>Ga0326728_10002571_pt1 | contig 59630 bp, 44 predicted proteins | sample MB3enrmetagenome_FD_207602 | JGI IMG/M metagenome (GOLD analysis project Ga0326728, IMG submission 207602) | Lab enriched peat soil microbial communities from McLean, Ithaca, NY, United States - MB31MN | ecosystem: Environmental > Terrestrial > Soil > Wetlands > Peat | place: USA: New York... | reverse complement strand
CAATTCCCCTTCGCCTCGGCCGCTGAATTCAAGAGCCGGGGAAGCTTCAGCGGCGTTCCCTTCCTGGCCCCGTGGGCCAACCGGCTCGACGAAATGGCGTTCTACGCGAATGGGAAGAAGTATCTGCTCAACGCGGGATTGGGCAACGTCCGAGGTCCGATCCCCATGCATGGGTTCCTCGCGACGGCCCCGTGGGAGGTGGTCGAGGTCAAAGCCGACCAGGAGGCGGCATGGGTGACAAGCCGTCTGGAGGTTTACCGGCAGCCCGACTGGATGGCGCAATTTCCCTTCGCCCACTCCATCGAAATGACCTACCGATTGAAAGACGGCGCCCTCGAGGTGGCGGTAAAGCTCGACAACCTGAGCGCCGCGCCCATGCCGGTGGCCATCGGATTCCATCCCTACTTTCAGGTCAACGACGCTCCGCGCGACGATTGGACGTTTTCGGTCGGCGCGAAAACGCATTGGCTCGCCACGCGAAACATCCCGACGGGAGAGACCGAGCCGATCGAGAAGGTGATCCCCAACCCCAAGGGCGGGCCGCTAAAGGGCATGAAGCTCGACGACGTGTTCGGGGACTTGATCCGGGACGCGTCCGGCAAGGCGACGATGTGGCTCCAAGGCAAATCCGAGAGGGTGGAAGTGGCGTTTGGCCCCAAATACCGCGCGGCGGTGGTGTGGTTTCCGGCGGGACCCAGGCAAGACTTCATCTGTTTTGAGCCGATGGCCGGAATCACCGATTCGATGAACCTGGCGCAGAAGGGCCTCTATAAGGACCTCCAATATATCCCGCCGGGCCAGAGCTGGCAGGAGAGCTTCTGGATCAAGCCCAGCGGTTTCTGAGACGCGCGGCTCCGTGATCCGACGCCGGAACCGGAATTGCGCAAAACCGACGCTGCGCGGTCTTCATTTTGTTCGCAGCAAAGTGAAATTCAGTGTTGAGTCTAATTGGGTATGTGGCATGAATCAAGCCTGCGCAGTCATACAGTATTCATTCGGTGAAATCAAATATGAAAATCCGCTGGACCTTGGCTACCCGTCTCAGTTATGGCTCCATGCTCCTTTTGGCGCTTTTTGCAGGTGTCGGCGCCCGTGCCCAAATGACTACGGGCAGCGCGATGGAGGACTTCGGCAAGACGTTCAACCTCTCGGCCAAGGGCTGGAAGGCGCAGCAGATCGGGTGCAGCCTGGGGGCCAATGTCCTCTGGCCGGGAGAGGAGGTGACCTTCGCGTTCTTTATCAAACCAGCCCAACCGTATAAGGGGACAATTAAAGCGGATGTCATCCGCTATGGCACCAGGGGCAAGCCTGGCGATTGGTGGAAACCTATCGTATTCAAGATCGACGACACCAGCTCCAGCTCGGTCGAGGTGGACCTGCCGGCAGAGGGAGGAAGCATCGAGGTCCATCCTAAAATCGGGGATGCGTTTGGGGGCTACGCCGCCATCCTCGATATGGGGGGTCTCGGTCGCGCGTTTGGCTGCACTTGCGTGCGGGTGCCTGCCCCGGAGTCGGGCCGCGAACGGCTCCCGACGTATGCGATGGATTTGGGCTGGCCGCACGAAATGTCACCCCAAGTTTTCAATGTATTCAAGCGGCTTGGGGTAAAGGGGGCTCGGGCCGAAGGCGGCTACAATACCATTACCGATGCGCACATTGACTGGGCGATGGAAAACGACATAACCCTGATGCTCACCGTCGGCTGTGGCAATACCCCCCAGGAGCAGCAACCTCTGGGCCGCGGGCGCCCCTGGTTGAAGCCGGACAATACGTGCATCGAGGGGATCAAGGAGGACCTCGCCTGGCTGCCCTCGTTTGATCCGGAGTTCAAGCGATACCTCAAGGACGTGGTATCGAAATATGGCTGGCCCAAGGGGCCGGTCAATGCGGTCGAGCTGTGGAACGAGCCTTGGGAAGGTGTGTCCATCAGCGGCTGGGGCGCCGATATTCCGCGCTTCCGCGAGCTTTACAAAGTGATGGCGGAGGCGGTGCTTGAGGCGCGCAAGGAAGCAGGGGTAAAGGTGCTCATCGGGGGCGCCTGTTCCTCAGCCAACACCCGCGACAAGCTCTTCTGCGACGGCATCGATACGTTTCTGCCCTGGCTGGATTTCGTCAGCATTCATTACCAGCCGCTTTCGGCCGATCCCGTGCTCGAGCCCAAGTGGATGAACCGCAAAGGCGAGTATGGCCGCGTCCGGGTATGGGACACAGAAAGCTGGGTGGCCAATTCAGACGACCGGGTGGCGGCGGTCATCGCGTCCATGCGCGCCATGGGCCAGGACAGGACCGCGGGCATCTACGCCGGAAACGTGTTCACCTCAGAGAAGCACCGCGTTAGCGGCAGGGAACATGCCGTGGCCCAGGTTTGGGCGCCGGGGGCGGCGGTTGCCGCCTGCCAGCACTTCATCGGCCAACGCGAGTTCAAAGAGATCCTTTTCAAGAACAGCTTGCCTTGGGTGTTCGTCTTTGACGGCTTGCGCCAGACCGTCGGCGGCGAGCGCATCGGCCCGGCCAATCCCGAGGACGGCACGGCGGTCATTACGGGCGACCTGAGCGCGAGTTATGACAAAAACCGGACCCTCTTCCGCTCGGTAGTGCTCGCTAAAGACGCGCGGATGGAACTTCCCGCCGAGGGTGGCAAGTTCATCCTCTATGACTTCTACGCCAATCCGGTGGCTGCGGAATCTGGAACCATCGTCGTGCCTCTCAATAATCTCGGCTACTTCCTGCGCACAGACGGGAGCCGCGGCTCGTTTGCTGCCCTGCTCAAGGGCATTGCCAAGGCGAGGATCATCGGAGTGGAGCCCGTAGAGATCATCGCCAGCGACCTGACGGCCCCGGTCAGCGCCAGGCCGAAGCTCAAGCTCAGGATTTCTGATGTCCTGAACCGGCCTGTGAAAGGCAGATTGACGGTGAAGATCGAGGGACTCACCGTCGAACCCGAAGAGCAGCCCCTTTCGCTGCGTGGCCAGGAAAGCAAAGAGGTGGTTGTCGCCGTCACCGGCGGCCAATCCTCGCCCAACAATAACTACAAGCTGCTGGCGGCGTTTGACGGGGGTCAGGACAGGGTGGCGAAGCACGCGGAGTTGATGCACGTGAACTACATCGCCCGGCGGACCATCGCCATCGATGGTGACCTCAAGGACTGGCAAGGGGTCATCCCGCAGACGGCGGCTCAGCGCGTGGGCGCCAGCGAGACCGAGAAGGCCTACTTGCCCTTCAAGGACTGGGACCGCCAGGGCGGCGGCGGCGCGGTGACCGCCTGGATAGCTTACGATGACCGTTTCTTCTACTTTGCCGCGAAGGTGCCCCGCATGGACGGCTTGCCGCGCTTCGAAACCCGCGCTGATGACGACTACTTCTATCCCGACAGGGTCATCAGCAAAGGCAAAGAGCTGACGTGGCCTGCGGACGTGCGCCATTATTCATATCGCAAGGACTTCGAGGTTCCCTCCGGCAACGGCAAGCACAACGTGCAAATTGCCTTTAACGTGATTCCGCCTGAGAGAAAGGACCACCTCCAATATCCGCCCGGCACCATGCCGCGCTTCTGCGCCTATTTCGATACGGATTACGAATTTGCGCTAAACCGCGTGGGCGACCAGTACGGCGGGGGCACCGAGATTTTCTGCCTGCAGCGACCGGGGATGGTTCGCAAGCACTTCTTTCCGCGGCAACCGCGCGCCGCAGTGGACGGCGGGCCAGTCAAGGGCGACGCAAAGCTGGTCGTGAAGGACAATGTCGTCGAGTGCGCGATCCCGTGGACCGAGATGCCCGAAGTAAAACGGCGGGTTGATGCCGGCCAGACCATCAAGTTCAGTTTCAGGGTCAATAACGGCGAGGGCGCCTTCGAGTTAGCAGTGGGCCGAAGCGTGTCCAAAGACAACTGCTTCGCCTTCCATAATGATTGGTCCACTCACTGGGCCAACGAGCTTGAATTTGGTTTTGAGAAACAGCGCCCGTAATAGACAAGCCATGAAATCGACGGTCCTTTTTCTCCTTGCCGTCGCTTCCCTCGTGCTGCCGGCGACAAGTGAGGGCGGTCCGGAAGTGGTATCCTGGCAACTTGGATTTGCCCCGGAAGCAAAACACTAACGCTGCCCGCGATGCAAGGTAAGCCTTTGTTTTCATTTTCGTTTCTAAGAATATGAAATTCGTCTTGCGCCGACGGCAGGATACTGCTTAGATTCTCTTGATTACGCACTTGCGCTATCCATATCGGCACTCGAAAATATGAAAAACTCAGCCCTTTCGAGACGAGTGATCCTGAAGGCCGCAGGACCGGTTGGGTGCGGCAGGGGCAAGAGCACAGATACGGTGGCTGTGCGGCGGAAGCTTTGGGAGACGGCGGAATCGGTGTGGGCCGCGGAGACCTCGGCTGTCCAGGAACTTCATCGGAGTCTTGACCCGCAAGCGTTTTGTCAATGCGTCAGGGCCATCGCGCGGTGCCAGGGACGGGTTCTCACGACCGGCTGCGGCACCTCGGCCGCCGCGGCGCGGAAGATCGCCCATTCGCTCTGCTGCATCGAGCGTCCGGCGGTCTTTTTGGCGCCAGGAGACGCTTTGCACGGTGGCTTGGGGCTGGCGCAGCCGTCGGACCTGGCCGTGTTGATTTCCAAGGGAGGCAACACGCAGGAAATTGTGAGCCTGCTCGGTCCGCTCCAGGCCAAGCGTGTGCCGATCATTGGCGTTACGGAAGACCCGGATTCGGCGGTGGGCCGCGCGGCGAATGTCCTGCTGCGGGTCAAAGTGCAACGTGAGCCGGACGAGTTTAATATGCTGGCCACAGCCAGCACCATGGCGGTCCTTGCGGTGTTCGACGCCATCTGCATCGCCCTGATGAGGGTCACGGGTTACACACGGGACCAATTCGCCGTGATCCATCCCGGCGGAGCGGTCGGGGAACGGCTATGGGCCGGTGAACAGTCGGGCCGAGCGAAGCCACCTCCCAAACCCGAAATGAGATGAAAGCCGCCTGCCTCACTGCCGCCAAGACGATAGAACTGCGCGATCTGCCCCGGTGGCAAGCGCCTGCGGATGGCCTGGTGATGCAGATGGAGGCCTGCGGCGTTTGCGGCTCGGACCTGCGCCGATGGCAGGAGGGCCCGCCGGCAGGCACGCCGCATATCATCCAGGGCCACGAACTGGCTGGAACCGTCGTCGAGACGGGGTCTGGAGTGAAGGGGTTCAGGGCTGGCGAGCGCATCGCCGTGGCCCCGGACATCCATTGTGGCCAATGCTGGTATTGCCGGAGAGGGCTCTTCAATCTCTGCCCCGACCTGCGACTGCTGGGCATCACCCCTGGTTACGATGGCGGGTTCGCCGAATGCGTGTGCCTGACCGGCGAAGTCCTGGCCAACGGGATTGTGCATCGGATGCCTGACGGGCTGTCCTTCCAGGAAGGCGCCCTGGCGGAGACGCTCTCTTCGGTGTTGGCGGCCCAGGACCACGGCCGGTTAAGTCTTGGAGAAACGCTCGTGGTTCTCGGTGCCGGTCCCATCGGCTGTCTGCATCTCGCGGTGGGCCGGGCACGGGGGGCACGAGTGATCGTGGCTGAGCCCAGCCCTTTGCGTCGCCGAATCGCGGAACGGTTCCAACCGGACGCAGTCATCGATGTCATGGCCCAGGATGTGGTCTCCGAAGTCAAACGGCTCACTGGCGGTCTGGGAGCAGACGTGGTGATCTGCGCCAATTCCGTTGCCTCGACCCAAACCCAGGCTGTGGAGATTAGCCGGCGCGGCGGCCGCATCGTGCTCTTCGGTGGGCTGCCGAAAGCCAATCCCATGGTCAGCCTCAATGCCAACCTGATCCACTACGGCGAGAAGGTGGTAATGGGCGCCTTCTCGTATCATCCGAGCTATCACGAGGAAGCCCTGCGCGCGCTCGCCCGGAAGGTAGTTCAAGCCGAACAGTTCATCACCCATAGCCGCCCGCTGTGCCGCATCAGCGAGGCGTTTCAAATCGCCGCTTCCGGGGAAGCGCTCAAGGTGATGGTGATGCCGGATCGGAATGAAGCATGAACGCGATTAACGAACGGCTTCGTGAGTTGGAGGCCAAAGGCATGCCGGTCGCCATCGGCCTGATTGGGGTGGGGCAAATGGGCCAGGAAATCTTGTGCCAGGTCCAGCTCATGAAAGGGGTGCGCATCCCGATGGTGGTGGATGTCAGTTTCGAGCGCGCTGAGTTGGCCTGCCAGATGGCGAACCTGCCGGCGGAGCGGTTGGCGCGGGTCAAGTCTCCGGAGGCGGCGCAGGCGGCGTTTGACTCAGGACGGGTCGCCCTCGCCACGGACTGGCAACTCGTGCCGCAAATGGCGGGCGTACAGGTGGTGGTGGACGCCACGGGTTCCCCGGAGTTGGGGGTTTCCATCGCGCTGGAATGCACGCGTGCCAGGAAGCACATCGTGATGATGAACGTCGAATGCGATGTGACGGTGGGGGCGATGTTGAACCGGATGGCGCAGGAGGCAGGGGTGATTTATACACTGGCCGCGGGGGATGAACCGGCCGCGATCCTGGAACTGTATCGCTTCGCCGCGGCTCTCGGATTTGAGGTCGTAGCTGCCGGCAAAGGGAAGAACAACCCGCTCGACATCACCGCGACGCCGGAGACCCTGGCGGACCGAGCCAGGGCGCGCGACATGAGCGCACGGATGCTGTGTGAGTTCGTGGACGGCTCCAAGACAGCCGTTGAGATGTGCAGCGTGGCCAACGCCACCGGATTGGTCCCGGATGTGCGCGGGATGCACGGGGCCAAGGCCACTCGGGACACCTTGCACCAGGTCTTTTGCCCGAAATCCCAGGGCGGCGTTCTGGACCGAACCGGCGTGGTGGATTTTGCCATTGGGGTTCATCCCGGCGTGTTCGTTGTGTTCACGACGGACCAACCGCGCCTCAAGCACGGCCTTATCCAACGCGACATGGGCAATGGTCCGAACTATCTGCTCTTCCGGCCGTACCACCTCTGCAGCATCGAAGTGCCGCTGACCGCAGCCCAGGCGGTGATCTACAGGGAATCGAGCGGGCATCCGCTCGATCGCCCGGTGGCGGAGTGTATCGCCATTGCCAAGCGCCCGCTCAAGGCTGGGCACACACTGGGCGCTATTGGCGAGCGTTGCTATCGCGGGTCCATTGATACGGTCGAAGCCGCCCGCCGGGACAACTTGCTGCCGTTGGGGCTGGCCAAAGGGTGTGTCCTGGCGCGCGATGTGGCCTGCGGCGAGCCCATCCGCTACGAAGACATCGAGGGACTGCCGGATACGCCCTTGGCGCAAATGCGACGGCGGCAGGACCTGGCGTGCGGGTCAAATTCCTGAGAGCTCATGAAACTCCTTGGACTGGATGTGGGCACGACCGGTTGCAAGGCGATTGTCTTTGACGCCGACGGCAACATCCTGGGCCACGGTTTCCGCGAATACGGCGTTCAATGTGACGCCCCCGCCAAAGCTGAACAGGACGCTGAGCAGGTCTGGTCTCTGACCAGGGAAGCGTTGCGGGAGGCAGTCGCGAAGGCGGGCAGCTTAGACATCGCGGCCCTGAGCCTTTCGGCGCAGGGCGACGCCATCATTCCGGTGGATGCCGATTTCCACGCGCTGCATCCTGCCATCCTGGGCATGGATTACCGTTCCGGTCCCCAGGCCGAGAGGTGCGCCAAGGCCCTCGGGGCGTTCGCGCTGTTCGAGCAAACCGGGATGAGACCGCACCCGATGAACTCCCTCACCAAGGTGCTGCTGCTCCGGGAGTTAGCCCCAACGATCTTCGATCAGGGCGCCCGTATGGTGACCTACGCGGATTTCATCCTGGGAAAACTCAGCGGTGAAGCGGCCATCGACTACACCATGGCCTCGCGGACGATGGCTTTCGAGTTGGGAAATCTCCGGTGGAGCGAGGGCATCCATAAGGCCTTGGGCCTGGACACGGCCAACTGGTCTAAACCGGTGCCTTCGGGAACCGTTATTGGCACGATCCGCCGCCCTCTGGCTGGGGAATTAGGACTCCCGCCGAGTTTGGTTTTGGTGACCGGCGGTCACGATCAGACCTGCGCCGCCCTGGGTGGCGGCGCCATCCGTCCGGGCCTGGGGGTCGTTTCCACCGGCACCGCCGAGGTCCTCTCCGCGGCGCTGGACGGGCCTGTGCTCTCGAGACCGATGTTCGAGAGTTTTTATCCCTGCTACCTTCACGCGGCGCAAGGGATGTTCTTCACCTTCTCACTGAACCATGTCGGCGGCATCCTGCTAAGATGGTGGCGTGACAATTTCGCCGCCCCAGAGGTAGCTGAGGCTTCCCACAAGGGGACCGATGCTTATCAACTCATCGATGAACGCATGCCGAAAGGTCGCTCGCCGGTGATGGTCCTTCCCCATTTCAATGGCAGCGGCACTCCGGCCTGTGACTTGCAGTCCAAGGGCGCCGTGGTTGGACTGACGCTGGCCACGAGTCGGAATGATGTCGCCAAAGCAGTTTTAGAGGGATTGACCTTCGAACTGAACCTCAACCTCGAGACGATGCTTGGCTGCGGCATACCCGTGGAGGAACTCGTGGCTGTTGGCGGCGGCGCCAAATCCGCGCGTTGGCTCCAATTGAAGGCCGATATTCTCAACCGGCCGTTGCGCACCTTGCGCTGCCGCGAGGCGGCTTGCCTCGGGGCGGCGCTGTTGGCGGGAACCGCGGTGGGAATATACAAAGACCTCGATGAGGCCGTGGCTCGGACCGTGCGCCATGAGCAGGAGTTTGTCCCTTCCGCAGAACTCGTTCCTGCCTACGCTGAACGCTATGCCACCTACAAACTGCTTCACCCGTCGCTGCAGGGCATCCATCCCAGATTATGAACGCCGAAAGCTCTCCGTCCACCGCCACCGAACATCCGGAACGTGTTCCTCATCGCTGCCTGGTTCGTCTCCGCGGCATTTATCACTCGCTCAAGACGGCCGAGCGCAAGGCCGCGAATTTCATCCTCTCGTCGCCGGATGCCATTCCGGAGGCCGGGGTGGTTGTGTTCTCGGCTAAGGCCGGGTGCAGCCAAGCCACCGTCGTGCGCCTGGCCCAGCGCCTGGGTTACGAGGGCTATCCGGAGTTGCGGCGGGATTTTGCCTCACCGGAGACCGAGGTTCCCTACCGCGACATCACCTCGGGTGATGAGCCCGAGACGGTCCTGCGCAAGGTGTTCGCCAATTCGGTTCAAGCGCTCCAGGACACCCTGGCAGCCATCGATCCGGATCAGTACAAGAAGGCAGTGGAAGTGCTGGTTGCGGCCAAAGCGCTGGCCTTCTTCGGCCTGGGCAATGCCGCGGTGGTGGCCCGGGAAGCGTATCACAAGTTCCTGCGCATCGGTGTTCCCTGCCACACGGCGGAGGACCCGGATTTGCAACTCATCATCCTGCGCAATCACCTCGCTGGCGGGGATGTCATGGTGGCCATTTCCTACTCCGGCGAGAGCAAGCCGACCCTGGCGGCGGTGCGCGCGGCCCAGGCGCGCGGGATACGAGTATTGGCGATCACCAATTTCCCCCGTTCCTCAATCGCGAAGTCGGCCGATGTCGTGCTGCTGACCGCGGTGTTCCAGGAACACGTGAACGGGGAGATCGGCTCCCAGCGCCTGGCTCAACTCGCCGTGCTGGAGAGCCTCTACGTCAATTACCTGCTGCGGAGCGGGCCGGGCATCCGCAAAGCCCTTGCCGCGGCGAACGAGGCCGTCGGCGCCAACAAGAACCGTCAGTTTGATCCGCTAACACCCTGAACGCCTAACCCAATGAAAATCCCTGTCCGACTTTGCCTGCTGGCAGTGGTGAGTGGGTGCTTGGCCATTCCGGCCCAAACCCCGCCTTCGGAGGCGACCTCCTGGACCAATGCGCCAGGCCTTTTCAACGTCACCGACTTCGGGGCCATAGGCGACGGTCAGAGCGATTGCACAGTGGCCATCCAGAAGGCAATCGATGCTGCGAGGCAAAAGGGCGGCGTCGTTGTCATCCCCGCGGGCCGCTGGCTCTGCAAGGGCCATCTCGAAGTCAAGTCGGGCGTCCATCTGGCAGGGCTAAACCAGGCACCCCAATCCTGGGAACCAGCCACCGGCTCGATCCTCATGCCCACGGAAGGGCGAGACCAGGAATCGGGTCCGGCCTTCATCGAGATGCGCAGTTCGACTTCCATCAAAGGCCTCACCATTTACTATCCCGGGCAGAAGGTGGACGACATCCGACCGTATCCCTGGACCATCCATATCCGGGCCAACCCGGCCAAGACCAACGAGGTCAGCTTCGACAGCACGGTCGAGAACGTTACTCTCATTAACAGCTATAACGGGATCCGAACCGGACCGACGGAGAATGGCCGGCACCGGATCTTCCAGATCAACGCTTGCGTGCTGCGGCGCGGCATTCTCGTCGAGGGCACCGGGGACATTGGGCGGATCGAGAATGTCCAACTCCACTCCCACTTCTGGGCGCACCACGCCTTTGCCGGGAACTGGAGCAAGGTCTTCGCCTATATGCAGCAGAACCTGGAAGCGTTCGTTTTCGGCCGCACGGACTGGGAATACGTGAACAACACATTCGTATTCCCGGCCAAAGTCGGCTATCGCTTTATCGAAAGCTCCGACAGGGATTGGGGCGGCGCGTGCAACGGCCAGTTTTCCGGGATCGGCGCCGACGCCTGCGAGACCTGCGTGCTGGTGGAGTCCATTCAGCCGCAGGGATTGCTTATCAGCAACGGCGAGTTCAACGCTCACCGGGTTGGAAGGAGCACCCAGGTTGTCGTCGAGCCTGGCTGTTCCGGCGCCATTCGCTTCGTCAACTGCGGCTTTTGGGGGCCGGTGATGCATAATGCGGTCCTGCGCGGGAGCGCTTACGTCTCCTTCTCCGACTGCTACTTCTCGAATGACAACCAACAGGACCCCGGCTACTCCGTTGTGGCGGAAAACGGGAAACTCCAGGTCCAGCATTGCACGTTCGATGCGCGTTCACGCCGGCGAAAACCCGGCAACGCCTGGGCGGAGAACGACGTCCGGAAACAGCCCGGGAGCATCCACCTCAAAGCGGGCCTGAGATCGGCCATCCTTGAGGGAAATAACGGCTATTACGGCGTGAGTATTCAAAACGACATCGGCGACCGCGCCATCCTGCGGGACAACGAGCCGTTCCGGCCGGAGCAAGAAACCAAGCAATGAAGATCCTGATCATCGGCGGCACTGGCAACATTAGCACCCCCATTACCAAGGCGCTGATGCAGCAAGGGCACGACCTCACCCTGTTCAATTACGACCCTCAGCCGCCGGACTGGCTGCGGGGCGTCAAGATCATCACTGGTGACCGGACCCACCGCGACGACTTCCGCGCGAAGCTGAGAGGGGCGGGCCCGTTTGACTGCGTCATCGACATGATCTGTTACGAACCCGAGGACGCCCGGTGCGACATTGAACTCTTCCGCGGCAAGACTGGGCAGTTTGTTTTTTGCAGCACCGTTGATGTCTATACCAAGACGCCCCAGCGCTACCCGGTGACCGAGGAGAACGGCGTCCTGGGGGCACTGCCGAGTTTCCCGTATGCCTACAAAAAGATGCTCTGCGAGCAGGCCTTGTGGGATGCGCATCGGCGGGGCGACTTCGCCTTGACGGTCTGCCGGCCCACCTTCACCTACAACGAGGCCTGGAGTCCGGGCATCCATTCCTTCGGCGGCCAGAGCTATCACCTGGACCGGCTGCGACGGGGCAAGCCGATTATCCTCCACGGGGACGGCACTTCGGTTTGGGTGGCGAGCTACCGCGACGACACCGCGAGCGGCTTTGTCGGCGCGGTCGGCAACCGCAAAGCGTTGGGCCAGGATTTTAATCTCTCGGGCGAGGAGTGGATGACGCACAACCATATCTGGCGCACCATCGCGCGCGTCCTGGGCGCGCCTGAACCGGACTTTGTTTATATTCCAACCGACCTGCTCGCCTGGTTGGCGCCCAAACAGGCCGAGTGGTGCCTCGAGAATTTCCGGCACAACAACATCTTCGACAACGCGAAGGCCAAGCGAGACCTGGGCTTCCGTTATACGGTGACATTTGAGCAAGGCGTCCAGAAGTGCCTCAATCACCTGTCCCGGCACAACCTCATCGAGAATTCGGACAAGTACCCGTTTTACGACCGGATCGTTGAGGCCTGGCGAAGGCACGCAGCCGCGCTAGTCGAGGAATTTCGGGCCAAGCCTGTGTGATATGAGCCTCCCGGCAAACCACTCCACCCGAGGCCTGCTATACACGGTCTATTTCATTTACTTCTTCTGCGGGATGGCGCTGTGCTTCGAGGGCGCGTTCAACCCGGAGTTCAAGGATTATTTCCATCTCAGCTACCAGCAGCAGCAGTACACGACTTTTGCCAAGAACCTCCCCTTCGCCCTGGCGGTGGTGATTGGCTTTCTCATCCCGCGTCTGGGCTATAAGAACTCCCTCAGTATCGCCATGGCTCTGTTCGCGGCGGGTACGCTGTTGCTCGTTCCCGGGCTGCAGAGCGGGAATTACGCCGTCGTGTTGGCCGCGTTCTTTGTCATCGGGATGGGCTTCAATTTTGAGCTGGTGGCAGGCAATCCATTGCTCTCGGGGCTGGGCACGGCGGAAGGCAGTTCCAGTCGGCTCAACCTGGGCAATGCCCTGGGCGCCATCGCGCAGATCATCGCCCCGTTCGTCCTGACGCTGATCATCCCGGTGAGTGTGGTCAGCGTGGCAGGGAAGATGCCTTACATGAAAGGGCTGTTCATGGCCATTGGAGTGGTCTTGATCCTGATCTGCGTGCTCACGCTCCTGGTCGGAAAAGTGGACATCTCCACCAGCCTTGCGGGGACTGGCTCAGGACGCGCTATCCCGAGTGGCAGCCTCTGGAGTCAGCCGAGAGTCATGCTTGGTTCCGTGACGATCTTCCTGGTCCTGGGCGCGGAGGCGGGCCTGTTCGGCCTGTTCCGCAATTACCTCGAAGACCCGGCGGTCGCGGGGGTCTCCTCTCACGCCTCGCAGCAGTGGTTTACTGTCTATTTCGCCGTATTTGCCTTCGGCCGGTTGGCGGGCTCGTATGTTCAGAAACGGGTCAAACCCGCCTCCACCCTGGCGTTCAACGCGGTCGCGGCGCTACTCTTGGTTGGCCTTTTGATGATAGCCAAGGGGAACCTGGCCATTCTTGCGATTATGTTGGTGGGATTCTCCGTCTCGACCTTTTTCCCTACGCTTTATTCGCTGGCCATCGAGGGCCTTGGCGAGCAGACCGCAAAGGCCTCCGGGCTGCTGACCATGGGCTTCCTGGGCTGCGCCTTGCTCCCGGTCCTGCAAGGTCGGCTGGCCGATACGATTGGGTTGCAGCGTTCCTTTGCCCTGTGCCTTGTGCCTTACGGGTTTGCTCTCTTTTACGCGCTGAAGATTTGCCGGGCGACGGCGGTGTCCGGCTTGGCCGGTTGCCCGAGCCGTTGCGAAGAGACACCTGCCCCGGGAGCATCTCGAACCAACACCCTGAAGCGATGAAACGCCTTACCTTTTCCGAGAATCACCGGTTCCTCGTGTGGGGAGACGGCGCACCCTTCTTCTGGCTGGGCGATACGGTCTGGGAGCTCTTTCACAGAACGAAGCTGGAAGAGGCCGAGCATTACCTCGAAACCCGCCGACGACAGGGTTTCACCGTCGTGCAGGCGGTGGTGCTGGCGGAATTCGAGGGTCTGACCATTCCCAGTGCCTATGGTGAGCGCCCGCTGATTGATAACGATCCACTGAAGCCAAACGAGGGTTATTTCCAGTACGTGGACAAGGTCATTGAATTGGCAGGCCAGAGAGGGTTGGTCGTGGGTCTCCTGCCTACCTGGGGAGATAAGATCGAGCTCCTGGCCCACGGCAAAGGTCCCCTCATCTTCACCCGGGAAAACGCCCGGCACTACGGCGCATGGATCGGAAACCGGTATCGCAATGCCTGGAATATCATCTGGATTAACGGTGGGGACCGCCAGGGCGGCGGCTCCAACCGCGCCATTTGGGAAGCGCTGGCCCATGGCATCAAGTCGGCCGACCCCAATCACCTGATGACTTTCCATCCGCTCGGGGGTGACGGCGGACACAGCTCCTCCGAATGGTTCCATCAATCGGACTGGCTCGATTTCAATCTCGCCCAATCGGGGCATGAACGGAAGCACCTGGCCAACTATCAAATCATTGCCCGCGATTACAGCCTCCAGCCAGCGAGGCCCTGCCTGGATGGCGAACCCCGTTACGAGGATCACGCGGTCAACTGGAAACCGCAGGAACTGGGCTGGTTTGACGACTACGACGTCCGCCAGGCCGCCTATTGGGCCATCTTCGCCGGCGCCTTTGGTCATACCTATGGCTGTCACCCGGTCTGGCAACTCTTCGACGAGCACCGCGTGCCGATCAGCTTTGCCCGGCGCTACTGGCGCCAAGCCCTGGAGCTACCCGGCGCCGGACAAATGCGCCACCTGCGCAACCTGATCGAATCGCGCCCGATGCTCTCGCGCGCGCCCGAGCAATCGATTCTGATCGAGGAAAAGACCGCCGCGGAGCATCGCCGCGCCTGCCGCGGAGACGGCTATGCGTTCATTTACCTGCCACAAGGAGGCCCTGTGGAGGTGAATCCGGAACCACTTCGTGAATCGCGTTTTCGCGCCTGGTGGTACGATCCCCGGACGGGTGAGGCGCGGGATCTTGGGGTGGTCCCCGGGAAAGACCCACTGGAATTCACGTCCCCCTGGGCGGGTCCCTGCGCCGACTGGGTGCTGGTACTCGACCACGCCTCCAGGACGTTTGCTCCTCCTGGCACTCCCTCCCTCCCCGACCCTGAACCTCGAACCTCTCAACCCTGAACGTTGAACTCCCCCCAATGAAACTCGCCCTGAACACCTACGTTTATGAAGTGGCCAAGTGGCCCATCGACAAGACCCTCAAGAGCGCCCAGCGCCTGGGCTTCCAATACACCGAGTACGCCGCCTGCGGCTCGGGCGACCCAACACACATGAGCGCCAAAAAGCAGCGAGAGGTGATCAAGATGCACCGCGACCTTGGCTTGTGCAGCTCGCAGATGCTCCTGGCCAACGTCGAGCACATGGCCTGTCCCAACGCCAGAATCCGCCAGGAAGTCCTGGACTACATGAAGCGCTGCAGCGAGTTCCAACTCGAGTTGGGTGGCCGCCAGGTGCTCGTTTGCTGGGGCTGCGGGGTGCACCTGGCCGAGATGCTACCGGAGGTGGCCTGGCTCAACTCCGTCGATTCGATCCGGAAGCTGGCCCAGTGGGGCCTCAAGCGGGGCTTGCTGGTGGACCTCGAAATCGAACCCCATGTCTATTTCATCCTCAACAGCACCGACAAGGCCGCTCGCATGGTGGAGGACATCGGCCTGCCTAACGTGTTCCCGAACCTGGACATCGGTCATTTCGTGATCAACCGGGAAGGGCCGCAGCGGCTCGAAAAGATCAAGGACAAGATCATCCATATCCACTTGAGCGAGACCCAGGGCTACGATCACACCAACAGCATCATCGGCACCGGCACCGTGGACTTTGCCGCCTATGTCCACAAGGCCGTCGAGTTGGGCATCGAAGAAAACTGCAAACGGCTCGGCGAACCCTGCATCGCCGGCATTGAGATGGGCGAACCGCATTACCCGGTGGACAACCCGGACCGATGGATGCAGGAGAGCCTGAAGTACCTCGCCAAGAAACTACCTGAATTGAACCGTTGATGGAGGCGACTGACCACCGACCACTGATGAACGACGAATGACGAATGACGAACGAGTTAAGACTAATCTTATGAGAAAGCGCGAACTTGCATTTGGTCTGATCGTTGGCACGCGCGGCTGCTTCTCCGCCAAGCTGGCACATAACGGCCGCGAACAACTATTGGCACAAATCGAAAAGGCGGGCCATCGAGGCCTGATTCTGCCCGCCGGAGAAACCCCGACCGGGGCCATCGAGACTGTGGCCGACGCCCGGAAGTGTGCCGATTTCTTCAACGACCACCGCAAAGAGATTGATGGCGTCATCGTTTGCCTGCCCAACTTCGGCGACGAACTGGGCATCGTGAACACGCTCAACTGGGCAAAACTCGGCGTGCCGGTCCTCGTCCAAGCCTGCGATGACGAACTCGACAAGCTCGATACCGCCCACCGCCGCGACTCCTTCTGCGGCAAGATCTCGGTCTGCAACAACTTCCGCCAATACGGCATTCCCTGGACGGATACCGCGACTCACACCCTGCCGTTGGACGGCGCCGCTTTCCTGAAAGACCTGGAGTTTTTTGCCTCGGTCTGCCGGGTGGCCAACGGCTTGCGCAACGCCCGCATCGGTGCCATCGGCGCCCGCCCAGCGGCCTTCCAGACCATGCGCGCCAGCGAGAAACTCTTGCAGGCCTCCGGCATCACCGTGGTGCCCGTGGACCTCTCGGAGATCATCGCTGCGGCCAACCGGATCGATGTTGGCTCCGAACGTGCCCGGCAAAAGCTCTCCGAAATCAAGGGCTACGGCTCGGTTGCGCCCGGTATCAAGAATCTGGAAGCGAAGTTCGAGAAGCACCTCCGGCTGTTCCTGGCGGCTGAGGATTGGATGCAAGCCAACGCCATTGATGCGGCCGGGTTCCAGTGTTGGACCTCGATTCAGCAGAACTACGGCTGTGCGACCTGCCTGACCATGAGCATGATGAGCGATCAACTCATTCCCTGCGCCTGTGAGGTCGATATTGCCGGCGTGACCGCCATGTATGCCCTGGTGCTGGCAACCGGCAGCCCCGCGGCCATCGTCGATTGGAACAACAATTACGCGGAGGACCGCAATAAGTGCGTGGCCCAGCATTGCGGCAACTACCCGAAGGGTTTTGTTGGGAAGCCGGTCCAAATTTCGAACCTGAGCGTCCTGGGTAGCGTTTTGGGCGAGGAGCTTTGCTTCGGGGGCATCGACGCCAAAGTCGAACCCGGCCCGATGACCTATCTGCGGTTCTCGACGGATGACCTCAAGGGGCGCGTGCGCGGCTATGTGGGCGAGGGCCAGTTCACCGCCGATCCCTTCAACATGCTCGGTTCGATTGCCGTCTGCCAGATTCCGAATCTGCAGAAACTGATGAAATACATCTGCAAGCAGGGCTTCGAGCACCATGTTTCAATGGTGCGCTCGCACTGTGCCCATGCGATCCAGGAAGCTGCCACCACGTATCTGGGCTGGGAAATGTACCTGCACGAATAGCGCTCGCAGGGACGAGTTCGCCCTGCGCGCCGCTCATCAACTCATGAGCGCCACCTCAGCCAAACCGCCGTTACTGGAAGCCCAGGGCATTTCGAAGTCCTTTCCGGGCGTGCGTGCCCTCAAAGGCGTGAATCTCGAAGTGCGGTCGGGCCAGGTCCAGGCAGTGCTGGGTGTAACAGCCTTGCCGGGCTCGTCGGAACTGTCATAAAAGGGTTGTTGTATGCACTCCCTGGCCCTCCGATTTACGCTGGTGTTGCAATTCCTGCTAATGCTGTCCTCCTGGGTGCCGACCAGTCTGGCAGCCGAATCGGCCCTGGAAATAACGCCCGCTGAACTGCGCTTACGGTCCGGCCCGCAAACCTGGCAGTTCAATCAGATCGCGGGACAATGGGCCTTGGTCGGAATCGAAGTCAAAGGCGGCGTTCTTGCCCGGCCTCTGACCCGCGCCGACTCCTTTTGGGTCGGAGCCGGCGAAGCGGCAAGCTATGAGGTGCTGAGCAATACCGCGGCGGAAAGCGCGGTGCGCTTTTCGCTGAATGAGGGCAGCGTGACCTTCCGTGTACGATCGAGCGATCCGGTTCCGGTGGTGCATTGGGAGTGCGACTGCACCAACGAGACCGTCTGCGCGTTTTGTTCAAGCGCCAGCGCCACCCAGGAACACGGCGCCTGGGTCACGCGCGGGTGGGTGGCCACGGATGACGACGGCTCCGAGGCGTTCATTGATGCCAGCAATCCCTGGGTCTTCGGCCACAGCACTGCCGGAAACCTGGACGTGGCCTATGCCTTTCTGCCGAGCGTGAACGGCCACATCCAGAGGAACGGCCGAACCGAGCAGCGCACGGGAACCTTTTTCAAGGCCGAGCGCCGCTCCGAAGCGGGAGGCGATTTCCACGCCGTCTGGCAATGGCGCCTGGGCGAAAAGGAGCCGAAGGCCTTTGCCCTCCTGTTCGACCGCGATCTGGGCGGCCGCTTGAGCGACATCTGCGAGAAGTACTTTGCTGGGGCGGTGGATATGCTGGTGGACCTCCCCAAAGTGCCGCGTAGTGGTTTCGATCCTGAGAAGTGCCTCGAAGTGATGCCGATTCGTTTAGCCGCCCCGGACGCCTTCATTCCCGGTTGGGGCATGATGATGGACGAGTTTCCCAAGGCCTCCTATCCCTATGCGCATGATTGCGTCTGGCAAACTCCCGCGCTGCTGGCCTTCGAGGGTCTGGCCACGGGGCGGGCTTGGGAACACGACTTTGCCCGTTACTTCCTGGATAAGACTCCGCTCGAGGGTCCGGATGGCACGAGCTATTTCGTGCGCCGACCGGGCGGTTTGACGCGCTGGGGGTACTTCGCCACTTACCGTGATGGTTTTGTTCCGCTCGACGGCGGTTCCTGGTGGCAGGCTGACATCCTCTATCGCACCGCATTGGCGCTCAAAGACGACAAGCTCTGCCACGCGGCGCTCGACTTGGTTCTGCACGACCTCAATGTGAAGCTGGACCTGAAGAAAATGACCTATCCGCCCTGCTGGAGCGCCGTTCTAAACCGGGTCGGGGACGATCACAGGGATGACTGGTTCATGACGCCCGGCCTGGCGTATTGCGCCTATATGGCGGCGAAGCTCGCCTACCCTGAAACCAAAGACCCGAAGTATCTCGCCATTGCCGACCGCATCTGCGAGTGGTTCGCCAGCTACATCGTTCCCGAGCTCAAACTGAACCATCTCCAGGGGAACAACATGCACGCGGTCTTCTCCCATTACCTAGCGCTGGCATTCCTGGAGAAGTACGAGCGCTCTCACGACCACCGGTTCCTGGACATGGCTCGGGATATGGCCTGGATTCATATCATGACCACCTGCACCACCCCGGCGAAAGACCGAGCCGGCAATCCCCTGACCGGCACTACGTGCGTCGGCATCCGTGGCTGCGTGGACTACGACTGTTCGCCTAATCTCTGCCAGGAAAAGGACCTGACCTTTGCCCACCTGATTGGCCCGTTGCTCGATCACGTTTCCGGGCCGGCCTACGCCAAGTATCTCGCGCTCTGCCGGCTCGTTCTGGACAAAGACTCCTGGAAGAGTGCCTGGACCATGGAACTCCGGGATACCAATCTCCGCACGATGTACGACACCTACGCTCGCGGCATGGCCAACTTGATCTATGCCCTGAACCGCTCGAACGACCCGTGGGTCAGCTCGGTCGAAAAGCTGGTCTCCAAGAGCGATGTGAACATCGGCCATGAGCGCGATCTGGTTGTGGCCAACGGCGCCACCCAGCCACGCGATGCGCGGGTGGAAATCCGTTTCCTGCAACCTGGCACTTACGAGGTCCAACTGGATGGGAGCGACCTGGGCCAGAGAACTCACCGGCAACTGGCCGAAGGCATTAACCTCCACCTGCCTGCCAACTCGATGAAGCGGGTTCAAGTCCATCGGCTCCGGGCTGACCCGCAGGCCGCGGCGGCCACCGAGGTTTACGACGCAAGCGTCACCTGGCTGAGCGATCTGACACCGTTTGCCGCTCAGCGTGGGACCGGCCTCCCCGAACCGGTCTTCCGTAAGGATCAGAGCTTCGACTGCACGCCCATCGGCCTGGGCGGCAAGGCCTTTGCCAAGGGACTGGGCTGCGCGGCCAATACGGTGCTGCTCTATGAACTCAACGGGGAGTATGATCGGTTCCGAGCGACCATCGGGGTGGATGGCTCGGTAGCGACGAAGACCAATCCTCCGCCCTCGGTCTTCTTCACCGTCTTTGTGGATGGCCTCCTCCGGTTCGAGAGCGGCCCAATGTTTACGAATACGCCTCCCCAAGAGGTCAACGTGGATGTTCGCCATGCCCGCATGCTGATGTTGCGCGTTTCCTGCGACTGGGATGACAATGGCAAATCGCAAAACGACCACAGCGATTGGGCCGATGCGCGCCTGACCGGCAGGGTAGAAAGGCAGCCTTCAAGACCATCAAACGCCCCACTATGAAATGCATACTGCTCTGGATCCTCCAATTGGTTCTCGCTAATGCCAACACTGAAAACTGGCCCCAATTTCGCGGTCCCAATTCGCAGGGAAGGTCCTCCGAAACCCACCAGTCTCGCGAGGCGACGCTCAAGTACAGCAAGCAAAAGCATCAGGCTTTCCCAAGAACTGCAGATCCGCGTTCATGGGGCCTCGGGGCCTCAGACTTGTACGCGTGCCGGACGCAAGCCTCGGACAAGGTGGGGCAGTGCTGCATGACCTGCCGATGGCAGGCCGCGCGGGTGATTTCGTCGTCCAGGTCGAGACTTCACCGGTCCGGCTCTCCTGTTTCGAATCCGTTGGCCGGTCCAGCCCGAGCCGGCTGGATAAGTACGGCTTATCGTCGCCTCTCTGGTCAGATTGTGTCATGGCCAGGGCGAAGACCTCGGGTTCTGCAGGCTCCATCAGCCTAACGGGCTTCAGAAGGGAGTGCGGGAAGCGGGCGTATCACCTGAGACTTTTGCCTGAGAGTCCAAGGGCGCTCGAACTGAGAGGCAAATGGGGGCTTGACTTCATGGTATCTAGAAGATATATGGCTTATCGATAGCTCACGTGGCGTGGGCAGAAAGAAACGAATGGCTCGCCAAAACAATACGCGATATGCGGTCCTGGGCTTTCTTAGCAGGGGACCCCGATCGGGCTACGATGTGCGCAAAGCCGTCCAAAAGAGCCTGGGGAACTTCTGGAGCGAGAGTTATGGGCAGATTTACCCCACGCTCAAGAGCCTGGCGGAGGAGGGCTTGGCCGATCGGTCGGTGGAGCACCGAGCGGGCAAACCCGACCGCCATGTGTACACGATCACCAAGAAGGGCTTGGAGAGGCTCAACGCTTGGCTTCTCCAGCCCGCCGAGGCGCATAAGTACCGGGTCGAGGTCCTCGTCAAGCTGCTCTTCGGGGAGCTCTTAGGCCCCGAAGCTTGCCTGGACCACGTGCATCGGTTCCGGAATGAGCACCAGGGCCTGCTCTCCCACTACCAAGCCATCAAGAAGGAGTTGATCGCGGATTGGAGGGGCGCCCCGGGACTGCCGTATTGGCTGCTCACCGTCGAATGCGGTCTGAAAGTGGGGGCGGCTTACGTGGCTTGGTGCGATCAGACGGAGAAGGTGCTGCGCGAGTTGGCCGGAGGGGCGGCCCACGAAAAACAGGCGCCGACTCAGTCAAGGTCAAGCGGGGCCGGCGATAGGGCGGCTCGAAATCGGAAGGCAAGCGGACGCAAACCGTAGAAGGTGACTTATGAAATCCGAGAAAATCATTGTTCTGGATGGAACCCCCAGCGGGGTCGATGACTTGAGCCGCGCGCGAGAGGCGCTCATGGCGGAGTTGCGGAAGTCGGCGCGCGAAGTGAGCATCGTTGAATTGAGAGAGGAGAAGTTCGCCCACTGCACCGGCTGTTTTCAATGCTGGCTTAAGACGCCGGGCATGTGCCGATTCGCCGATCGGGGCCGGGAGATCGTCGCAGCCATGGTTCAAAGCGACGTGGTCCCACTCTTTACACCCGTCACCTTCGGCGGCTACTCCTCGACGTTGAAGAAGCTGGTCGACCGGTGGGTCCAGTGCGCCCTGCCCTTCTTCACCAAGCGCCAGGGCGAGACACATCACCCGAAACGGTATCCGCGTTTCCCGCGGCTGCTGGCCCTCGGCGTTCAACGCGAGCCAAGCGCCGGGGAAGCGGCGATCTTCAAGACGCTGGTGGGCCGAAATGCGCTGAACTTCGATCCTCCCTCCTTTGCTTCGGAAGTGGTGGCGGCCGGTGGCTCTGCGGCGGCCATGAGTTGAGAAGGCGAGTTGGCATTCGCTGCCCAGCCAAGACTCGTCCGACAGGGCCTTGTCAAAGTCCTCCCTGACTTCCCATGCGCCGGGAGGCCGAGGGGCAGTCCGATGCCGGTCCGATTGCCCGCATCGCCCCCGGGGGGTCTTGGCCGCTTTGTCGATGCAGCGCTTGACCCAGGGCCTTGTAAAACATAGTATTACGTCATGGTTAAGACGATCAGCAAAGTGGGCAATTCGCAAGGCATCATCTTCGACTCGGCGTTGATGGACCTGGCCCATCTCAGAATCGGCGACGAGGTGAATGTCGAGGTTCACGGCGGTGGCACCATCACGCTCACACCGCTCCGCCCGCGTCCATCGCAAGTCGAAGTGTCCCGGGTCATCAAGTCGACTATGAAGGACTACGCGCGCACGATGAGGAAGCTGGCGTGAGGGTCTTGCCGGACAACTGCTTCCATCTCACCGTGGAAATCGTGCGCGAGGTTCACGCCGAGGCGATCTCGAAGTTCGGCGGCCTGGACGGCGTGCGGGATATGGCCTTGCTGGAATCCGCCGTGGCTGCGCCTCAGGCGAGCATTGGCGGCCAATCACCCTATGCCGACCTAGCGGAAGTGGCGGCTGCTTATTTGTATTACCTTTGCAGGAACCATCCGTTCATCGACGGCAACAAACGCACCGCTCTCGGCGCGTGCATCGTGTTTCCCCGCTTGAACGGAATAGAGCCGGCACCCGACGGGCCGGATTGGGAGGAGTTGACCGTTGGCGTCGCGAACCGCAGGCTCGATCGAGATGAAACAACGGCGCAGTTGCGGAGATTATTGCCGAAGGACTCTGGAACCGGCGGTAAGAGGCCATGGTGATAGATTTCCGAGGTAGGAGAATTGGAGCGAGCGAAGGGATTCGAACCCTCGACACTCACGTTGGCAACGTGATGCTCTACCAGGCTGAGCTACGCTCGCTTCCAAGCAAGTGCGGACAGACTACGGGAACCGGGCGGAAATGCAAGGCCCGTTTTGCAAAAAATCGGGATTGAGATTAGGGTTAGGATTAGGAGGGATAGCGGCTAACGAGGCGGCGCCTCAGACCTCCTCTCCAACCGAATTGCTGGAAGGGGTTCATTGAGAATTGAGTATTGAGCATTGGTCATTGGCTATTGAGCGGCTTGACCTTCGCCGTGGCGACCGACTTTCCGAGTATGCGACACAGTTGGTCGCACTCCTCCACCAGAGCCGGTTCGAGAGTTCGTTGGGCGTCATTCGCAGCCATTCTTCAATGACCAATGACCATTTTTCAATCCTCAATTTTCAATTCACCTCAAAGGTTCGCTGGCCCAGTCCATTGATGCAACCGCAGCAAAACTTGACCTGCTTACAACGTCTTTTGGTGTTCACGGACTCTAGCGGCGGGGATTCACGGGCGGCGGGGGGGCCAGCTGGGCCAATTTGCTGCGGCGCACTCCATAAGAGAAATAGAACACCATGCCGATGGCAAACCAAACGCCGAGCCGGATCCACGTCATCAACGGCAGGGCAGCCATCAAGACCAAAGCGGAAATCGCGCCCATCGGGGCGACGAACCAGACGAGCGGCGCCTTGAACTTGCGAGGAAGGTCCGGCTCGCGCACCCTGAGGATGAGGACGCCAATGGAGACGATGACGAAGGCCAGCAGGGTGCCGATGTTGCACAGGTTGCCGGCATCCCGCACAGGCATGACCGCGCCGAAAAAGGCCACCACTACGCCGGTGGCGATCGTCACCAGCCAGGGCGTCTTGAACCGCGGATGGACCCTGCCCACGAATTGAGGGAGCAGGCCGTCCCTTGACATCGTCCAAAAAACTCGAGTTTGCCCCAGCATCATGACCAGGATGACGGACGAAAGGCCGGCAATCGCGCCGATTTTGATGATGCGCGCCATCCAGCCCAAGTTGGCCCGGTCGGCAGCCAGGGCGATCGGTTCCGGCACGTCGAGCTGGGGGTAGGGGACAATTCCCGTGGCGAGGCCCGAGACCAGGATGTAGAGGACTGTGCAGACCAACAAGGACCCGATGATGCCGATGGGCATGTCGCGCTGGGGATTTCTGGCCTCCTGTGCGGCGGTGCTGACGGCGTCAAACCCGATGTAGGCAAAGAAGACAAGGCTCGCCCCACGCATGACGCCCGACCAGCCAAATTCGCCCCAGTGCCCCGCGTTGGGCGGGATGAAGGGATGCCAGTTGGCGGGATTGATGGCCCAAACGGCGCCGACGATGAAGAGGAGCACGACCGAGAGCTTGACGAAAACGATGACGTTGTTGAAGCCGGCCGATTCCTTGATCCCGATGACCAGCATCGTGGTGACAAAAGCGACGATGAAGACGGCGGGGAGGTTGAAAACCGCGGTGACGTGCGGCAGGGCGCCCGGGTCGGTCCCGAGCGCCTTGATTTGGTCCGCCAGACCCGCGTTCAAGGCGACCCATCCAACCTTCACTTTCAAGGCAGCCGCCAGCGCGGCGGGGACCTCCACGAGTTCGATGCCGCGGGCGGCCGAGAGTTGCGCGGGAACGTGTATCCCAAAGTCTCTCAAGAACGAAATCACGTAGCCTGACCAACCCACTGACACGGTGATCGCCCCGACGGCGTATTCCAAGGCCAGGTCCCAGCCGATGATCCAGGCAAATATCTCCCCCAGGGTCACGTAGCCGTAGGTGTAGGCGCTCCCGGACATGGGGACCAGAGAGGCGAATTCGGAGTAGCAGAGCGCCGCAAAAGCCGAGGCCGCCCCTGCGATGACGAAGGAGAGCAATACGGCCGGGCCGGCGTTCAGGGCGGCCGCCGTCCCGGTGAGCACGAAGATGCCCGTCCCAATAATGGCGCCGATGCCCAGCGTGGTCAGGTTCAACGGCCCCAAGGCCCGTTTGAGGCTCTGATCCGCCAGGGCCTCGGCCTGGAGGTCAGTGACCTTCTTGCGTCGGAACAAGTTCATGGCTTGGGCGGCTTGATCGGTAGTTTGTTTATTGCCTCCGCTTAATGCTTTAGCGGAGGGTGGAAGTCAAGGAAATGAGCGATTGGAGCTTCGCCTTTTCCACAGGAAATAAGCGGGCAGGCCGGCCAGGACGATGAGCAGCCCCGGCCAGGAGGTTTGGGTCTTGTAGAGGAGCAGCACCGCCATAATGGCGCAGGCGGCCACAATGTAGAGGGCCGGCACGACCGGGTAGCCGAAGGCGCGATAGGGCCGCTCGGCATCCGGGCGTTTGCGGCGCAGGACGAAGAGGCCGGCAATGGTCAGGACGTAAAAGATGAGCACGGCAAAGATGACGTAATCCAGGAGAGCGCTGTAGAGGTTGCCGTATTGTTCGAGCCCGGCGGCATCGCGGAGGGGCGCGCGGGTGAGCGGGTCCCGCAGGCGCGTGCGCGGCAGGATGAGCAGGGCGGTCCAGACGCATTGCAGGGCCAACCCCGCGGCCGGCACGCAGCGGCGGTTGAGCCGGCCGGCGGCGCGGAAGAACAGGCCGTCGCGCGCCATGGCGTAATAGACCCGCGCACCGGCCAGGATCAACCCGTTGTTGCAGCCGAAGGTCGAGACCATGATCGCCACCGCCATGATGACGGGCCCTGCGCCGCTGAAGACGACCCCGACGGCTGCCGTCGCCACGCGGTCGTCAGGGGCGCGCTGGATTTTCTCCAAGGGCAACAGGCACAGGTAAGCGACATTGACCAGGACGTAGAGGGCGGTCACCAGGGCGGTGCCGATGGCCAGGGACAAAGGGAGATTGCGCCGCGGATTCTTCACTTCACCGGCGGTGAAGGTGATGTTGTTCCAGGCGTCCGAGGAAAAGAGCGTACCCACCTGGGCCGAGCAAAATGCAACGAACAGGCCCAAAGCCCCCGAGGTGGCCGCCACGGCCGGCATGAAGGACAAGTCAGGCTGGATGGGCGATACGCCGCGCGGGGTCCAAAGGCCGCTGAAGTTGGCCTTGATCGCCTCGGCGTTATGGCCGATGACCAGGCCAACGGCGACGAGCGCCAGGAGCGACAGGGCCTTGGCGGAAGTGAAGACGTTCTGGATGAGTTTGGCGATTTGCAGCCCGCGCGTGTTGATCAGCGTGAGCAAGATCACAATCAGGATAGCCGCCAATTGCTGATACGAGAGGCTGAGGGCGTAATTGGCCGAGAGATTGACAGGCGGCAGGAGCCAGGCCGAGGGCGAAACGGCGGGCGCCAGCACCCCCAGGTAACGGGCGAAGGCGACTGCCACGGCCGCGATGGTGCCGGTCTGAATCACCAGGAAGAGGGTCCAGCCGTAGAGAAAACCCCAGAGCGGGCTATAGGCCTCCCGGAGATAAACATACTGGCCGCCCGCGCGAGGCATCATGGCCGCCAACTCCCCGTAGCTGAGCGCAGCTCCCAGGGTGAGCAGGCCCGTCGCCAGCCAGGCTGCCAGCAGCCACCCCGCCGAGCCGAGCTGCCGCGCGATGTCGGCCGAGACGATAAAGACCCCGGAACCGACCATTGAGCCGGCCACCAGCATCGTAGAGTCCGCCAAGCCCAGGCCCTGGACGAACTCTGGCTGGGCAGATGCGGCTCTTGAGGCCCTCACTGGACCACCAGGGATAGCTGCGTCTGCCCTGCGTCGGCCGTGAGGCAGCCGCGCAGGTAGGCCACGATCTGCTCTTCGATGGTTTGGCAGCGGTGCGTCCAGCGGCGCGCCCCTGCAAGCTGCATCACGCATGAGCGCAGGCCGCTGAAGCGCAACACCCGCGGGGCCTGCTGCATCTTGTGCCGCAACTCCGCCCGCAACCGGGGAAAGAAGAACAACTCGCAGCCCCCTCCCGATTCGCGCGCCAGGCGGCACAGGTCCGACTCTACCACGCCTGACGCCGAGGGGCTCGCCTCCGCCGCCGCCGGTCTGAATCCCCGAAGCACCTTCTCCAGCGCGCCCGCAAACTCGCCCACCGTAACCGTCTGGCGGTCCAGAACCTGCTTGAAGTAGTGGAAGACGGCGTTGGCGGCGTGCTGGACAAACTCGGGGTCAAACCACTGCGCGGTGTCTCCCATCAACTCTATCGAGACCATCTCCGCCGAAAGCGGCACGCTTTCCCCGCTGGCCAACTGGAACAACAGGCAATCCGAGGCGAGTGCGATCATGGTTTCTCCTCCAGTTTCCTGACCTCTTGAACGAAATCCGTGGCCTCCTGAAAACGCCGATAAACGCTGGCAAAGCGCACGTAAGCCACTTGGTCGATCCCGCGCAAGCCCTGCATTACTTGCCGTCCCAACTCTTCGGCTGGCAACTCGCGCTCGAACTGGTCGGTGACTTTATTGGTTATCTTCTCGGCCAGGTCCTCGATGGCCTTCTGGCTGATCGGGCGCTTCTGGCAGGCCTTCTTCATGCCCAGGAGCAGTTTCTCTTTCGAGAATTCCTCGCGGCGTCCGTCGCGTTTGAGCACCATCAGGCCGAGGCGCTCGATTTCTTCGTAGGTCGTGAACCGATACCCGCAGACGATGCATTGCCGCCGACGGCGGATGGTAGCCCCTTCGCGTGAGGCGCGCGAATCGACCACTTTGTCGTCCTGGCAGCCGCATTTGGGGCAGCGCATAAAAGCAAAAAGGGCAGCTACCGCTAATGGTAGCTGCCACAGGTGTATCACCCCACGCCTTGGGGTGTCAAGGGGATCCTCTAAAAAAATCAAAACACTTGCGGCACCCCTTCTTCGAGGAATCTCAGCTTGCGGCTCAGGCCCTGCTCTTCGGCCAGTTGGCGCAACCAGCGAGGCGGTTCGTCCATGTCCTCGAACGAAAGACGGAAGGCGCCGTAGTGCATGGGAACGAACCACTGGGCGCGCAGGTCTTTGAAGACCCGGATGGCCTCGTCCGGGCCCATGTGGACGCGGCGAAACGACGCAGGGTGATAGGCGCCGATAGGCAGGAGGGCAATCTCCGGGGCGCAGTTTCTGCCGATCTCCTTGAAGCCCTCGAAATAGGCGCTATCGCCGGCATGGTAAAGACTGCGGCCCTGGTGTTCGAGGACGAAGCCGCCGTAGCCGCGGTGCCGATCACCCAAGACGCGGGCGCCCCAGTGCCTGCAGGGGGTGAGCGTCACCGTCCAGTTGCGATGGGAGAAGCTCTCCCACCATTCGAGTTCGACGATGCGCCCGAAGCCCAGATTATAGGCGAGGTCCCCCATGCCCCAGGGCATGACGGCGATCTTGGGGTGGGGCAGCCGGCGGAGGGTAGGCTTGTGGAAGTGGTCGAAATGGCCATGGGTTAGCAGGACCAGGTCGATGGGGGGCAGGTCTTTGAGACGGAGTCCGGAGCGTTTGAGGCGCTTGAGCAGGAAGAGCCAGTTGGCAAAGTTCGGATCGATGAGCACATTGAGGTCGGTGAATTGGACCAGGAAGGAGGCGTGGCCGATCCAGGTAATGGCGACCTGGCCGGTGCAGAGTTTGGGGAAGGCGGGGCGGCGCTGTTTGCCGGTGCGCCGGGTCAGCAATGCCTTCCAGACCATTTCATGGAAGAAGGTCCGAGGGTTAAAGTGCTTGGCCGGGGTCAAATCCTTGAACGAGCGCGGAAGAGGTTGCCGGATTTGCGCCGGCCGGTACGGCTTGGGCCTGCTCATATTGTCGTATTGCCAATCATAGCGTAAGACGGCATCCTGAACCTAGCTTAATCCAAAACGAGCGAATTGGGAAATGCGGGGGAGTGGACAAATCGTTCTTCCGGGTTTAAATAAAGATTGAGTGCAAGGGCGGGCGGAACGGTCAAACAACCTGGGGACACAAATGGGTAACATGGAAGCATGAGAACACGCATAGAAGATGAGTTTACGAATCTGCCGATCTCCCGGCAGCGGAAGTATCAGTTGCGGATGCGGCGGGACAGGCGATGCACCGAGTGCGGAGAGCCGGCCGTTCAAGGGTCGCGGTGTCTGAAACACCTGGTCAAGGCCCGGGAACGGCAACGCCAGAAACGCGGCCTCAAACGGCGCTATTACGGCACGCTGAGTTACAAGCTGCAGGCGGTTTCCTCGTCCTGAACCCGCGCCCGCTTTGATCGCGTTTCTGCATTGGGTGTATGTGGTCGGGGTTGTCGGGCTGCTTTTCGGCGCGTCGATCTTGGTCCATGAGTTTGGCCATTTCCTGATGGCGCTCCGGCGCGGGCTCAAGGTGGAAGGCCTTTCCATCGGCTTTGGCCCGAAGCTTTGGGGCTGGCGGCGCGGCGGCATCGATTACGCCCTGCGCTGGATTCCTGCCGGCGGTTATGTGGCTTTGCCGCAAATGGCAACCTCGACTGCCATCGAGGGCAAGAGCCAGTCGGCAGAACCGCTCCCCCCGATTAGCCCGGCCTCGAAGGTCCTCGTCGCCCTGGCCGGGCCGGCTATGAACGGCCTTTTTGCGTTTGTCATCGCCACCGCCATCTATTTCCTGGGCCTGCCGGTCCTGGTCAACCCCGCCATCATCGGCGGCGTTGAACCCGGCTCTGCCGAAGAGAAGCTGGGCATTCGTGCCGGCGACCGCCTCGTGGCAGTCAACGGCAAGGCGGTCAAGTCGTGGGAAGACGCCCAGATGACGGTCATGATTGCGCGGACCAACGTGCTGCCGGTAACGATCGAACGCGAGGGTGTTCGGAGGACGCTCCTTTTGAGCGCGAAGGTCAACGAGCTTATCGGTCTCAAACTTCTGAACCTCGAGCCCAAGGGGCGCCCGGTCGTCGACCAGGTTCTGCCCGGCAGTGCCGCCGCCCAGGGCGGCCTGGAGGCCGGCGATGAAATCCAGTCCTTTGCGGGGGTGCCGATAGTGGGCGAGGAGCAACTTAGGGACCTTATCCGAAAGAGGGCGCTCCAGCCCACACCTATCTCGGTCATGCGCAGGCAGCAAGCTTTGGCGCTTACGGTGACACCCAAACTCGATCCGTCCACCAAGGCCGGCGTTTTGGGCATCAGGTTCGGGCTCAGCCAAACCTCCGTCTATCAAGTGCAGAGGCCGGGTCCCCCGCCCTGGGAACTGGTCATGAGCGTCTGCCGGCAGACCTTTGACACCCTTGCCGCCCTGGTGCACTCCCGGCAAACCGGCGTCCACCTCAGCGACCTGAGCGGTCCGCCGGGTATCCTGGCAATGCTGGCGACCGAAGTCAGGGCCGATTTCCGGCTCGCCCTCCGGTTCATGGTGCTGCTCAACATCAGCCTGGCCATCCTCAACTTGCTGCCGATCCCCGTGCTCGATGGCGGCCACGTCCTGATGGCGGTCATCGAAAAGGTCCGGGGCCGCCCTCTGAGCCCGCGTTTCCAGGAATATGCCAGCACCGCCTTCGCCGCATTGCTCATCTCCTTCATGCTCTACGTCTCGTTCAACGACGTCGTCAGGCGCCTTCCCCTGTTCCGACTCATGTTCAACCAGCAGGTCCAAATCGAGCCGGCCAACGGCGCGCCCAAGAAGTGACATGGGCTGGGCCGGCGCCCGAATCCGGTTTCGTTCAGGACGAACGAAACATAAAATAGGCCGCTCCCACCAGGCATAGCCCGGACCAGAGAAAATCAAGCCTGAACGGCTTGTGCATGTAAAACAGCGCGAATGGAACGAATACGGAAAGGGTGATGATCTCCTGGGTGATTTTGAGTTGCGCCAGGCTCAAGGCCGTGTAGCCAATGCGATTCGCCGGAACCTGGAGCAGGTACTCGAAAAACGCGATCCCCCAACTCAAGACGGCTGCGATGTACCACTTCTTGTCGTTCCAGTTCCGCAGGTGCGCATACCAGGCGAAGGTCATAAATGTGTTTGAGCAAACCAGCAGTGAGGCAGTCTTGAGCAGAATCAGCGATTTCATGCCGGCATAATAGCCCAAGAACGCAGAATCGCCACCTGTCGGGCGTGGGTGATGTGTCCTTAGATTGTTGGTGAGGATGGCGGTGGGCAGGGAAACGGGGGGCCTTGCTTGGATAACCGGTTTCTGCACATCCGGCGGGTCATGCTGGCAAAAATCGAGAAGTCTATATCCGTAAACCTCGGCCTGACCCTCTGGATATAAATGTCGCGTAGGAGGAGATAAAACCCATCTTTCGCGCTCTGGCAACTCGGGGATAAGGGGTCGGCAGCACCCTCAAAAGAGAAGAACAGTCTTGTTAGCTGGGCTAACTCTGACTCGGAAACAATCCCGCCGGAATTGCCGTCTGACATTGTGCGTCCTCTGAGTTCTGACGATACCTGTCTTCCGCTTCCTGTCTGTAGTCTAGCGTCAAGTTGTAAAGCTCCGGCGTCCCGCATTCGGGGAATAAATCCTTAAACTTCCGCAGCACTCGCAGGGCTTGATCGCACTGCTCAACCATGTTCTTCCACAACCCCGCGGCCACCTCTGGGGACGCCTCTCTAATCGCGCTGTGGGCAATAAGCGCGTAGGTATGCACTATGGCCGCCTCAACGTTGCGAACCTGTACCCCGAACATTTTGCATGATTCCGTTTCCGAAGGATCAAGCTCCCTGCCAGCCGTTTCCATTGCGCCAACCTGGCAGCGGTTGACTTCGTTTACGATGTCCAAGCAACTTTGCGCCACGAGTCCAATATGCCTTCGGCGCAGGGGTTTGGCAAGCGAATAACCAAAATCCTCCAAAAACCTCCCCGGGCGTGCGGCGGCCCGGTTTGATGCTTGACACGGCCCCGGCGGCAAAGGTAGCATTCCATCGGTATTGGGGGCTGCGAGCAGAGGTGAGCGAGCATCGTGAGAATGTTATTGGTTTCAGCGGTTGTTTTTGTGGCGGCTGTATGCGAAGCGGCGGCGCCGGAGGGGGGGACAACTGTTTTTGAAACTACGCCTGCGCCGGCAGCCACGGGCTGTATTGACAAGCTGGTTTTCGCACAGTTGGCGCGGTTGAACATCCAGCCCGTCCTTTGCTCCGATGCGGTGTTTGTCCGGCGCGCTTATCTCGATGTCATCGGCACGCTGCCGAGGGCAAAGGAGGCCGGGGATTTCATTCGGGATGCGGATACGAATAACAAACGGCGTCTCCTGATTGACCGTCTGTTGGAACGGGATGAGTTCGCCGATTACTGGGCGATGAAATGGGGCGACATTCTGCGCATCAAGGCGGAATTCCCGGTCAATCTCTGGCCCAACGCGGCGCAGGCCTATCACCGCTGGGTCCGGGCGTCCCTCGCGCAGAACAAGCCATACGACGAGTTCGCCCGCGAGATGCTCACCGCCAGCGGCAGCAACTTCCGCGTCGGCCCGGTCAACTTCTACCGCGCGATGCAGAATCGCGCGCCGGAAGGCATTGCCAGCACGGTCGCCTTGACCTTCATGGGAGCGCGGGCCGAATCCTGGCCGGCGAATCGTCTGGCCGGCATGACCGCCTTTTTCTCGAGGATTGGTTACAAGCCCACCAGCGAGTGGAAAGAGGAGCACGTGTTTTGGGACCCGCTGGGTTCCAGCGCCCTGCCCGGCAACAGCGCCCCTGGACGCGCCGCCATCGCCGAGATTGGACACCCCTCCAAGAGCTTGTCTGAGTTGTCGGTGCCGACGCCGACGAACCCCGTGCCCTTGGAGGCGGTCTTTCCGGATGGCGTGAAGGTCGAGTTGCCCCCGGACAGCGACCCGCGAGGGATTTTCGCCGATTGGTTGATTTCGCCCCGGAACCCGTGGTTCACCCGCAACATCGTCAACCGGGTCTGGGCCTGGCTGCTGGGACGCGGCATCATCCACGAGCCGGATGATATTCGCGAGGACAACCCGCCGAGCAATCCAGCGCTGCTGGCCTGCCTGGAGGAGCAAATGGTTGCCGGCCATTACGACCTCAAGGGCCTCTTCCGTTTGATCCTCAACTCCCAGACCTACCAGCTTTCCTCGATGCCCCGGCTCGGCACTCCCCAAGCCGAGGCGAATTTCGCCGCCTATTCGCTGCGCCGCCTGGACGCGGAGGTGCTCATCGACGCCATCAATAAGGTTACCGGGGCGTCGGACCTTTATACCAGCCCCATCCCGGAGCCATTCACTTACATCCCCGAGGGCATGCCAGCGGTTGCCATCGCCGATGGCAGCATCACCAGTCCGTTCCTGGCCCTGTTCGGGCGCTCGGCGCGCGCCACCGGCATGGAGAACGAACGCAACAACAAACCGACGCCGGCCCAGTGGCTCTACCTGCTCAATTCGACCGACATCCAGCGCAAGCTGGAACAAGGCCCCAATCTCCAGGCCATCCTCCGCCCGAGCCACAAGCCGCCTCAAATCATCGAGGAGCTTTACCTGACGATCCTTTCGCGGTTCCCCACGCCCGAGGAGGTGAAGACCATCGAAGCCTATGGGCGGGTGCAGACGGTCAAGCCGGCCCCGGCGGGCGACTCGGGCCAGGCGCCCAAGGCGCCCGCCAAACCCGTAGTGGTGAAGAGGCGCGACGACTGGCTCGATATCGCCTGGTCGTTGATCAACAGTGAGGAGTTCCTGTATCGCCACTGAATCCATAATTCATAGTTCATAATTCATAATTCATTATGCCCCCGAGCCACCCGTCCGTTCCCACCCTCCGCCGCGCCGAATCCATGGGCGCGCTCATAAGTTTGCCGATGACCCGGCGCGAAGCGCTGCGCATCAGTTTGTTCAGCACGGCCGGATTGTTGTCCGCCGGCCCACCGGTGTTGGGGGCCGATGAAGCGCGCAACGCGGAGCGCGGCCTGCAGGATGCGGCAGGCGCGCCGGTCAAAGCCAAGGCCAAGTCGGTCATCCAGGTCTTCCTGTGGGGTGGCATGTCGCACAACGACACCTGGGACCCGAAACCGGACACGGGCCGCGACTATATGGGTGACTTGGCAAAGGCCATCCCCACGAACGTGGACGGGATTCAGATCGGCGAACTGTTTCCCAAGCTGGCCCAGCAAGCCGACAAGTATGCCCTAATCCGAAGCATGACCCACCGCAACAACGGCCACGAAACGGCCGCCTACCTGATGCAGACCGCTCACGCCCCCGGAGAACGGCTGGCCTATCCGAGCATCGGCGCCGTCTTCGGGCTGCTCAAAGGCCCGGATTACAAGGGGCTCATCCCGCCTTACGTGGTGCTGACCCAACCGCAGGGACGGTTCTCCGAAGAAGGTTTCCTGGGACCAAGGTTCAAGCCTTTTGCCACCGGCGGCAACCCCAATGCGGCGCGCTTCGAGGTGGAGGGGGTCGTGACCAAGGGGATGACGGACGACCGGCAAAAGGCGCGGAGCGCATTGCGCGACAAGCTCAACACCATGGGCGAGGCGATGAGTGCCAGCCCCCAGTTGGCGGCCTCGGCGGAGGCCAGGAAAGCGGCATACGAATTGATTCTGGGGCGCGGCCGCGAGGTGTTTGACCTCTCGAAGGAAAAACCCGAACTCCGGGACCGCTACGGCCGCCACACTTTCGGCCAGGATTGCCTGGCGGCGCGACGGATGGTCGAGACCGGGGTCCCCTATATTGTCATCAACTACTCCGGCGGGTGGGATACGCACAGCAACCACTTCCCCACCATGCGCCGACAATGCCCCCAACTGGACCAGGGGCTGGCGATGCTGCTGGAGGATTTGCACGACCGCGGCCTGCTCGAGAGCACCCTGGTTTGGTGTTGCGGCGAGTTCGGCCGGACTCCCAAAGTCGACTGGCAGCCGCCTTGGAATGGCGGCCGCAACCATCATGGCGAGGTCTTCACCGTGCTGGTCGCCGGCGGCGGCTTCCAGGGCGGCCGCCTCCTCGGCGCCTCCGATGCCAAAGCCGAAGAGGTCAAGGCTCGGCCCGTGTACCCGGCGGACCTCCTGGGCAGCATCTATGCCCTGGGCGGCATCGATGCCAGCGCCAAGCTGCCCCATCCCATGGGCGCCGAAGCCCACGTCTTGCCCTCCCCGTCCGAAGGCGTCAAGTCCGCCGGACTCTTGACGGAGATCATGTGAGCAATCCAGTCTGGCTGGCATTCTGGCTGGCGATGGCCGTTGCGGCGCAGGCACAGGTGAGGCCGTACATCGGTTTTGCCTACCCTGCCGGCGGCCAGCAGGGCGCCAGCTTCCATATCCGCCTGGGCGGACAAGGTCTGGACGGCGTCCACGCCGTGCTCGTCACCGGCTCGGGCGTTACCGCCAAGGTCACCGAGTACTACCGGCGGCTTAACAACCAGGAGATGCAATTGCTCAACGAGCAACTGCGGGTTCTGAGGCAGGAGACGATGTCAAATTCCGAGGCGGCCTCGCCGATGAGCCTCGAGAACACAACCATGATGATGGAGAAGATCGAAAGGCGGACTTTCGAATTCGTTCAAACTCCGGCCTGCGCATCGCTGGCATCCCTGGTGATGGTCGAGGTCACGATCGCGCCCGAGGCCGTGCCCGGCGAGCGGGAGATGCGGCTGGCGACGCTCCGCGGCGTGTCCAACCCGCTGGCGTTCCACGTGGGCCAGGCGCCCGAACGGTCGCGCAAGCCGATGCTCACGGCCAGCCTCCAGGTGCTGGGCAAGGAGGCCCAGGCCTTGCGCAAGCGACTGCCCGGCGAGGTCGAGGATGCGATTCCCGTGCCCTGCACCGTCAATGGCCAGATCGCCTCGGGCGAAGTGAACCGTTACCGGTTCCAGGCCCGCCAGGGCCAGCGCCTGGTCATCACTACCCTGGGGCGGCGCCTGGTCCCCTTCATTGCCGATGCCGTGCCGGGTTGGTTCCAGCCCGTCCTCGCGCTCTACGACGCGAACGGGAAAGAGGTGGCATACGACGACGATTACCGGTTCAACCCCGATCCTACCATTTTCTATGAAGTGCCCAAGGACGGTGAATACGTGTTCGCAATCCGCGACAGCCTTTACCGCGGACGCGAGGATTTTGTCTATCGCATCACGGTCGGCGAGTTGCCGTTCATCACCAGCCTCTTCCCGTTAGGCGGACCAGTGGGCGCTCCGGCCAGGCCCCGGATGGAAGGCTGGAATCTTCAGGACGCCGAACTGACCCCGCTGGCCGCAGACGCCGGACCGGGCGTCCATTGGCTGGCCGCCACCACCAGCAAGGGATTCGTTTCCAATCGCGTGCCCTTTGCCTTGGACGAGCTCCCGGAGTGTTTCGAGCAGGAACCCAACGACACCCCGGCCAGCGCGCAGAAGGTGACGCTGCCCATCATCATCAACGGGCGCATCGACCGCCCGGGCGACTGGGACGTCTTCCAGTTTGTCGGCAAGTCCAACGACACGCTCGTCGCGGAAGTCCAGGCGCGGCGGCTCGATTCCCCGCTGGACTCGGTGATCAAGCTCACCGATGCGGCGGGCAACCTCCTGGCGTTCAACGACGATTACGAAGACCTCGGGGCGGGGGTCAACACCCACCACGCAGATTCCTATTTCATTGCCAGGTTGCCCGCTGACGGCCCGTACTATGTTCACATCGGCGACACCGCCCAGCAAGGCGGCCCAGAGTATGGCTACCGTCTGCGCCTGAGCGCCCCGCGGCCCGATTTCGAGTTGCGCGTCGTGCCTTCCAGCCTCAGCCTCCGGGTCAAGTCCAGCGCCGCCCTCACTGTATATGCCATGCGCAAAGACGGGTTCAACGGCCCGATCAAGCTCGGCTTGAAGGAGCCGCCGGCGGGATTCTCAGCCTCTCCCCTCACCCTGTCGGGCACCCAAACCGTCGGGCGGCTTACCATCAAGACCAGCCTGGTTGCGGCCCAGGACCCTGTCACTCTGTCCATCTTCGGCAGCGCGAAGATCGGGGACCAGGAGGCCGCCCGCCAAGCCGTGCCGGCCGAAGACCGGATGCAGGCCTTCCTGTGGCGGCACCTCGTTCCGGCCAAAGACCTCAAGGTCCTGGTCTTCGACCCCGCCTACCAACCTCCACCCAAACGTCTGGCCCCTATCCCTCCTCCTCCATTGGCCGCCACCAACGCAGCGGACCACGGGGCCGTTGCCGGGACCAACGCCATCGCCGGGACCAACGCCATCGCCGGGACCAACGCCATCGCCGGGACCAACGCCATCGCCGGAACTAATGGCATTGCGGGAACCAACGCCGCGGCCGCCTCCTCGACCTCGGCGCCGGGCAAACCCAAATTCACCAAGCAACAGATCGCAGGGCGTTTGAGGGAGCTCAAGCTCCTCTTTGAAGAGGGAATGCTCACCGAGGAGTTTTACAGCGAGAAAGCCGCTGAATGCGAAACCGGGCAGTGAGCCAAGCCAGACGAAACGTTGCTTTCCGGAATAGTCATCAAAATGAAAACTCAATTCCAAGAACTCGTTCGATTCCTTTGCCTCCTGTGCTCGGCCCTTTGGGCGGCAGCGCCACGGACCTCCGCTCAATCCCCCCCTGGGCTTGGCCTGAACTTGTATCCGGGCGTGAGCATTACCGGAGCGGTTGGGACGGTCTGCGCGATTCAAGCCACCGCCAACGCGGCGCAAACCAACGGCTGGACCTGCCTGGCACTGGTGCAACTGCCGGCCACGAATTACCTCTGGGTCGATACGTCAACAACCGCCGCCACCGGACAGCGGTTTTACCGGGCGGTTGTGACCGCCACGAATCTGGCATTCATCCTCCCCGGCGCCTTCACGATGGGCAGCCCGACGAGCGAGGCCTTGCGCGGTTCGGACGAGACCCAGCACGTCGTGACGATCAGCCGGGGGTTTTGGATGGGCGAGTATTTGGTGACACAAGCGGATTATCAGGCCGTGGCGGGGAGCAATCCGAGTACTTTTCAGGGTGAGACGACTCTCCCGGTCGAGACGGTCAGTTGGGAGGATGCGACCAACTATTGCGCGTTGCGGACGGAGCAGGAGCAGGCAGCGGGGCTGATTCCCGCGAATTATGTGTATCGATTGCCGACCGAGTCGGAGTGGGAGTACGCCTGCCGGGCGGGGACGACGACGGCCTTCCATCTGGGAAACGATCTGGACTCGGGTCAAGCGAACTTCGAGGGCCAATACGAGTACGACGCGGCGTTGGGCGAGATCGATGATGCGAGCGGGATTTACCTCCAAAAGACCACGCCGGTGGGGAGCTACGGGCCGAACGGGTGGGGGTTGTATGACATGATCGGCAACGTCTTCGAGTGGTGTCAGGACCGGTATGGACCTTATTCCACCGGCCCGGCGACCGATCCGCAAGGGGCTTCCTCGGGCCCGTACCGGGTCATCCGTGGCGGCAGTTGGTATCACAACGCGCAGTACTGCCGGTCTGCGCTCCGCCGCTATTACCCGCCCGGCGGCGCCTCCTCTTTTTCCAGTTTTATCGGCTTCCGGGTGGTCCTGGCCCAAGGCCAGCCGTGAGCCGCCGATTTTGCGCTTGCAAATGAGCGTCCGAAGCGAGACACTTGCGTATCCAGGCATGAAGATTGGCTACTGTTTAGCAGTGGTATGAGCAAAGCTGCGACCATCCCGGGAGCGAGCCAAGCCAAGGTTTCGCCGAAACGGACTGGCTCACCCGCCGGCAAGATTCATCCAATCGTCATTTACCCGTTCCGGCAACCGGGCGATTACTCGGACCTGGAGGCCCTCTATGAACTGGTCAAGCGATTGGGCGCGGAAACAGACCGCTATGCGCGCCCCATCACGGTCCTGGATCGCAAGACGCATTATTCCATGGACGGCAACGAGGCATTCTCTGACTTCCGCAAGCACACCCTGGCGCGTTACTCGGATATGCTGGACATCTGGGCGGTGGACACCTGCCAGATGTGGTACGCCGGCCTGGGCGCGGCCTTCGAGCAGGGTGGGGCGGGCGATGTTTATTGGCTGATCCCCGGCGATTTCAACTACGGGACCGCCGCCGGGCAGGAAGTCCTGGACCGGCTGCACCACCTGCCGGAAATCATCCTCGAACTGGGCCAGGACCTGTGCATCGGCGAAATCGCCACCGACCACAACAGTTCCAAGCGGCTCATCGATACTTACGGCACTTTTGCCCTGCTCTACAATTGGTTCCCGGCCGAGGCCCAGGAAATCCGCCAGTTCACCGAGCGTCCCCGTTCCGAGTTTTTCGCGGTTAGCCACGGTTTTTTGGGTGAGACGCTGCGCCGACGGTGGTACCCCTACGAGCAAACCGTGGTCATGCTCTTGCAGGCGGTCTTCGGCAAGAAGAGTATCAGCCAGTTTTTTGTCGGGAACATCTCGGACCTGCCGGAGGGGCGGGAGCCGGTGGCCTCGGCAATGCAGCAGGTCGAGCGGACCGAGCGGGTGCTCAAAGCGGTTTGGCGCGAACACCACCAGGGCGATCAACACTGGGTCGAGCAATACCGCCGCCTGGAAACCGGGTCCGAGCAGGTCCGCCGCACGGCGCTGACCATCCTCCAGAACTTGCTGCGCTGAAGGATGCCAAACGGAACACCAACTCGATATTGGCGAGTTGCTCTCGAAGCCGATCGAAGGTTTTCCAGTCCAGGAGGTCCGTGTCGGCCAGGCCGGTGACGGTTTGGACGATATTGGGGGAATCCAGAAACGGGCTGAGTGTGAGCGGGGCATGGCCTTTGGCCTCGGCGCGCAGGCGGACGGTCGCCGGCACGGAGATTTGTCCCCGGCCTGTGTTCAGGGAGTGGCGCTTGCCCTCCCGGGCAACGGGTCCTTCGAGGGTCACTTCGGTCAGGAAGCCGGGGAGGCACTCGCCGGATTGAGCATCCACAATCCGGGCGCGGACTTGCGCCCGAACGGGCGGGGGAGGCCGATAGCTTTTGGCGGCGAAGTAAAAGGCGCCGCTCAGGGCGACTTGTCTCTGGGCATCGCTGCCCAGGGCGCGCACACAGTACCAGGCGCTCTCGGTTTCCTGGAGCGGAAAGTGGGCGCGGACGGAGTCGGGCTGGTCGTCGAAGGCGGCCTGCTTGAAAGGTAGCCCGTTGCGCAGCAACTCGATGCGGGCGATTCCCCCCGGGGCGCTGCCGCAGGCCCAGGCCTCGACGGCCAGAAGATGTTTTTGTCCGTTGGCAGCCAGGACGCAGCCCGGGGGCGCGCCGTCCATTGTGGCAACGAGCAAAGGGCCGGTGGTCGCAAAGGTCTTCCCGGCGGCCGTGGCCCGGGCAGCTTTGGACAGGGAGAACCGACCCGGCACGAAGGTGTAGGTGCGGACAACGCCAGGCACTGCGCCGCCGGGCCGATCGAAGCAGGCGTCTGAGGAGGCGGTGGCAGCCAACCGGTAGCCATGGTCCAGAAGCAACGACCACAATTGAAAGGCCTTCGCATTGGCAGCGTATTCGTTCGAACCGGTGATCACGTCCAACCCATCGTAGGTCGGCCCTGCCAGCGTGTCCAAAGGCAGCTCGACGGCCATGTTCGAGACCCGCATCCGGTCCACCTTCGGGTAGCCGCCCTGTCCGCCCCAGGACCCCATCCACCATCGCGCCGGGTGAGAATAAAAGACCGCCCCGCCTTGGGAGTGGATGAGGCGGTGGGATTCGAAGTTGGCGTAGGTCGGCTTGCTCGATTCGTAATCCCAGGCGCTGGCCTCCAGGAGGAGGTGGATGACGTCCAGGCCCTTGGCGGTTCGCCCTCGCATTCCGAGGTTCCAGCAGTGGCCCAGGCATCGGCCCGCGTCGCCCTTGTAATAATTCTTGGGGGCCTCGAGGTTCCAGCTCAGCAGGCAATCCCGGGTCGAGCGCGGTTGCAGTTCCGCCTCGAGGGCCTCCGGGGTGGCGGGCTCGACTGTCCAGCCCTGGGCCAGGCATAGAAACTGGAGGTCCTCGGCCCGCGCAGTGAGCGCCACGAAATCGAAATCGACGGGCACAGTCCTTTCTCCGTGCAGCATGTGCACGTGGCCGTCACCGGCATACCACCCGCGTTTGCGCAGGTCGACACGCCGCCGCAGCACGAAGGCCGCTTCGGTTTGCCCACCGGCCGGCAGGTCCAGGTCGCGGCAGACCGCCTGGGTCTCGAACCCGCGTGTGACGCGGATGCGCGTTCGGCCCGGGGGCAGGTCCTTGGCGAACTGGCCGGCACAACGAAAGCCGGACTGGAAAGAGCCGTTCTCGACGCATACCTTTCCGTTGGCGTCGGTGATGGTGACGGTGCAGGGCGTGAGCGCGCCGCTGGCTTCGTCTCTAATGGTCCCCCGCAGGGTGGCGTTCTGGGCCATCGAGGCGGGAATGGCGGCTTGCACAATGACTGCCGCGAGCAAGCCTCGCATCGTGTTTGGAAAGCACGCCCCGGCGCCGGCGCGGCGGGATGCAGGGGTCACAGTGAGTTCACCCCGAAGATGTCGTTCTTATCGTTCCGAAAGTCGAGATACTTCCACATCTCGACATGGCCGTCCGCAAAGGTCACACCCCCCCTCAGATTGTGTCGGCAGGCAGGCTGCTTCTGCGGCACGCAGAGCGTCCAGCCGGTCAGCGGGTCGGGTGCGAAGGTGACGATCTCCGTGAGGTAGCCGCCCTGGGGGACATTTTTCGAGTTCTTCGGAATGCCGGTGTCCCCCATGAGCCAGAGCTGGCTGGGACGATGGAGGTCGGTGGTCCGCCGGCTGCCCAGGGGGTCCACCCCTCTCGGCTCCAGGAAGGCGTAGCGGATGATGGTGCCTTCCACCGGGCCATACCCTTCCCAGCGCGCGCCGAAAATGATCTGTATCTCGCTCTCTTTTACCGCCGGGCAACGCCAGACGTTGTTCGATACCGAGTTGGCGGTGATGTACTTGTCGTTCGAGAGCGTCTGGAACCACCACGCTCCGCCCGGTTCAGGGCCTTGGCTGGCGCCCAGCCAGGCCTTGGTGTAGAGGTTCGGGAGGTGTTCCGCGTTGTCTCCGGCGTAGAGCAGAAAGGCCAGGCCAATTTGCCGGCTGTTGTTGACGCAGGCGGTGGCCTTGGCCTTCTGCTCGGCCCGGGAGAGCGCCGGCAGCAGCATGGCCGCCAGAATCGCGATAATCGCGATGACCACCAGCAACTCGATGAGTGTGAACCCTCTCGGCCGCAACCTTCGAGAATCTCCAGAGAACATAAGCTTGAGCGGGGCGGCCTCAGGACCGCTCCCGTCTGCAACACCATCGCTGTGTGGCCAACTTCGGTCAAGCTTGAACTGACCGTGGTGAAGCGGGCCGGTCTGGGCCGGGCGCGACGGATTGTCAGTCTTCATCGCGCGCAGGCTTGACGGCCCACTCGGGATAGGGTGTATGCGGGCCATTGATGGCGCGCCAGAGGATGCGGTTGAGGACCTCCTCGGGGCAGCGGTCCGGCGCGTCCAGCGGCAGGCGGCTGGAGGCGATGGCGTCCAGGCGCAGTTGGCGGTCGGCGACCTTCTTGGGGTTGGGGTTCATGCGGTCCAGCGGCACACGGTTGGCGACCGCCAGGAAAGGGGTGAAGTCGGGGGTTGGGGTGAAGCAATCTCTCAGGGGCGAGGCAGCGGCGTCCATCTGGTTCATGGGCGGCAAGCCGAGGATCAACTCGATGGTGCGCACCAGGCCGGCCTGATTGTAGGGAGTGCTGATGGTTTGCCGGCGTTTGGTGTAGGCGCTGGCCACGTAACAGGTCGTGCGGTAGCCGCTCAGATGGTCCCAGCCGGACTGCGGGTCGTCCTCGATAGCGAACAGGCAAGTGTCCGTCCAGAACCGGCTCTTGGACAGGGCCTCGACCAGCCGGCCCAAGGCGAGGTCGTTGTCGGCTATCTGCGCGCCCGGCGTGGGGTAATCGCCCCGCGTGCCGCCCGTGTGGTCGTTCGGCAGGAAGAGCAGGACCAAATCAGGGAACCCGCCATTGGTCTCGAACTGCCGGAGGTCGCGGATGAACTCGGCGGCGCGCCGGACATCAGGGACCTTGAGGTCCCAGCCCACGGTGTTGGTGTTGCTGCACTGGCGCAACCCCCCGAGAAGCGCCCGGCTGCGAAGCTGGGTGGCGCCGGCGCCGCTCTGGAAGTCTTGCCAGAAGTCGCGCCAGGTGATCTTGTCCGCGCGCTTCCGGTCTTTCCAGCCGGCTTCGGAAACCATCCATTCGCCGTAGTTGCGGAAGGAGCGGCCGTGGGCGAGGGCATTGTCCCAAAGGAACCCCGAGGACGCCCAAGCCAGGGCATCGACGGCGTCCCGGCTTTTGGCCCCGGCGTAGCTGCGGGGCGAGTCCGAGGTAAGCTGGCGCTCGACGTACTCGTTGGCCAGGGCGCTGTCGGTCCACTGGTGCCCATCGGCGCTGCACAGGCCGGAGCAGTAGGTATTGTCCATAAGGACGAACTCGAGGGCCAGCTTGTGCTGGTTGGGAGTATATAGTTCGCCGAAGGTGCACAGGCTGGCGTCGCCGTTGCCCTCGGCCAGGTCGCCGAGCACCTGGTCGTAGCTCCGGTTCTCCTTGATGACATAAATGACGTGTTTGAAGACGCTGGGTTCGCCTGTGCGCTCGGGCACCGGGCGCGCCGGCTGGCCGGGGCGTGGCGGGAGCAGGGCCTGGGCCAGAGTCGAGTAGCGCACGTTCCGCAGTGCCGTGACCGTCCACGCGCGCAACCGCCAGGCCGCAGGCAAGGCCACCATCGAGATTGTGCCGAAGGAATCGTGCGAGTTGAGCCTGACCCTCTCGCCGGGCTTGAAGACCCTGTTTGCGCCGATGCCCTTGATGTTCGCCACCAGGAGCCTCCGCCTCCAGGGATCGAAGCCAATGGCGCCCGGAAACCAACCGACCGGGATCAGGCCCACGACGCTCGATGCCCTGGCCTTCGGCTCGAAGCGAATCACCGCAACGGCGTTTTGGGTGCCGTTGCAGACATAAAGCCGCCGCCCGCTGGGGTCGAAGGCCAGCGCGTTGGGCTGGGCGCCGAACAGGTCGGCCGGCGTGTGGCGCGTCCAAATCTTCTCCACCACCCGCTCGGAGCGGGTGTCGATCACCTCGAGCGTATCGCTGCCGGTGTTGGCGACCACGACGTAATCGCCGCCCGGCGCCGCAGCCAGGGCCGAGGCGTGCAAGCCCACCTGGACCTCGGACGTGGCGCGCCCCGCTGCCAGGTCGATGACGGTCACTGAACCCTCATCGGCGATGTGTCGCACGGGGTCCACCCGCACGGTCGTCCCTTTGCCCGCCGGCGCCGTTAGATCGCTTTTGAGCGGGCGCCGCCCGCCCAAATTGCTGACGTAGGCCCTGGTTCCGGCCAGCACGATGTCATAAGGCGCCACACCCGTGTCCCAGGAACGGAGCAGCTTGCCGGTTGCGGCCTCCAGTTCGTAAAGTCGATTGCCCAGGTTGCCGGCGACATACAGGCGGCAGCCGTCCGGCGAGACCGCCAGCCCGGCCGGGACCTCATGGTCCTTCCCCTTTGCCGCCGGCAGTGACAGTACCGCCGGCTTGCCGGCCTGGTCGTAGTCGTCCACCGGAAAGGCCCAAACGTTGCCGCCGGCGTTCGAGAGGTAAATGTGGCGGCCATCCGGAGAAAAGACCAACCCCGTCAGGCTCATCTCGGCTCTGTTAGTGACGGTGGTTGTGGCGGGCGGGGCGTTGGTCCCGGCCTTCGGCGAGGTTGCTGTCGCTGCCGGCGTCGCCGTCTGGGGCGGGGTTTTCGCCTGGGTCTGGATGAAAGACAGCGGGACTGTTTGGAGGGTCCGGCCGTCGGACGGGTCGAGGAGCATCAGCAAGCGGGCTTTGCCGGCAACCGCCAGGAGCCGGCCATCCGGGCTCAGGGCTAGGGCCTGCGGGCGCATCCCGGGCAGCTCGATCTGCCGCCCGGCGGGGGTCAAGACCTGCCCGGTCGGCGTAAGATAGCGGCCGTCGGCGACACGACCGACCGCATTGGCCCGCACCGGCAGCCCTGGCGACCGCTCGAGGTCGTGAGCGCACCCGGCCAAAGCAGCCGCCAGCGCGAAACAGGCGCAGGCCGCGCCTCTAACAATAACTGGTCGCATCCCTCACATTCTTACGTGTCTCTGCCGTTGCGTGTCAATCAAGAGCGGGTTTCACCGAATTGACAGCGGCAGGGGGATGTGGTGAATTGAAGGCTGGATGGAAAAGGCTGCTCTGAGCTTAGTCGTCGTTCTGGCCCTGGGCCTGGATTTGGCCCTGGCGGGGGATGCCGTCGTCGGCGCCGGCGCGGCGGCAAACCCCGAGGCGCAGATGCTCGCCGAGGAGAAGAACTTCGCCGAATACCTGGTCTATGCCTATAACCCCGAGCTATGGGTCAGCCGTGGCAATCGGCTCTATTTCGCGCCCCGGAACGGCGCCCAGCGCGCGAAAGTCGAAGCGATGGAGGCGGGGCGACGACGGTATGCGGCGTTCACGAACCGGGAAGCGCGGTATCAATTTGTTGCGAAGGTCCTGGCCGAGAGCGGGCTCGATGTCGAGTGGCAAAAGAAACTGCTCCTGCCTTACGCCGCGACCAACCTGTATCTGACTCCTGTCCTGGATCAGCCCGGGCAGGTGGTGGACCGGTATTCGGTGCTCAAGTCCTTGCCGAACGGTGACACGCTCATCCAGGCCGGCGATTCGATTTGCGGGGTGGTGGGCTTCGGCCGGGGGGCGAGTGATGTTTACCAAACAAACGCGCTGCTGGTTAAAGAAGGATGGATGACTTACCGGACGGAAAGCAACGAGGTAAGGTGGGTCGAGGCCTTCAGCGACGTGGCCCTCACAGCGGCGGAGACTGCGGTCCTCGACCGGGCGGCCGCCGCATTCCAAAGGAGGGCGGCCCTGCTCACCCAGGCGCTGGCCGCGCTTCAAAAAAAGCCGGCGGCCCCCGGCCAGCCAACCCCCAAAGCCCAAGCCAAGCTCGAGTTCGAGGACTTGAAGGCCAGGGCGGCGGAGACTTCGCCGTTTACGGAATACCGGCTGGCCAGGGCCTACCTGGAAGGGAACGGGACCGACAAAGACGAGAAGCTCGGTTTGCTCTGGATGAACAAAGCAGCCCACGACGGGTCGGGCGATGCAAGCACTTACCTCCAGGGCCTGAGCAGTTCCAAGGGCAAATAGGACGTCAGACGTATTCGAAGTCCTTGAGCCACTTTCCTCGGCCATAGGGTGGTTGGGGGCGCTGCTGCCTTTGAAGAGCAAGGTGCTGGCGAAGGGCTTGATGCCAAACGTAGGAGACGACGTGAGGAGTCCCTGATTGTAGGAGACGACGTGAGGAGTCTCTGATTGCAGGAGACGACGTGAGGAGTCCCTGATCGAGTCCGGGGCAGGGCGGAAGCCTGCTCCCCTCGAAGACCATTGATGAGACTCCTTACGTCGTCTCCTACAAAGGCGGATAGACTCCTTACGTCGTCTCCTACAAAGGCGGCTGGCGTCCAATGCACCGCACCGTCACCGTGGCTGGGGAGAGTTTGTCCGCTTGAGCCTTGAGGGTGATCTTGCCGGGCTGGCCGGCGGGGCGCAGGATAGCCAGGCACCGGCCCTCGAAGGTTGTGCGCTCCGGCCTGCGGAAGCTGGCCGGGCCGCAAGGGTTGGAGCTGCCAACGGCGGCCAGCTCGCCGTCGCCGGTCACGGTAAAACGCACGGGCACGGCCGCAAAGGGCACGCGCTGGCCGGCGGCATCGGCCACCTCGACCGTGACGTAGGCGAGGTCGTTTCGATCGGCGCGTATTTCCGAGCGGTCGACGGTGAGGCGCAGGCTTTTGGGCGGGCCGGCGGAGCGGATGGCAACGCTGGCGACTTCCTTGCCGTTGACCAGGCCCACTGCCCGAAGGATGCCGCGGGCGTAGGGGACTTCGAACCTGGCGGTGAGTTTGCTTCCCTCGGAGACCAGTTTTTCGCCGAGCTTCTTGCCGTTGAGCTCGAGGCGGACTTTTTCGCAGCTTGAATAGACGGCCACCTGCATCGGCGTGTCCTTTTCCACGGGCCAGGACCAGCTCTGCAATTCGTCGGGCCAGCCCCAGGCGCTGACCTTTTCACTCCGGCCCGGGGGCAAAGGCGTATGAACGGCCAATTCGATCTTGCTGCGGCCCCAGACCACGTCGCGATAGAAGGACTGAGGTTTCTTGAATCCGCAGAGATCGATGTCGCCGCACCAGGCGTTGAACCAGGGCCAGGGCATGAGCTGCGGGTTCTTCTCGTTGTCCAGGACGGCATGGCCGAGGCCGGCCTCGCCCAGGTAATCCAGGGCGGTCCAGACGAAATCGCCGATGACGTAAGGGTGTTTCTCGACCATGGCCCAGCAGTGGAAGGCGTCCATCGGAAACGATTCGGTGCCGACCATGACGCGCCGGGGATTGCGCGCATGGTCGGACTCGTACTTTTGAGGCAGGTAGTTGTAGCCGCCGACATCGAGGTGCTCAAAGGCAGGGTCGGAGATTTTGTCCCAGTCGCGGCCCGGCCAATCCCAGGTATCGCAGATGGCGGCGGTGATAGGCCGGGTCTGGTCCTGGGCGAGCACGGCCTGGCGCAAGAGTTCCGCCAGGTCGGGCCGGGTGAATCGCTCGTGAACCTCGTTGCCGATAGACCAGAGGACGACCGAGGGGTGGTTGCGGTCGCGCCGGACCATCGAGGCAATGTCGCGCCCGCTCCAGTCTTTGAAGAAGCGGTGATAATCCTGCGGGTTCTTGGCGTCTTCCCATTGGTCGAAGGCCTCATCGATGACCAGCATGCCGAGGCGGTCACAAGCATCCAGGAAGGCCGGCGAAGGCGGGTTGTGGCTGGTGCGAATTGCGTTGAAGCCGTTGGCCTTCAATAACTGGACACGCCGCTCCTCGGCGCGGTCTATGGCTGCCGAGCCCAGCGGGCCATTGTCGTGGTGGACGCAGCCGCCTTTGAGTTTGACGGGTTGGCCGTTGAGCCGGAAACCGCGCTCGGCGTCCACCTCGACCCTGCGGATGCCGAAGGGGGCATTGCAGGCGTCGCGGACCGTTCCGCCGGCCACAAGCTCGACCTCGGCGCTATAGAGCCGGGGCGTCTCAACGGCCCAGAGCTGAGGCGAGGGCGCCTGGAGGACCTGCTCGACGGTCGTGTGGGTTGCGCCCAGGGAGCTGGCGGAGGTCTGGGCAGACCCCACGACCCTGCCATTGGGCGCGAGCAGGCGCGTCCGCACTGAGACCTCCGCGCCATTGCCCAGTCCTTCGATGGTGGTTGCCACTTTCACGGTCGCCGTGGCGCCGGACACCTCAGGGGTGGTGACCTGGATGCCCCAGAGCGCCAGATGGAGAGGGTCGGTGACGGTGAGCCAGACGTGGCGGTAGATGCCGGAGCCGGAATACCAACGGCTATTCTTGCCTTCGTTGCGCACGCACACGGCCAGGACGTTCTCCTGGCCGGCAGGGTTCAGATAGGGCGTCAGGTCATAGGCGAAGCTCGTGTAGCCGTAAGGATGACTGCCCAGAGACTGGCCGTTGACCCAGACCTCCGCGTCCATATACACGCCATCGAAACGCACCGAAACCGCTTTGCCGGCGTCCGCGGGGTCGAGTCTGAAGTGTTTCCGATACCAGCCAGTGCCGCCGAGCACGTGGCCGGTGGAAGCGCCGCCGGGACTGGCCTCCGGATCGAACGGGCCCGCGCGTCCGACCGAAGAGCCGGCTTCATAAATGCCACCGTCACCGGTGCGGCCAAAAACGCGGACGGCGACGACATCGGTGCCATCGCCGTGGACCACGTGGGCCGGGACGCGATACCGGCGCTCCTGGTCGCAAGCGGTCCGGAAATCGGGTGGAAACGATCCCATGCCGCCGATGCGCGTCCCGTTGAGATAGGTTTCGTCCACGTCCCGAATCTTGCCCAGGAGCAATTCCACCTCTTTGCCCTCGGCGGAGGCGGGCAACGGGATGTGCCGGCGGAACCAGCCGTAGGCATTGTCCTGGGCATAGTTCGAGTGGTGTCTCCAATTGTCGGGCAGTTGGACCTCCTGCCATTCGCTGTCGTTTAGGACGGGGTTTCCCCAAGCCGGGTCGTCGCCCTTGTGAAAGCGCCACTTGCCCTCGACGACGGCAAACGAGGCAATGGCCTTGCCGGCGGGCGCCAGGTCTTCGATGCTCCAGTCGTGGGGCACATCCAGTGTGCGCCAATCCGAGTCGTCGAAGTCCGCGCGCTCCGCCCCCGGAGCGTCCGCCCGGAGGAATTTCCAGTCCGCGTCCAAACTCCGGTCCCGCTCGCTCCGGGCCAAGGCCGCGAAGCTGAAAAAAAGGGCCAGGCACGCAGCATAAAAGGCCAGGCAGTGCGGCCTTAGCTTTTGAACGCCCGCTGCGCTTCGAGCGTCCCGCCCACCCTCACCCCGGCCTTCGCCGCGCCGGAGCGGCTTCGTCCGCGCAGGCGGGGTGAGGGGGAAGCCGCTGCCCAACAAGGTTCCTTCATTTGCCCGCCGGCTGGCCGTCCACGCCGGGAGGCGGTTGTTCGTAAGCGTACTTGTCATCGTCTTTGAGTTCTTTCTTGAGGCGATAGAGTTCGAGTTTGAGACTGGCTACAGCCTCTCGCTGGGCGGGGTCGTTGTAAAGATTGTGAAGCTCATCGGGGTCTTTGGTGAGGTCATAGAGCTCCCACTGGTCTTTCTTCCAGAAGCAGATCAGCTTGTGGGTCATGGTGCGCACGCCGTAGTGGGCGCGGGTGTTGTGGTCGCCGGGGTCGTGGTAGTAGCGGTAGTAATAGCTTGTGCGCCAGTCGGCGGGGCGCTCGCCTTTGAGGAGCGGCGCCAGGCTGCGGCCCTGCATGTCCTCCGGGGTTTTCAACCCGGCGATGTCCATGAAGGTGGGAGCGAAATCGGGATTGATGGCCATGGCCTCCTGCACCAGACCCGCTTTGGCCACGCCCGGCCAGCGGACGAGGAAGGGCATCCTGACCGAGGCCTCGTACATGAATCGCTTGTCGTAAAGGCCGTGATCGCCCAGAAAAAAGCCCTGGTCGCTCGTGTAAATGACCACGGTGTTTGAGGCGAGGCCGTTCTGGTCCAGCCAATCGAGCAAACGGCCGACGTTGTCATCGATGGACTGCACGCAGGCGAGGTAATCCTGGAGGTAACGCTGGTATTTCCAGGCATTGAGGGCCTCGCCGGCAAGAGTCTGCTTGTTGCCGTCCGTCTCGAGCTCGACTTCGGTCGGTTTGACGTTGAGCCACTGGTTGCGGGCGGCGCCGCTCAGAGCGGCCGGGGGCTCTAGCTTGAGGTCCCGCCGAGTCAGGTCGTAGAACACCTTTTGCGTGCATTCGCGGATGGCGTCGGTGCGCGTCGCGTAATTGTCACGCAACGTCGGCGGCTCGGGGATTTGAATCCCGGCGAACATGGCCCGGTGCTGGTCATCCGGGTCCCAGGGGCGGTGCGGGGCCTTGTGGTGGCACATGAGGAAAAAGGGCCTGTCCTTGGGGCGGTTGTTCAGGAAATCAATCGCCAGGTCGGTGATAATATCGGTGACATAGCCTTGGATGACGCGGCGGCCTTTGGGCGTGAGAAAGGCGGGGTTGTAATAAACGCCCTGGCCGGGCAGAATGGTCCATTGGTCGAAGCCGGTGGGGTCGCTGCCCAAGTGCCACTTGCCAATCATCCCGGTGTAATAGCCCGCCGCCTGGAGGTACTTGGCCACCGTGGGCTGGGAACCGTCGAAGCGGTTGAACGTCGGGACGCCGTTCAGGTGGCTGTACTTGCCGGTAAGGATGGTGGCGCGGCTGGGGCTGCAGATGGAATTGACGCAAAAGCAGTTTGCGAACCGGACACCACCGCTGGCCAGGCGATCGAGGTTTGGGGTGTGGTTGACTCGGCTGCCATAAGCGCCGATCGCGTGCGCCGCGTGGTCGTCGCTCATAATGAACAGGATGTTCGGCCGGGCCTGCCCTCCGGCCAAAGTCATGGCCCCGGCCACGACCGCGGTCCAGGTCAATAGCGTTCTCACGACCCTGATTCTGCGCTAAACCGGGTTGGGGGCAAATCCCAAATTGACCTAAGGATCAGGCTCAATGGACGACCTCGAAGGCCAGTCCCTTCAGGTACTCCGTCTCCGGGATCATCGGGATAATGGGATGGTCCGGGGCCTGGGAAAAGAGGGCGACCCTGCGCAGGATACGACGGGCGTCGAAGGCGGCGGCCAGCAGGGTGTCCTGAAACAAGCCGGCCTCGACATGGTGCGAGCAACAGAAAGTGGCCAGGGTGCCGCCGGGCTTAAGGAGCTTTAGAGCGCGGAGGTGGATTTCTTTGTATCCGCGCAGGGCATCCGGGACCGACGAGCGATTTCGGGTGAAGGAGGGCGGGTCGAGAATGATCAGGTCCCAGCGAGGTATGACTTTCTCGTGGGGTTGCGCAAGGGTTTGGGCCTTGAGCCAGTCGAAGACGTTGGCGGTTTCAAAGGAGCATCTTTCGGCCAGGCCGTTGGCGGCGGCGTTGCGTTGAGCGGCGGCAATGGCGTCGGCGCTCTGATCCAGCAAGTGAACGTGGGCAGCGCCGGCGCGGGCGGCGTGGAGTCCGAAGCCGCCCTGGAAGCTGAAGCAGTCCAGCACGTGGGCGCCGGCGGCCAGTTCGGCCACGAGCCGGTAATTGACCTGTTGGTCCAGGTAGAGGCCGGTCTTGTGGCCGCCCAGGACATCCGCTTCAAATTGGAGGCCGTTGAGACGGACCGCCAGCGGGCCTGAAAGCTGGCCTGAGAGGATGCCGTTCGCGTCGGGCAGCCCCTCGAACTTGCGCGAGGCCAGCTCGTTGCGCTCGACAATTGCGCGCGGGGAAAACAGGGCTTGCAACGCCCCCAGGACCATCGGCTTCCGCTGGTCCATGCCCAGCGACGAGGTCTGCACCACCAGCGCGTCTTCATATTTGTCCACAATCAGCCCGCTGAGAAAATCGCTTTCCGCATTGACGACGCGGAACGAAGTCGCGCCCGGCAAATGCTTTTCCCGGACCGCCAGCGCGGCCCCTATGCGCGCTTCAAAAAAGGCCCGGTCGATTACCACCCGCTCGGGGGAAAGCATCCGGACATTGATCTTGGATTTCGAATTGTAAAACCCCACCCCGAGGAATCGCTGGCGATGATCCTTGACCTGGACCACGTCGCCGTCGGCGGCCGGCTGGGTCAGCCGGAGGAGCGAGCCGCGATAGACCCATGGGTGGCCTGCGGCGATGCGGTCGGCCTGGCCGGGCCTCAATAAGACGGTTGGCAATGATTCCATAAGCTTTCGAGCAGGCCGCCAGTCGTGTTATGGCTTTTTCTCGGGGGTTTTCTTCCCGGTCTGTTTGGCCGGGCTGTTGAGGGCCTCGGCTGGGGCGGCGGCGTTGAGTTCATCGAGGACGGCCTGGGTGAGGTCGTCATTGGGGTTGTTGTGGTAGAGGACAACAGGGAGGCCGTTGGCGGCGAGGGCGGCGACGTCCAACACCAGTGTGTAGCCGGCAGACCTGGCTTTGGCCTCGAGGACGGAGCGGGTTTCTTCGACGACCTTGGCCATGACGCGGCCTCTCTGGTCATCGTAAGTGGACTGGGCTGTGCGTTCGTAATCGACCAGGTTATCCTCGGTTTTCTTAAGCTGCTTGAGCTTGTCATCGGCCAGCTTGCCTCGTTTTTCCCGTTCTCCGGGTGAGACGGCCGGGTCATTGGCGCCGGCGAGGGCCGTCTGGTAGTCTTCCTTGAGCTTTTTCCAGTCCTCGAGCATGTTGGCGTGGTCCTTTTCCAGGATGGCCTTGCGCTCATCCAGCGCCGCGTTGGCCTGTTTTGTTAGGTAGTAACCGTTAATGAGCTTGGTCATGTCCACCGTTGCGATACGGGTCTGCGCCCAGGCGGGGCTTCCTAGCAGCGCCCCCAACAACAATCCACGAACCATTTTGACTAAGAGAGTTCTCATAATGACAGGAAAACCGAATCGGATGCCGAGGCCAGCCCGCGTCCGGCACTGGTCTTCCAAGTACAGACAGAGGCCCGGCCCGGACGTTCATCCATTTCCCGCAGGTCCAGCGGGTTGTTGACGTCTTGTTCACCGAGTTATTAACTAGTTAGTCTCTTGTCTGTTATTCGAGCCACAGGACGCAGAGGGCACAGATGGAGATTCTCTTCTGTGCAATCAGTGCAATCTGTGGCTGAATGAGTCAGATGATCATACACCGTTTGATTCTGCAATACCTGACCCATCGGGACGATCCCGCCTTCTATGAGTTCCAGGCGGAAGATGCGGTTCGCTGGCTCGAGCGGTGGGGTGTGGCCCTGGGACCGGGGGTTCGGGCGCTGGACCTGGGCTGCGGGCATGGCACTTTCGGGGCAGTCCTGGCCAAACGGGGTTGCGAGGTGGCTTATGCGGATGAATCGAACAGCCTGATGCCCGGGTTGGCCGGGGCGCGATTCCTGAGATTTAACATCGACACCGATGACCTCGCCCGGCTGGGCGGTTACGACCTGGTGATCTGTTCCAATGTCTATGAGCATCTGGCCAGGCCCAACCCTTTCCTGGAGAACGTCGGACGGATTCTCAATCCAAACGGGAAGCTCTACTTGAGTTGGACCAACTGGCTCTCGGTCTGGGGCGGACACGAGTTCTCGCCCTTTCATTACCTGGGCGCGCGGCGCGGACACCGGGTCTATGACAAACTGCTCAAACGCCCGCGCAAACATACTCCGTACGTCAACCTGTTCCCGACGTATGTTGGCGGGACCCTGGAGAAGGTCCGGTCGATTCCGGGGCTGGAGTTGTTGCGGGCGGCGCCCCGTTACTACCCGGAGTTCCCGTTTCTGCTGCGCCTGCCCGTCCTCCGCGAGTTCCTGGCCTGGAATTGCGCCTTGCTCATTGGCCGGGTCGATGCCACAAAAAGAGGGCCATGAAATACGGTCTGAACATCCCTCAGAGCGGCGCCCTGGACCTGCTTTCCCTGGGCGCCGTGGTCCATCGTCTTGATCCGGGGATAGTCCCCTTTCGCAAGGCGGCCGAGTGTAAAATCCACGTTAGCGGCGGCGAATTCAACGTGGCTGCCAACCTGTCAGACTGCTTCGGGCTGCAGACCGGGATTGCTGCGGCCATGGTGGACTACCCGATTGGCGACCTGATCGCCGAGCGCGTGCGGGCCATGGGGGTCCGCCCTTTCTACAAGCATTTCAAACACGACGGCGTGCGCGGTCCGAACATGGCCGCGGTGTATAGCGACCGGGGCCAGGGCGTGCGCGCTCCCGTCGTCTTCTACAACCGGTGCAACGAGGCCGCCGCCCAACTCAAGCCGGGCGATTTCAACTGGACCCGCATCCTGGCCGGCGGCCTTCGCTGGTTCCATAGCGGCGGCATCTTCGCCGCCTTGTCCCCCGGCACCGCCGAGGTCATCATCGAGGGCATGGAGGCCGCCAAGGCCGCCGGCGCGGTGGTCTCGTTCGACCTCAATTACCGGGCCAAGCTGTGGGACATTTCCGGGGGCCGTGAGCGCGCCGTTGCGGTCCTGGACCGCATCGTGAGAAACGTCGATGTGCTCGTGGGCAATGAAGAAGACCTCCAGCTCGGCCTGGGCGTCGCCGGCCCCGCCGTTGCAGCCAAATCCAAACTCGACCCCGGCGCGTTCACCGGCATGATCGGCGAGGTGGTCCGCAAACATCCCCAAATCAAGGTCGTGGCCACGACGCTGCGGGAAGTCCATTCTACCAACCGGCACAGTTGGAGCGCCGTTGCCTGGATTGACGGCAAGACCTTCCTTGCCCCGGCCTGCGAGCTGGACGTCCTGGACCGCGTCGGCGGCGGTGACGGCTTCGCCGCCGGGTTCTTTTACGGCCTCCTTGCCGGAGAACCCGAGGAGGAAGCGGTCAAGCTCGGCTGGGCCCACGGCGCCCTGCTCACCACCTTCCCCGGCGACACCACCATGGCCACGCTCGACCAGGTCCGCGCCTTCGCCAAAGGCGGCTCCGCCCGCATCCAGCGATAAAACGGCGAGTGACGAGTGTCGAGTGACGAGTGTCGAGCAGGGCGGAGCGCCGGTTTTGTAACCGGCTACGACCTGGCTACGCTCTAAGCCGATTGGAAATCGGCGCTCCGTTATTGCCGCCCAGCGAGTTAGCGTTTTCTTGAATCCGCCCTGCCCTCGTCACTCGTCACTCGTCACTCGACCCTCGCCCCCCGCCCCTCACTCCCCCTTGCCCCTTAGCCAGCGGTCCAGCGCCAGGCAGAGCAGGCCCAGCAACGCCGTCAGGGCGCCCATGAGACGGAAGATGCTCGACACTCGCATCTGCTCGATCAAGACAAAGCCGGAGACAAAGACGCCGGCGATGCTCCCGACCGTGCTGGCGGCGATGATGAACCCGCTGGCCCGCCCGACCTGCGCCAGGCTCCGGGTTGTCATCCGAATCATGTAGGGCGACAAGGTGGCCAGAACGACGCAGGGCATCAGGAAGATGAGCGCGCTGCCCAGGACCGGGTCCAGCTTCTGCCAGAGCGGCGGAATAGTCTGGTTCGAGGGATGACGCCCGATGATTGCCTCGAGAAGCCAGCCGCCGCACTCGGGGATGAGGCACACTGCCAGACCGGCAGGGAAAAGCCCGAGAGCCAGGACTGCGGGCCGAGGCCAGCGGTCCGCCACCGCCCCGCCCAGGTAGTAGCCTGCCGCCAAGGCAATCAGCACCACCCCAATCTGGCTAACCCAGACCTGAAACGAGCTGCCAAAGTACCTCGGCAAAAAGCGCGCCCCGATGATTTCCAGGACCATCATGATGAACCCGCCCATGAACACAAGGACTCCCGCAGCCGTGTTTCTCATGCCGCAAGCATAACATTCGGCAATGACCAAGGGAAAGCCTGGCACATGTTGAACCCGTAGTCACTCGTCACTCTTCCCCTGCCCGGCCAGGAACCCCTCGAGATACTTCTGGCGAAAGTTCTTGGCGGCCTGGGTGCTGGTCACCAGGGCATCCCAATCCAGGGCCGGCCTGTTCCCGGCCTTTGCGGGCGGCATCGGCCTGCCGGCAAACCGGGCCGACAATTCGTGGAATGTCTTGCCCCAGGCCTTGGGCCTTCCGTCCGCCGTCAGGAGACCCGTCAGTTCGCTGCAGTCGCCCGCCTGGGGGTGATCATAAAACCCCCAATTGAGCCAGCCGGTGACGAAGCCGGCGGAGGTCTCGACCACACGGCGGCAATAGCGGGCTTGCTGCTCTTGGCTGGCCGCGGCGTGGACGCCGCCGTCGAACTTCGGTTTGCCCCCGCCGTACCAGCCGAATTCGGCCAGGACCACCGGTTTGCCGGGGCGGGCGGCTTCGCGCACGACCGACTCGAGGTAGGCCAGGTTGGCCGACTCGTCGGACTCGCTGCGGTAATCATAAGCGCCGCCCGCCAGCGGGTAGAAATGGACCTCCAGGAAATCCAGGAGCTTTGCCTGCCGCTCGGGGCGAAAGGCGGCGTAGTAGCGCACACTGCCAGGGAGTAGCGCCGGCACCGACCATTGAATCAACCCAACCGTCACGAGCGCCTCCGGGTCGACGGACTTGATGGCTGCCGTCTGGCGGCGCGTCCACTCGTCGGCGAGGGCTTCGCGAAAACTCTGGTAATCAAGCAGCTTGGGGTCTTTGAGGGCGTCTTTGGCGGGCGGCGCCGAGATGCTGCCGAACTGCATTCGATTGGTCGTCCGCCACGCGGCGGCCAACTTCTCAGCCGTTCCATATCGTTCTTGCAGCCAGGCATTCCACCTGGACTTGAGCGGTTGGCTGTCCCAGCCGACCTCCGGCTCGTTCCTCAAATCATAAGCAAAGATGACCTTGCGCCCTCGATAGCGGTCGGCAAAAAGCTTCCAGAAGGAAACCAGGGCATCGAGCGTTGGCTGGTCCTCGATGGCCGTCGGTTGCCAATTCGGCGGCCCTTCCCAGTGGTCGGGGCCAGTCGGATGGACATAGATGCCCGCCTCTTCGGCCAGGGCCAGGAACTGGTCGAACTTGGCCAGTCCCTCCGGGCGCAAGACCCCGGGGTCGGTATAGAAGGAATGAAAACTAAGGAAGACACGCGCGCAATTGACGCCCAGGTCTTTCATCCGGGCGAAGTCCTTCCGCGTTGCTTCGGCGTCGAACTGCCGCCAAACCTGCGGCGCCCAGCCGGTTCCGGGGCGGTAATAGGTCACGCCCAGCGGCACAAAGGCTGCCCCGGATTCCGTGGTGAACCCACGCCCATCTCCAGCGATGCGCACCTTGGGCAGGCCGGGGCTGGAGTGGGCGGCGGGGACGCCCTGAGGGGCGCATCTTCTCAGCGGCGCCATTTGGCGGGATGCATCGCTTCGTGGCGCAGTCGAGGGAACGGGATGCCGCCCCTCGACACCTGGCGCTCGATTCAAGGCCGCATTGGTCAGCCGCAGTATCTCCTCGGTGGCGGTGCAGAAACGAATAGGGACGCTTGGCGAAGACGGGGCGTTGGTATCCCCGGGCCTGGGGTCGCCGGCATCGGCAATACTGGCCACCTGGCCGACCACGTTGCCCGCGTCGTCCACCACCGGGGCGCCGCTGGAACCGGGGGCGAACTCCGCCGTAACATTTAGAAAGAGAATCGGCCGGGTGAGCAGTCCGTTGGTTTGGCCGTGTTCATCCAGGATTTCATTGGGCCGGCGGTTGAGGCGGGCGATCATGCCCTGGGTAAACATGAAATAATAGCCGCCGGGGTGGCTTAGGCAAAAGACGCGCTCGCCAGCGCGCGCGCTCGCGCGGAGCGGCAGCGGTTTGAGCTTGCAGCCCTCCAGTTCCAGGAAACAGGTGTCCGACCCGGCGTCCGCAGCCACCACCGAGCGCACGGGATAGACGCGCCCGGTCACATCGGCCGCCACCAGGTAAGACTCCGTCACTCCCTCATCCTCGCCCGTGACCACATGGCAACAGGTGCAAACGATCCCCGGGCCGACCACAAACCCGGCGCTGCCGTTGAAGTGCCACCCGCCGCACTCGGGGCACTTGTAATAGCTGCCGACGGCAAGGGTGCTCTGGCAAAGGCGATCGCACAATTCGGGCGGCTCCAGTCTCTGCCTGGCCGGGGCAAGGAGTTTCACGGCAAAGCCCTTCGTGCGCACCTGCGTTCGCAAGGAGGCCATCGACTCGAGCTTCCGCTCCCGCACGAGCTTTGCGCCGGCCTCGGTAATCCTGGCGCAATATTCCTCGTCATCGATCACCACGCCCGTCGAAGCCCCCAGGCCGCACGCGGCGGACAATACGGCGACAAGGACAAGGGCGGCGCACCGCCGCCAGCAGAATCCTGACTCCCTCTTTCTATCCGTGCTCATCTGTTTCCATCTGTGTCGAGGCACTAAACATGTCCCAGCCGTTCGAGCAGCTTCCCATGGATGCCGCCGAAACCGCCGTTGCTGAAAATGACCACGACCTCGCCGCCCTGGGCCTGCTTGGCCAGATGCGCTACAATCGAATCGACGTCGGCGAGGTAAACGGCCTCCTTGCCGGCGGCCTTCAAATCCTGGATCAACTTCTCCGGGTTGAGCCGCTGGTCCGGCTCAAGCAACTCCAGGCGCGCCACCGCCGAAAGAACCACGGCGTCGGCGTCATAGAAAGCGGCGGCCAGTTCGGTCTGAAAGACATTCCGCCGCGTGGTGTTGGTGCGCGGCTCGAAGACGGCCCAAAGCTTTTGGTGCGGATAGCGGAAGCGGAGGGCGCGCAACGTCTCGCGGATGGCGGTCGGATGATGGCCGAAATCGTCAAGGACCGTGATGCCGCCGGCGACGCCCCGGACTTCCATGCGGCGGCGGACGCCTTTGAAGGTGGCGAAAGCGGATTGGATCTGGTGGTTCTTGAGGCCGCAATGTTTGGCGCAGGCCACCACGGCCAGGGCATTGCGCACGTTCAATTCGCCGATCAGGTTGGTGTGGAACTTGAAGCTGGGGATCTCGAACTCGGTTGCCGTGGGCCCGTAACGGATGTTGAAGGCCTGCACGGCGTTGCCCTCCCCCAGGCCAAAGCGTTTGACCGGGCAATGGGTCCCCTCGAGCAGCGGCCTCAGGTTCCAATCGTCCCCGTTGCCCAGGAGCAAACCGTTTCGGGGAATCAGGCGGATGAAATGCCCAAAGGAGGTCTGTATCGCCTCCAGGTTCGGAAAGATGTCCGCGTGATCGAATTCGAGATTGTTGAGGATCGCCACCTCCGGCAGGTAATGGACAAACTTGCTCCGCTTGTCGAAGAAAGCCGTGTCATATTCGTCGCCCTCGATGATGAACCACTCGCTGTCGGTGAACCGCGCGCCCTGGCCGAGATTATTGGGCAGGCCGCCGATCAGGTAGCTCGGGTTGTAGCCGTTGTGCTCGAAAACCCACGCCAGCAGCGAAGTGGTCGCCGTCTTGCCGTGCGTGCCCGCGACGACCAGCGAGCGTTTCCCGCGAATGAAAAACTCCCTGAGCAACTCCGGCAGGGAACAGTACGGCAGCTTGTGATCCAGCACGTGCTCGACCTCCGGGTTGCCGCGCGAAATCGCATTCCCAATGACCACCAGGTCCGGCTTGTGCGCCAGGTTCCCCTCCGCATAGCCGGACATCACCTCGAGCTGCCGCTCGGCCAGAAACTGCGACATCGGCGGATAAACGTTCTGGTCAGACCCGCTCACCTTGACCCCTTTTTGCTGCATCGCCGCAGCCGCCGAGGCCATGGCCGTGCCGCAGATGCCAACGAAATGAACCGACTGTATCCTCGATAACATCGCCCCGATCATAAACCGCCCGGCAACAGTGGAAAGACAAAACAGCCGGGCGCTCCAAGCGCCCGCCGCTGGAGTTTGGACCTCTTGCGGCACCGCGAAGCGGTGATTTGAAGGTAGCCGTTGGGCTTCAGCCCACGGAATCAGCGGCCCGTAGCCGTCGCGTCGCGCCAGCGACGCTTGCACCCCGCGGCTTGCCCTGTCAATCCCACAGACGGCGACGGTGGGCGGTATCCCAAGCAAGACATGGATGTGATCCTCCGTGCCGCCGATGAGCAGGGGCCTCAATTGATTTTGCCGCGCGATGCCGCCCAGGTAGGCCCAAACGCGCTCCTGCATG
>Ga0326728_10002570_pt1 | contig 59638 bp, 62 predicted proteins | sample MB3enrmetagenome_FD_207602 | JGI IMG/M metagenome (GOLD analysis project Ga0326728, IMG submission 207602) | Lab enriched peat soil microbial communities from McLean, Ithaca, NY, United States - MB31MN | ecosystem: Environmental > Terrestrial > Soil > Wetlands > Peat | place: USA: New York... | reverse complement strand
GGTGACCGATTGCAGCCGGGAGGCGTAGTCGTAGCCATACCCGATGGTCTGGCCGGGCAACGCAAGACTGGACCGGCGCAGCAACGCGTCGTACGTGTTGGTCAATGTGACGCCGCTGTCGGGGAACAACTCTGTGAGCGTCTGTCCGGCATCGTTGTAGGTCAGCGTATGCGTGCCCTCGCCATCGGTCACGGCGGTGAGCCGACCGCGACGGTCATACACCCTCGCGACAGCCGGCGTTACACCGTCATTGTACGAAACCGACGCGAGGTCGCCGGCATGGTTGTAGGAGTAGACTGTTGTTATCCCGCGCGCCCAAGTGCGGGAGAGCAAGCGACCAGCGGCACTGCTGCTGTACGTCACGCTGCTCGAATCATCATAGACCTTGCTGGCGAGGAAGCCGCGTTGCGCGTCGTAGTTCCATGTGGTCATGGCCGCGCCAAAATAGACGCTGTAGTCCCGCCACGTCTTCATCGTGTTCATGCGCCCGGCGTAGGGTTGGGCACACACAGACGCAAGCTGGCCGTACGCTCTACCCTGTTACTGTAACTTGCTAAGAATGTGTGGGTGCAACCGCCGCCCGGCATAACCCAAGAGGCCCACCGCAGCGATACCGACCAAGGCAAAGGTGGATGGTTCGGGCACCACTTCGACCGACTGCCAGTAGGCCTGATCCGGCCCGACAGACCAATCGCCCGATCCTTGTGACAGAAGTACGTAGAATGGCCCCATACCCACTCCTAACGTTCCATGACTGAGGTCAATGCCACCAGAAGTGGCGCTCATCGTGGCGAGACCATTGTTATCCGCTGCGATGGTGACTGTGTACCACATCCCGAACGTAGGCTCATTGGGAGAAATCTGAGCCACCATTTGCCAGTGTGTTCCGGGCCCGCTCGGGCTCTGGTAATTTATCCCCGTCGTCGCAGAAACGCCTCCCACACCCCCCAGCTATGCGGATTGGCAGGTCCCCGTGACGTACCGCACCGCTCCGTCAGCCTGAGCACTTACTTACGATTCAGCATCTTGCTGTAATGGTGGGTTCCAGTGCTCGATGCCAAGCGGCACGCTGTGCGACGGAGGAATGGATGCCAAGTGGCAACCGGCTTGTCAGTCTGTCAGTCCGAGAAAACCTGGTTGGCCTCCCCTGTGTTCTCACAGGTTATGATGTGAACGTCGCGGCTGTAATGGAAATAAGACATGACACGGAGCCCGATGTCCTTGTGTGGGTCGGGAACGACCCGGACAACCCTCGCCACGCCTTTCTGATTGCACAGATCCATGACCCGTTCGATGTAGGAAGCACAGGAGAAGTCCATCGACTCCAAATTGCTCAGGTCAACCAGCAGGTTAAAGTCTGGTCGCAGGCGCGCAAGAGCAGGCTCAATTTTCTGGGGGTAAAGCTTGGCTTCCTTCAAGCCAACGTGCTGGGCGAAGACAACTGTCAGTAAGTTCTTCGATTCGTCAACCGAAACGGTGACCACGGATGGTTTCCCCGGTTCTCTACGTACCAAGTATAAGAACGACCTCGCGAGTGCACAATCTAATTCAATCCTTCCCTAGTCGCCCCAACAATCCCGCCCACGCATGTTCTATGCCGGCAAGACCGTCCTGCGGGTATGATCTGTTCGCAGATCTGCAAGGTATGGGCCGCGCCAACTTCAGATCAGCACCGCCGGGTGGTCGATCCATCCAGCCGAATCCGGTCTCTTACTTGACAGGGCGCTTGAGTCCCCACCTATTCATGCGAGACAGCAAGGTGGTGGGCTTCACGCCGAGTAGTTCGGCTGCACCGTCTGGGCCTTTGATTTTCCAGTTGGCCTTTTGAAGCACGAGCAAAAGGTTGTCGCGCTCGCGGCGTTGCAGTTCGGCTTCGGTGAGAAACTCCGGCTCGGGAGCATCACTCGCCCGGGCCGCTGCTGGAGCTGGTAAGGGCTGGTTGGCGATCGGCAACTCAAAATCCAGTGCCCCCCCACCACGAGCCAGAATGACGGCGCGTTCAATCACGTTGCGCAATTCGCGAACGTTGCCGGGCCAGTCGTAACTCTGGAGTTTCGCGACCGCCGCCCGGGTCAGGCGCGGTTTGGCGCATTTCAGGTCGCGCGTAGAAAGCTCGGCAAAATGTCTCGCCAGCGCCGGGACGTCGTCGAGGCGTTCTCGGAGCGGCGTGACTTGGATTGGGAAAACGTTCAACCGGTAATACAGGTCTTCCCGGAATTTGCCGGCGGCGATGGCTTGTTTCAGATCGCGATTCGTGGCCGCGATGATTCGCACGTCGGCGCGCCGCGTGCGGTCGTCGCCCACGCGTTCGTAGCGTTTCTCCTGAAGCACGCGCAGAAGCTTGTTCTGAATGTCCAGTGGGATTTCGCCGACTTCGTCCAGAAAGATCGTGCCGCCCTCGGCGGTTTCAAAGCGGCCGGCCCGGTCTTTCACGGCGCCGGTAAACGAGCCGCGCATGTGGCCGAAAAATTCGCTCTCGAAAAGTTCCCGCGGGATCGAAGCGCAATTGACTCGAACCAACGGCCCGTCTTTGCGCTTGCTGCGCCGGTGAATCTCGTGGGCGACCAGCTCCTTGCCGGTGCCGGTCTCGCCCAGAATGAGCACCGACGCTTCGGTGGGCGCGACCAAGTCAATCTGGCTGACAATGTGCCGGAGCGCGGCGCTCTGGCCAACCAGATCGCCGAACGCTTTTGCTTCGATGACCGCTTCCTGCAGATAAGAATACTGAAGTTCGAGTTGGGCTTTGAGTTGCTGAATCTCCTGAAAGGCTCGCGCGTTGACAATCGCCGCTCCCAAATGGTCGGCGAATATGCGTCCCCAAGTGCCGATTTCCTCGTGCAAGTCACCGCGGGTGAAGGCAACGGCTGCACCCAGAGGTTCTCCTTTAAACCGAATCGGTACGATGCGGTATCCGCGGATGCCTTCCTCGCGCAGCCACTCCAGACCCGGTAGAGATGCCGGTTGCTCGTCCGAAACCAAAAAGCCTTTCCCCTGACCTGCAATGACGGTTTCGCCGATTGGGCCGACGCCCAGCGGCACACGAGAATCGAGATCTTCGAAAGGGCGTTGTCTCTTGCCGGAATCCGGGATCGATTTCCCTTTGGCCGCGACCAAGTGCAGACAGCGGGATTGGTCAGGACAAGCCGGCCGCTGTGGGCACGTTGTGCACAAGTCACCTTGGTCAATCAGCCAGACTTGGACACAGGCATGGCGTGGGTTTCCTGCGGCGTCTTCGACGAATCTCTTGAACAAATCCTCCAGCGACCGAGCTTGGGCAACATTCAGCAGCATTTCCACCGCACGGTTTGTATCGAAGCGCCTGTCGCTGGCGGATTCCATGCCCGTAATCTGACAAACTCAGCAGGAAACGTCCATCTCAATTCGGACGACTTTTCAGACGTCCAATTTATCGAACTGGATGCTCGGCGGGCATGACTTTTGTAAGCCATAGCATCCAAACATATTCCAAGTTATACCCCACGCTGGCACGCCCGCTGCCCATAGGAGTGGTGAGAGTTAATGACAGACGAGAATATGAACAGAACCGAAAACAACTCAAAGCCCATTCCGGTTGACGCCGCGAATTTCGATTCGGAAGTGCTCCAATCCAAGAAACCGGTCCTGGTCGCGTTTTCGGCGCTCTGGAGTCGGCCTTGCACGATCCTCGCGCCGGTCTTGGATGAAATCGCCTCCGAGTGTTCGGGCAAGCTGAAGGTTGTGAGCGTGAACGCCGACGGAAATCTAGACCTCAGTTTGTGGTACGACGTGCGATCTGTTCCGACGCTCCTCTATTTCGTTTCCGGCAATGTCCACGCGAAGATCGTCGGCACGGCCACCAAAGAAGCGATTCTCTCCAAATTGGAGTCAACCCGAAAGGCATCATGAAGCGCCGAACCCAAAAGCTACCGGACAAGCCGAAGTCACAGTCGCCCACGCCGGAACAAATCCAGCAGCGAGCCTACGAAATCTTCTTGGCGCGCGGCGGCACACCCGGCCATGAAATCGATGACTGGCTTCTGGCCGAACTCGAATTCAAAAGCCGCGAATATCAGAACGGAGAGGCAAAAAAACAGTGCGCATTGGACCAACGGTCTGGCACGCACCAACAAAAAGGAGAGCAGCCATGGATAACAAGATGATCGTCGTAATTTTCGATAACGAGAAGCAGGCCTATGAGGGCTCCAAGGCCCTCAAGGATTTGCATGCTGAGGGCAGCATCACGCTCTACGCGAGCGCAGTGATTGCGAAGGACGCCGGCGGGAAAGTAACCGTCAAACAGGAGGCTGACGATGGCCCGCTCGGGACGGGTGTCGGCTTGGTCACCGGGAGTTTGATTGGCCTGCTCGGTGGGCCCGTGGGTGTCGCAATCGGTGCCACTGCCGGGACGTTCGGGGGTGTGCTGTACGACTTGGCGAAAGTCGGCGTCGGCGGGGATTTTCTGGATGAGGTCGGGCACCACCTGCAACCGGGCAAGGTGGCGGTGGTCGCCGAAGTCTATGAGGAGTGGGTGATGCCGGTCGATACCCGCATGGAGGCCGCGGGCGGCGTGGTCTTCCGCCGGGCGCGCGCGGAAGTGCTGGACTCCCAGATCGAGAGAGACGCCGCAGCACTCAAGGCAGAGCTTGCCGATCTGAAAGCCGAGCACGCTCGAGCGGACAAGCAGGCAAAGGCGAAGCTTCAAGCGAAGATCAACTCGGCCAAGGCCAAGCTGGAAGCCACGCGGGACCGGGCCAAGGCGGCGGCGGAAGCGACGAAGCGGGAGATGGAAGCCAAGATCAAGTCCCTGAAAGAGCAGGTGGCGAAAGCGCAGGGTGACACGAAGGCCAAGCTGGAGGCGCGTGTCGCCGAGGTGCAGTCCGAGTACAAGCGGCGCAGCGGCAAGCTGCACCAAGCTTGGGAACTCACCAAGGAAGCACTGGCATTGTAAAGCTTCGCGTTTGGGCTGGGGTTAGTTCCTCAGACAACTGTGAAAGGAGATGACGATATGATTACACATCCATTGCTCACGGGGCTGGAGGAGATCCGACGGAAGTGGGGGTGGTTCCTCATCTTGGGAATCGCCTTGATTGTCCTCGGGGGCGTCGCACTGGCCGTGCCCCGATTGGCGACGATCACCTTGGTCTTGCTGTTTGGCTGGCTCGTCGTTTTTAGCGGCGTCTTCGAGGCGGTAGCCGCATTCGCGGCGCGGAAGTGGTCTGGATTCTTTCTCCACCTGCTCAGCGGCATCCTGAGCATCATCGTCGGCGCCCTGATGGTCACCCACCCCGACGCTGCTGCGGGGGCTTTGACGCTGCTTCTTGCGGCGTTTTTCTTGATGGGTGGGATCTTCCGAATCAGCGCCGCCGTTATGGTGCGGTTTCCGGCTTGGGCATGGGTGGCCTTTGGAGGCATCGTCACGGCGTTCTTGGGCGCGTTGATCTGGGCGGAATGGCCGTCGTCCGCCCTTTGGGTGATCGGCACGTTCGTGGCGATCGATCTGCTCTTCCGTGGGTGGGCATGGATGATGTTCGCCTTCGCCGCCCGACAGATCCCGTAACCAGTCGGCTTGCGGTGCGAGCCGGCGCTGTAGCGAGTGAGTTGATAGTTGTACTAAACGCATAATCAAAGGAGACAATGCAATGAGCGAGATTGATGTTCTGTTGGTCAGAATTCCTCCCCAGATGATTCAAAACTGGGGCTGGTTTTTGGCATTCGGCATCGGATTGGTGCTGCTGGGGATCGCCGCCGTTATTCGGTCTGTGAAGGCCACGGTAATTTCGATGTCGTTCTTCGGATGGTTGCTGGTGATTGCGGCCGGTATCGAGGCGGCGCAGGCTTTCCTAGTCGGCAAGTGGGCAGGCTTCTTCCTGCACTTGCTGGCGGCGGTTCTCTTCGGAGTAACCGGCGCGCTGTTTGTGAGGAGGCCGGTGATCAGCGCCGAGGTCGTGACCATTTTTATGGCCATGTTCTTCTTGATGTCCGGGCTGTTTCAACTGGTCAGCGCGCTGATGATCCACCTGCCGGGTTGGGGCTGGCACGCGCTGAACGGAATCATCACCTTTGTGCTGGGGGCTCTCGTCCTGACGCAATGGCCGGTCTCGGGCCTGTGGACGATCGGCCTCTTCGTCGGAATCGATCTGGTGTTTTACGGCTGGGCCTGGGTCGCGCTGGCGCTTGACCTGCACAAGATGTGAGGAGCTAGGCAAGGTTGGTCGGTTCGGATTGCGCGACAGACCCTCCTACGGCCTCAACCGGTGGAAGGTCCTTATGATGAAACAGACTGGATCGGATGAAACCAAAGAAAGGACTGAACCATGGAAACAAACCATAAAGCCATCGAAAATGTACACGGCGCCATTGCCCGAGAGCGCATGGCGACAGAGTTGAAAATGCTCGCTCGCGAAGCCGAGGATCTGTTAAAGGCCACAGCGGGTGACGCGAGCGAGAAAGCGAAAGAGGCGCGGGCGCGTCTCGGAGTAGCTCTGGAACGAGCCAAATCCACCTGCCAGGACGTGCAGGAACAGAGTATCGCAACGGCAAAGGCCGCCGCGAAGGCAGCGGACACGGTCATCCGCGATCATCCGTACGAATCCATCGGCGTGGCCTTCGGAGTCGGCTTGTTGATCGGAGTACTCGTCACACGAAAGTAGACATCATGAGCGAATCCACAACCCATACCGGCGGCTTGTTTGAATCACTTCGCCGCACCGGCGAGTCGTTACTGGGGCTGATTCGCAACCGATTCGAACTGTTCGCCGTTGAGCTGCAGGAAGAGCAGCTCCGGTTTTTCAACCGACTCGTGTGGCTCGGCATCGCCATGACTCTGGGCGCGGCCGGGCTGTTGGTTGGCCTGGGCACGCTGGCCGTGTGGGTGTGGAATGCGGCCGGTTATGCCGGGTTGATGGCACTGGCGGTGGCGGCACTGGCTGGAGCGACAGGGATCTTCATGAGGCTGCGCCGCCAGATCATACGCGGGCCGCCGCCGTTTGCCGGGACAGTGGCCGAATTCAGAAAGGACAGCGAATGTTTGCGGAACGACTGAACGGCCTGACAGAATGCAAACGACTTATTGTCCTGGAGGCCGGTTTGCATCGCGGTCTCATCGAGTTGGAGTGCGCCAGTCTGCGTGTCCGGCTCGAATCAGCACGCACGAGCATTCGAGCTGGCAGCCCCTGGCTCATTGGTGGCGGTGCGGTGGCCGGTCTGCTGGCGGCACGGCACGGGCGCGGGCTGGCGCACTGGGTTCCAACCGCGCTGGCGGTGTGGCGCTGGGTGAAACGGTTGCGCAGTGAGGGCTGAGCGATGATACCCATTCGCGATTCGATCCCCAGCCGTTCGGTGCCGGTGGTTACGCGCGCACTAATCGGGATCAACGCGCTGGTGTTCTTTTATGAACTGGCGCTGCCCGACAAATCGCTGGAGAGCCTTTTCTATCTGTTCGGGATCGTGCCGGCACGCTTTACCGATTCTGGTCGGGCGAACCGCGGCCGGCTTTCCCGCGGGTGGTTACTGGGTGTTTTTGACCCATCAATTCCTGCACGCCGGCTGGCTGCATATCCTCAGCAATATGTGGACACTGTGGACCTTCGGATTGGGTGGCCGTCCAGCGCAGAGTGGGCTCTCGGCACGATTGTCGGCGCCAGCATGCTGTTCGGTGGCGTTGCTCGACTGATGATTACTCTGGCCGCGCGGTCTCTGGTAAGCGAGGTGACATGAGCACCGAAGAACCGCAACCCGCGGGGGGCGAGTTGATGGCGATGCCTAGCAAACCCGGCACGCTCAAATGACTGCAAACATCGCAACCGTGGTGAAGTGAACAGCCAAGCATGAAAGGTGGATTGATGAGCTTTATAGCGTTGAAGATTCTGGTGGGTGACCGGGCGAAATACATCGGAATTATTATTGGGCTGACGTTCGCCTCTCTGCTCATCACCCAACAATCCGCAATTTTCGCCGGCGCGATGGCCCGCACGTTCAGTTTTTTGACGGATGTCGGTCTGCCCGATATCTGGGTGGTCGATCCACAGGTTCAGTACATTGACGACATCAAGCCAATGCAGGATACGGAAGTTTTGCGGGTCAGAGGAGTAGAGGGTGTGCAATGGGCCGTGCCGATGTACAAGGGTTCATTGCCTGTGCGGCTTTCCGACGGGACATACCAAAGTTGTGTCGTCATTGGATTGGACGATGAGACATTGATTGGTGGACCGCCACAAATGCTGCAAGGGAAGATCTCCGATCTACGCCATTACCAGGGTGTCATCGTAGACGCAGTGGGCGCGAACGGAAAGCTTGCCCGCATCTTGCCCGACGGCACATGCCGGCCGCTGTCAGTCGGGGATGAATTGGAGTTGAACGATAATCGAGCTGTGATCGTGGGGATTTGCCGTGTCACCCAAACTTTTCAAGCCAATCCGGTAATCTACATGACCTACTCGCAAGCCACACTCAATGCGCCTGGACAACGAAAGCTCCTATCGTTTGTGGCCGCCAAAGCCAAGCCGGGCGAAGACCTGCACGCCCTGTGTGATCGCATCAGCAAGATCACCCAACTCAAAGCTTATACGCGAGACGACTTCAAAATGCTGACGTTTTGGTATTACCTGAAATACACCGGGATGCCGGTCAATTTTCTAACTGCGGTTTTGCTCGGGTGCATTGTCGGCGTCACGATTTCGGGTCAGACATTTTATAATTTCACTCTCGACAACCTCCGCTACTTCGGAACCCTCAAAGCAATGGGAACCACCAATCCAACCCTCTTGCGCATGATCCTGCTGCAAGCGTCGGTCGTCGGAGCGATTGGCTACGGACTCGGCGTCGGCGCAGCCTCGACTTGGGGATTGATGCTCAGTGGACGAACCCAACTGGCATTCAAGCTGCCATGGCCATTGCTGCTGATCAGCGCGGTCGCCGTAATGGCGATTTGCCTCGGATCCGCCGCCTTAAGCATCCGGAAAGTGATGACACTTGAGCCGGCTGTCGTATTTAGAAGCTAACCGGAGCACAACTGATATGACTGCTCCAATTGCAACAGACACTCATGAGGATTTGCCAACGGCGGTCCGGTGCGAAGGCGTGACCAAGACATACGGCTCCGGCCCCACGGCCACCCGTGCTCTCCGGGGCGTCAACTTGGAAGTGCGAACGGGTGAATTGCTCATGCTGGTGGGCCCCTCCGGCTGCGGCAAGACCACTTTGATTTCGATTATCGCCGGCGTGCTGGGGCGCGACGGTGGCGGCTGCGAAGTCCTTGCCCACGATTACAATCATATGAGCCAGGGTGAAACCACGCGTTTTCGTGGCAAGAACATCGGCTTTGTCTTCCAAGCCTTTAATTTGATTCCCACCCTGACCGCGGCCGAGAACGTAGCCGCCCCACTGATTATCAACGGGGCCAAGCGCGAGCGCGCCGTTGATCTGGCCTCCCAAACGCTCGGCAGGGTCGGGTTCGACGACCGCATGATGCGGTCAAGCCCGGTGGACCTCTCCGGTGGCCAACAACAGCGTGTCGCTATCGCCCGAGCACTGGTTCACGACCCCCGCCTGATTGTGTGCGATGAACCGACCAGCGCCCTGGATGGAGAAACGGGTCAGAAGGTGATGGATTTGATGCGGCGCATCGCCATGGGAAAGGACCGGGCGCTGATCGTAGTGACGCATGATGCCCGCATTTTCCGTTTTGCGGATCGAATTGCAGAAATGGAGGATGGCATGATCACTCGTGTTCTGGATTCACCAAATGAAATGAAACTTGGCAGCGAGGCGACGGAGTAGACGTGGTTATGTTTAGAAAATACATCTTGCCCCTGCTGGCTGCGGCCGGGGTCGTGATCGGCATTTACGCCGCGGCGATCAGCGCCAGAGTGACTGCGCCGACCCCGGCCGTATCCGACCCGCCGCCACCACCGTTCCCGACGTTCGTGGCCGGGGCTGGGCTGGTGGAGGCCAACACGGAAAACATCGCGATCAGTGCGCAAATCGCCGGGGTGGTTTCGAAAATCTATGTCGCCATCGGCTCCCGCGTAAAGAAAGGTGATCCACTGTTCACCATTGATGATCGGGCCGCCCGGGCCACCTTGGCTGCGGACGAGGCGGCGGTCCATGTGGCCGAGGCCCAATATGCCAACGCCTCCAACGAGTTGGCCATCGCCGAGAGCGTGACCGACAAGCGCGCACTTAGCGTGGAGCTTATCGACCAGCGCCAATACGCCGCCCTCATCGCTCAGGCCCAGGTCCTCCAAGCTCGTGCTCAGGCCGCCTTGGACGCAACGAACCTTGAGCGCCTGACCGTCCGGGCTCCTGTCGACGGGCAGGTCTTGCAACTCAAGGTGCATCTGGGAGAATTCGCCTCCGCCGGCCCCTTGGCGCAACCATTGATCCTGTTCGGTAACGTCGAGCCGCTAAATATCCGAGTGGACGTTGACGAGGAAGACGCGTGGCGCATTCGGCCCGGCTCGCCCGCCCTCGGTTATTTGCGCGGCAACAAGAAGATTTCGACTCCGCTCAAATTCGTCCGTTTCGAGCCGTATGTCATTCCAAAAGTGTCGCTCACGGGCGAGCCAACCGAGCGGGTGGACACGCGCGTCTTGGAAGTCATCTACAGCATCGAAGGACACGACCTGCCGATTTTTGCCGGCCAGCAGATGGATGTCTATATCGATACCAAGGGGCACGACACCGAAGCGAAGCTCGCTGCCGGCTCGCCAAAACCATGAAACGATTCGCCTGCATGATCTTGATTTTCACCAGCGGTTGTCTGGTGGGTCCGGATTATCGAACGCCCAAAGCCCCACTGGTGGTCAATTGGAGCGAACCGCTTGAATCTGGTTTGACCAACTGCGAGCCGCCAATCGCCCGCTGGTGGAGCGTCTTCCACGACCCAAGCCTGGACTCGCTGATTGATCGGGCTGTCAAATACAACCACAGCCTTCGCCAAGCGGAAGCCGCGGTGCGCCAGGCGCGGGCGAGCGTAGGTGTGGTGCGGGCTGATCTTTGGCCGAGTGCCGACGCGACTGGCGCTTACAGCCGGAACCGCAACTCCCAACATGGTTTCTTGACGCCTCCGGGGAATGTTTCGCCGAATTACAACCTGTATCAAGCCGGTTTCGATGCGTCATGGGAACTGGACCTGTTTGGGGGAACCCGCCGGGCAATTGAATCGGCTACCGCAAACGAGCAAGCGGCCGAATTCGGGCGTGATGACGTTCTCGTCAGTCTGTTGGCGGAGGTTGCTGTCAATTATGTCCAGGTGCGTGGGTATCAACGGCGCATTGCTATTGCCGTTGACAATATCCGGTCGGAGCAGGATGCGTTGGATATTACCCGATCCCGGCTTCAAGGCGGCATGGCCAGCGATCTGGATGTCAGTCAGGCAGCTTCCGTCAAGGCGGCAACCGAGGCAGCAGTCCCGTCGCTGGAATCGGCGCTCGCGGCTTCGATTCATCATCTCAGCACATTGTTGGGGCAGCCACCAGGCGCCTTGTACAACGAACTGTCGGCTCCGGGGCCGATTCCGGCGGCTCCTCCGGAAATCCCAGTCGGATTGCCTGCGGATTTGCTTCGTCGACGTCCGGACGTGCGCCGGGCGGAGCGTCAGTTGGCGGCCGCCACGGCCCAAATTGGCGTCGCCACAGCCGAACTCTTCCCCAAATTCTCGTTGACTGGTTCTGGCGGCCTGGAGAGCGTGAGCGCGGGCGATTTTTTCACTGCTGGCAGCAAAATGTGGACGGTAGGACCATCGGCGCAATGGAGAATTCTCGACGCCGGACGTATCCGGGCCAACATTCGCGTCCAAAACGCTCTTCAGGAGCAGGCTCTTGAGTCTTATGAAACAACCGTCCTCGGCGCATTCGAAGATGCGGAAAACGCGCTGGCCGCTTACGCCAAGGAACGATCGCGGTTTGTCGCTTTAAGCGAAGATGTGCGGGCCAGCCAGCGTGCACTGGACGTCGCCACCGAGTTGTATTCCAGGGGCATGAACGGTTTTCTGAGCGTTGTTGTCGCGGAGACGACTCTTTACAACGCGCAAGGCCAATTAGCCCAGAGCCAGACCGCTATCGCCACGGATATCATTGCGTTGTATAAGGCCACCGCCGGCGGATGGGAGCGCTCTGGTCCAGGTAATCAGCAACGTACAGAGACAAGCAAAGAAATAAGCTGGAATACAGAATGATACAGAACTATATCAGGCTGTGATGGCTGTGAATGCTGGACGCATCGCCGCCCGGGATGACTATCATGTCGCCTAGCGCTAATGAAACTGCAGGCATAGCGGGCATGAGCTCCGAGGAAGCTAAGACGCGGCTCCAACAGTTTGGCGTCAATGACCCAGCCCCTTCCCGCAGCAGTCCCGCTGTTCTTGACCTGCTGCGCCTTTTCCTAAATCCCTTGGTCCTGATTTTACTAATCGCCGCCGTCCTCTCTGCTTTTCTTGGGGAAGCGGTTGATGCCGGGATCATTATCGCCATCGTCATCCTCAGCGTTGTGATCGACTTCGTCCAAACCTATCGGTCGCGACGAGCGGTCGAACAGTTGCGGGAACGCGTTGCCCCCACCGCCACAGTACTCCGCGACGCGCAGTGGCGGGAAATCCGCCGATGCGATGTCGTCCCCGGCGACGTGGTGCGACTCTCGGCCGGAGATCTGATCCCAGCCGATGCCCGCCTCTTGGTTGCCCGTGACCTCTATGTGCAACAAGCCGCGTTGACCGGCGAATCACTGCCAGTCGAAAAGCAGGCGAATAGCGCGGAAACCTCCACCCGACCCGATGCGGCCAACATGGTATTCATGGGCACTTCCGTTGTAAGCGGAACCGCAACGGCCTTGGTGGTGGCCACCGGTTCCAAAACCTCCTTCGGCGACATTGCGGCACGCCTTGCCTCGCGGCCCGAAGAGACCGCTTTTGACCATGGCCTGAAGGATTTTGCCCTGCTTCTCGCACGAACTGTGTTTTTCTTGGTCCTCTTCCTGCTCTTGGTCAGCTTCATCCGACACCGGAATCCGCTTGAGTCGGTTCTGTTTGCCGTCGCGTTGGCGGTCGGCTTAACTCCGGAATTTCTTCCCATGATTACCTCGGTGACTCTCTCCAAAGGGGCGAGGGCGATGGCTCGGAAGAAGGTCATCGTCAAACATCTCTCGGCAATACAGAACTTCGGCAGCATAGACGTGCTTTGTAGTGATAAGACCGGGACGCTCACTTCAGGCCAAATGATTCTCGACCGCTCGCTGGATCCCTTCGGAAACCCGTCGAGGAGGGTGTTCGCCTTGGCGTATCTCAACAGTGCATTCGAGACCGGGATCCGGAGTCCGCTCGACACAGCCATTTTGCAAAGCCCCAAACCGGCAGAGGCAGAGGGCTACGAAAAGCGTGACGAGATTCCCTACGACTTCGAACGCCGGCGACTTTCCATTGTGGCGGAGCGAGGCGGCGAGCGACTGCTCATAACAAAGGGATCACCGGAGGGGATTTTCCCGCTACTGGCTTTCCATGAGACTGAAGGTCGAACCATCCCGATTGACCCGGAGACTCTGACTCGATGCGCAAGAACATACCAGGATCTGAGTAACGAGGGATTTCGCACCCTGGCCGTAGCGTATACGAAGGTGGAGCCTCAGCCCAACTACTCGGTTACGGATGAGCGCAATCTGGTTCTTGTTGGCTTCCTCGCCTTCGCTGATCCTCCCCTGCCAGACGCCGCCGAAGCCATTGCCGCGCTTCGGCGCGATGGGGTCGAGATCAAGATCATCACCGGTGACGGAGATCTTGTAACGCGTCATGTTTGCAGTCAGGTCGGGATCGACCCAGGCAGGATCGTGCTCGGCAGCGAACTTGAGCGCATGGGCGACAGTGCGCTGGCACATGTCGCTGAGGACACCGCGATTTTCGCGCGAGTGTCACCAGCACAAAAAAACCGCATCCTCCTTGCTCTCAAACATTGCGGCCATGTCGTGGGATTCATGGGCGACGGAATCAATGATGCGCCATCGCTCCATGCCGCCGACGTGGGCATCTCCGTCTCGACCGCCGTAGACGTGGCCCGCGAGGCTGCGGATATTATTCTTGTCGAGCCGGGTCTCAACGTCCTCAATAGTGGCATCGTCGAGGGGCGCAAGGCGTTCGGCAACGTGATGAAGTACCTGCTGATGGGCACAAGCTCGAATTTCGGCAATGTGTTCAGCATGGCTGGGGCTTCAGTTTTTCTGCCATTTCTTCCCATGCTGCCCACGCAAATCCTGCTGAACAATTTCATGTACGACTTGTCGCAAATCACCATCCCCACCGATAATGTCGACGACGATTTTCTCCGTAAGCCGCATCATTGGGACATCCGCCTGATCCGGAATTTTATGGTCTTCATCGGGCCAATCAGCTCGATTTTCGACTTCTTGACCTTCTACGTCCTGCTGCACTTTTATCGTGCGAATCAGGTGCTTTTCCACACGGGATGGTTTGTCGAGTCGCTGGCGACACAGACGCTGGTGCTCTTCGTCATCCGCACGACGCAGAATCCGTTGCGCAGTCGGCCAAGCCGACCGCTGACGGCAACTATACTACTCATGGTGGCCGTGGGCATTCTTTTGCCGTACAGCCCCCTCGCGGGTCCACTGGGCTTCGCACCACTCCCGGCAACCTATTTCGCTTTTCTCGCGGCAGTGACGCTCGTCTATCTCCTACTCGTCGATGTGGGCAAACGCCTTCTCCTTCGACGCTCTCTGAGAAGAGGTGCTGAGATGCCGGGGCACCAATTGATGGAAGGAGCATTATGAAAATTGGCTCGATCACGCGACTGGAACAGAACACGCGCCGGTCGGGTGAAATCATCGGCGTGCTCGCCAAGTACGGCTTGGCCGATTGGTTCAAGGGCGCACATTCTTCTTGGATCCAGGAACGGATTAAGAGTTTTGATGGCCGGCCGATTCCCGAACTTAAATTCGCCGAACGCCTCCGTTTGGCTTTCACTGAGTTGGGACCAACGTTCATCAAGTTGGGGCAGATGCTGGGCACCCGACCCGATCTCGTCGGCGCGGAAACGGCCGCCGAACTTGCGCGCCTGCAAATTGAGACGGCGGCCGATCCGCCCGAGACTGTCCGCGCCACCATCGAAGCCGAGCTTGGCCGGCCGCCCGAAATGCTCTTTGCTGAATTTGAAGAGGCACCGTTCGCCTCCGCTTCCATCGCCCAAGCCCATCGCGCCTGGCTCCCGACCGGCGAAGATGTGGTGGTCAAAGTCCAGCACGCCGGCATTTTGGAAAAAATCCAGCCGGACCTCGACATCCTCGCCGATTTGGCGGAGCTAGCGGAAAAACACGCGCCGCAACTCCGTCCGTATCAGCCGGTCGCGCTCGTCCAGCAGTTCCGCCGCACTTTGCTGCGCGAACTGGACTTCAACTCGGAACGCCGAAACCTCGAAGAATTCGCTACCCACTTTGCGGACGACCCCACAGTCTATTTCCCCAATGCCTACAACGAGTTGTCCAGCCGGCGCGTGCTCACGATGGAACGGCTCGACGGCATTCTCGGCACCGACGGCGCCGCGCTCGCGGAGTCGGGCGCGGATCTGGATGAGCTCGCCCGTCGTGGTGCCAACATATATCTGCAGATGATATTCCGCGATGCGTTCTATCACGCCGATCCGCATCCCGGGAATCTCATGCTGCTGCCCGGCGGCGTAGTCGGCGTCGTGGACTGCGGCATGACGGGCCGGCTCGACGCAGAACTGGAAGAAGACATCGAAGAAATGCTGCTGGCGGTGGCCAAATCCAAGTCGGCCGACCTTTCGGAAATCATCCTGCGCGTCGGCTCCGTGCCGCCGGGCATACCGCGCGATCAGTTTCGTGCCGAGGTCAGCGATTTTGTCGCCGACTACACAAGCCAGTCCATCCACGAACTGGATTTGAGTGAGGCGCTGAACCGGCTGGCGGAAATCATCCGGCGCTACAAAATCATCCTGCCGCCGCCACTCTCGCTGTTGCTGCGCACGCTCGTTGAATTGGAAGGCACCGCGCAAAAATTGAACCCGCAATTCAGTCTGGCCGAGGTCATACGCCCCTTCTACGCGAAGTTGGTTCAGCAGCGATTTTCTCCTCGCCGCATCCTAAACCGGACGCAGCGCGCCTTCCGCGGCTGGGAACGGCTTGTGGAATCGCTGCCGCGTGACCTGAGTGGTGTCCTCCAGCGCATACGCGACGGGAGCTTTTCCGTACACCTCGAACACCGGCATCTCGACCCGATCGTTAATCGCCTCGTGCTGGGCGTGATGACTGCCGCGTTGCTCGTGAGTTCCTCTTTGCTGTGGAGCACGAAAGCGCCGCCAACGGTCGCAGGGGTGTCGTTATTCGGCGCGGCCGGTTACCTGCTCGCACTCTTTTTGGGCTGGCGCCTGCTGCGGGCCATCAAGAAATCCGGCGACATCGACTCCGATAAACAATGAGCGGAGTGAAAGTGGAGGCGCCAAAGTGCGAGTGACCCAATCAGCCATGCGGTAATTGCCCTCCCATCTATGCGAGAACCTACCGCGAACAACTCGCTCCGATGCGTCAAACCCTTGCCGTTCACCTTGCGAGGTGGAACGCAGGTGCTACTGCGGCCTGTCATGCCCAATGACCGCGAACGTATCGAAAGTGGAATGGCCGTGACATCAAAACAATTGCAACAAAACTGAATGAAACCAGCAGGCGGGAGAGAAAATTCAATGCTGTCGCAAGCCGGGACAGTCTTTCTCCGCATCCTTCGCTTTCCTTGTACAAACGAATTCCGAGGGAATCGGAGATGTTATCCGCCAGGGCGAACGTGAGCAATCCACCGAGAATCGGCCCCTTGCCCGCCCGGGCCGATCCCAGTCCGACAATCAGACCCACATTTGTAATGACGGCTGCCGAGCTGCCGAGAATGTAGTTTTCTAATTTCGTGAATTCTGACCTATCAACGCGCAAGGTGCCGATCTGCTTCTCGAACTGTGCCTTTGGTTTGACAGTTTCGCCTCCGCATTCTTTGAGCTGCGTCGTGATCTTTTCGCGACCGCTCCCTTGCGTACTCATGTCACTTCTCTCTCAATGAAAGGCTCTCGACAACACACAGTCTCAGCCTCGTTTCTACTTTCCTGCCTGTCTGCTTTCATTGAGCTTGACCGCCAGCTTTCGTTGCAGCGCGGTCAGAACAATCTCTGTCGCCGCATCAATGCTCAGTTCGGCCGTGTTGATCGTCATGTCGTGGTTCAACGGGTCACGCAGGTCATGGCCAAAGTGCCGGCGGACCAACTCTGCTCGCTCACGATCCGATGTTTCAACTGCAGCCCGTGCCGCCTCCAAGCTCAATTTTCCGGCGCTGGCGACCCGCTTGACCCGCACTTCGACCGGCGCAACCATTCGTACCCGCAAACCGAACCGGCTGGGCAAAGCGTATGCTGCACCGCGACCGACGATGACGACGTCTCCTTGGTGTCCCAGAGTCAGAAGAATCTCCTGCAAAGTGGCCAAGTAGCCAGCGGTCTCAATCGGTTCGGGGTGCAGGAACTGTTCAATGGCATCGCGGATCGTCGTTCGGTCATGCTCGTCCAAACTTTCGATCAATTCCCGACGAACGTGCGCCTTTTGAGCGATCGCATCCACGATTTCGTTGTCGAACATTTGCCAACCCAAGCGCTTTGCGGCCAGTTGCCCAACAGCACTTCCACCGGCTCCCTTTTCGCGAGAGATGAGCAAATACGGACCAAAGGACAGCTTGCCCTCCTTACCCCGTCCCGCCCGCTGCGCATGTTCTGTCTCGATTTCGTTGGCCCGAAAAATGGCAATCTGCTTCCTGACCAAATCTTCAACAGTAGGCTTCATCATTCGCTCCCGCCAGTTGCTTGTACGCCGCTAGGCAAAGTTAAAAGTGGCTCTTTCGGCTTCGGCATTTCCCTCCCGAGGAGCTTGTACAGCGTTTCCCCATCGAGAGTCTCTCGCTTGAGCAATTCAGCCACGGCCTGGCCCAGCTTAGTCCGATGCGCGGTGAGAAGCTGCTTCGCCTCAGCATAGCAACTGTCGAGGAGTTTCTTGACCTCTTCATCGATCTCACGGGCTGTCTGCTCGCTACAATCGCGCTGCAATTGAAAGGCCTGGCCGGGAAGATAGGCCGGCGCTCGTTGCGCGCAGTTGGCCATGCCAACCTTGTCGCTCATACCGTAAAGACAGACCATTTGCCGCGCGATCGCCGTGGCGTGCTCCAAGTCATTTTGTGCGCCGGTTGTCAGGTCGCCGTATTCCAGTTCCTCCGAGGCCCTTCCGCCCAACATGCCACGGATGCGTGTCAGCAGCTCGGCGCGACTCATCAAGAATTGATCCTCGGTGGGTACTTGGAGCGTGTAGCCCAATGCCGCCTGACCATGCGGAACGATCGTGACCTTGCGCACGGGATCGGCATCCGGGCTGTATGCCGCCACCAGGGCGTGACCTAGCTCGTGAAAAGCGATACGCCGCTTCTGTGATTCGGTCAGCCGGCGACTCTTGCGTTCCGGACCGGCGACGACCTTCTCGGCGGCATTTTCGAGGTCAGCCTGGCTGATTTCGTCGCCCCCGCGGCGAGCGGCCAGCAGGGCCGCTTCGTTGAGAACATTGGCGAGGTCAGCCCCGGAAAACCCGGCTGTCGCTTGAGCCAGTTGACGCAACTGCACTCCTGGCGCCAGACGTTTGTCGTGGGCATGGACCTTGAGGATGGCCTCGCGGCCATCAAGGTCGGGGGTATCCACAACCACTTGCCGGTCGAACCGGCCGGGCCGCAGCAACGCTGCGTCCAAGACTTCGGGGCGGTTGGTCGCTGCAAGAATAATGACTCCAGCGTTAGGTTCGAACCCGTCCATTTGGGCGAGGAGCTGGTTCAAAGTTTGTTCGCGCTCGTCATTGACGGCCTCAAGGTGAACGCTGCGTTTCTGGCCAATGGCGTCCAGTTCGTCTATGAAAATGATACAAGGGGAGTGCTGCTTGGCTTGCTGGAACAGATCCCGAACTCGCGCGGCGCCCACCCCAACAAACATCTCGACGAAATCACTCCCGGTCATAGAGAAAAACGGCACCTTGGCCTCGCCGGCAACCGCGCGAGCAAGCAGCGTCTTGCCGGTGCCAGGCGGGCCGATCAACAGCACACCTTTGGGGATCTTCGCGCCGATCTCCTTGTACCGTTTTGGGTTCTTGAGGAAATCAATGACTTCTTTCAACTCCAGTTTGGCCTCCTCGCAGCCCGCCACATCTGCAAAACTGACCCCGGTCTTCTCGCCCTCCACTAGCTTGGCGGTACTCTTGCCAAACCCGAAAATGGATTGGCCTCCGACGCCCATTTTCCGGCTTACAAATGACCATATACCCAGGTAAAGAGCCATCGGAAGCACCCAACTCATCAGGAACTGCGAAAGGAAGCTGGGGCGCTCCCCATTGTACTGAGCGCCGCTTGCTTGGAGGTCCCTCACGAGATCGGGGTCTTCTATGCGCAGCGTGCGGAACTGGAACGGCGCTTTTTCAGCCGCTGGAGCGTTCGCGCCGGCTGCGTGAACATTCGTCTGGGCAACGGCGGGTGAAGATGCGGCTATATTCGTGGGCGCGGCCTGGGGCACGATCACGCCAAATATCTCGTTCTGCCTTACCACCGCATTTACGACCTCATGCCGGGCCAAATGCGCCCGGAAGTCGCTATACGGAATCGTGTGCACCATGAGTTGGCTCATTACGGCTTGCCAAACCCACAACATCACCAGCATGATCAAGAACGGCCAAAAATTTGACCGCCAGTCGGGCTTTTTGTCTTTTCTTTCGAGGTCGATTTTGGGCGAAAGCTTTTTCATTTTTTCCTTTATATTTGTTCAGCGATGCGCTCGGGATCAACGAAAAACCGCGCGGTGATTGCTCCGAAAATGAGGCCGCCGATGTGCGCCATATAAGCGACCCCGCCCGTCTCCACGTCCGCCACGGCGCCGAGGCTGAAGAGTTGAATCAGAAACCAGACGCCGATCAAAAGCGCGGCCGGGATGAAGGTGACGCGCACAGAAATGAAAATGAACAGCAGCGAGCGAATCCGGTCGCGCGGGTAAGTGACCAGAAACGCGCCCATCACGGCGGCAATCGCGCCGCTCGCACCCAGGCTGGGAATGGTGGAAGCAGGACTAAACGCGACCTGTGCGAACATGGCCACCACTCCGCCGAGCAGATAGAACACCGAGTAGCGCAGCGGATTCATCGCGTCTTCGATCTCCGGGCCGAACGCCCGCAAGAACACCATGTTGCCGATGATGTGCGACCAACTCCCGTGCATGAACATCGCCGTAAGAAGGGTAATCAAGTGGTGACCGGCGTCAATGTCGGCGGGGATCACCGACCATTTTGCGACAAACTCATCGCCGCCGAGCAATTCACAGATAAAAACGAAACTGTTGGCCACGATGAGTAAGACCGTGATCGAGGGAAAATGTGCCGGCCTTCGCGACGCGTCCGATAATGGGATTACAGCGGCCATATTCCGTTTTGGGGTTCCGCCGTCCCTCGTACAATACTCGTAGCCCAACTTCCTGTGCTTTCCGCAACGCGATGGGCTTGGTTGCCAGCTCTTCCCCAAGCCTCAGGCTCTTCAGAACTCTTCCCTGACCGGTGGAAACACATCCTCAGCTCCGTGTGAGTCACGGCAGTGGCGCCAACCTTTGAGATCATCTCGCGTCCCTCCGAAGGCAACTTCACCTCGATACTCATAAGCTGTGCGAAGCCTCAACCCAGCCGGCCCGGCTGATTCCTAGCCGCTGGCGTTGCTTTGAAGCCGCTTAAGCAAACCCTCCAAGACGACATGGCGCCGCTTCAGGGTGTTGCGGTAGTCTGGCGCCTTTGTATGATGGAGTTCGGCCTGAATCTCCTCGAACTCCTCTTGGACGAGTTGCAGCAATTCACTTCTCTCCTCTTCAGTCAACACCAATTTCATGTCGCATCCTCCAGATTGATTTCACGCAAACCATGTTGTTGTGAAACAACGCCAACCACATCATGAAGGGCCAGACGTTTCATCATTTGTGTGCGATGCGTCTGCGCCGTCTTCAGAGCAAGCCGACGTTTCATAGTTCGCCTTCCCGTACTGTTGTCATATGCTTCATTCGTTAATCACACTACGTGCCAAATAACCGCTTTGTTCGTAATCAACTGGTGTACAGAAGCTTGCCAGCAGTAGCCGCGGTTTTGAGTGCGGTCTGGATGTTGAACGTTCGGATTTACGTCCCTTTTGTGGTTGAAATACCTGTTGCGCGCAACGCAGCTGCTTCGTGTCTGGTGAGGCCGACATCGAGTCGTCCGGCGCCTCCGGAAGGAAGCGCCGCTGTGCGCAGTGCATCAGTCACACTGACGCGACCCGGCGACTGGTGAACTTCGCGCGCCGAAGTCAGATGAATATTCTGACCGTACGAGCCTCACGGGCCGGTCGCTCACAAGCTGATAATCTCCATCTGGTAATGCCCGGCCGCGGGCCGTTTCGTCAGGATCGCGAAGGCGCCGGGCAGCCGGTGTTTCCGTACCCATTTCTCCACAAACGCCGGCAGGGACGAGGACGCGACCCGCTCACGGACCGAAGTCACGCCATACGAGAACTGCAGGTCCTGACACGTTTTGCTGTCCGGGCTGATGGCGATGATCCGCACGGGCAGATGCATCGACGCCAAGCGGCGCGCGGTCGCACCGGTTTCCGACGGCACGAAGACGGCTGCGGGCTGGAGATACTCCAGGCTGGCTTCAATGCTGATGGCGATCAGGTGTTGGGGCCGCACATGGCCGGCCAGATCGACCCCGGCGAACTTCTCCTTCACCGACAGGCGGCGCCGGGTCGGCTCGACCGCCGTCGCGATTTTGGCCAACATCGCCACCGATTCAACCGGGTACGCGCCCATCGCGGATTCAGCCGACAACATCACGCAATCCGTGCCGTCGAGAATCGCATTGGACACGTCAGTAGCCTCGGCCCGGGTCGGCAGCCGGTAGGTCGTCATGGACTCGAGCATCTGCGTGGCGGTGATGACCGGCTTGGCGCGCAGATTAGCACGCCGCATAATTTCTTTTTGCACCACGGCGATGCGCTCAATCGGCACTTCCACGCCGAGGTCGCCACGGGCGATCATGATGCCGTCGGTTTCCTCGAGAATCTCGTCGAGCCGGTCGAGCGCCCGCGCCCGCTCGATTTTCGCGATCAGGAACGGCTGCCGTCCGAACCGGCGCGCCGCCTCGCGCACAGCGCGCAAGTCCGCCGCGCCCTCGACAAACGACTGGCTCACGGCGTCCACCCCGTTTTCGAGCGCAAACTTCAGGCATTCCCGGTCGCGGGCGGTGAACGCGCTGATGCCTAGGTCGATGCCCGGAAGGTTCAACCCTTTGCGCGATCGCAGTTCGCCGCCGACCTTCACGACACAAGCTATATCCGTACCTCGCACCTTGGTAACCTCAAGCTGGATGTAGCCGTCGTTGAGCCAGAGCAGATTGCCGCGCTTCACGATCTTCGGCAGCTTGGCGAAATTCACCGACACGCGCTGGTGGTCGCCAATGATGTCGTCGGTCGTGAGGGTGAAATTTTCGCCCGGTCTCAAATGGATATTCTCCACACCGAATTTGCCCACGCGCATCTTCGGTCCGGGCAGGTCCGCCATGATGGTGACGCGTCGGCCCACGGCCTTCGCTGCGGCGCGGATGTTCTCGATGACGCGCCGGTGTGTAGCGAATTTGTCGTGGGAGAAGTTGAGCCGGGCAACGTTCAGGCCGGCCAAAATCATTTGTTTGAGAATTGCCGGCGACTCCGAGACCGGGCCGATGGTGGCGACGATCTTGGTCTTGTGATCAGGCAATCGCATGGCACGTCAGTATAACCACCAAGCAGAGCGAAGCAATCACGGACAGGGCCGGCGCTGGACGGTGGGATTGGCGGGTCGTCATCAATTTGAAAACCTCAATGCAGCGCAGCGATCCAATCGGATATCGATTTCGCGAATTGCCTGCCTGTCAGCGCGACGCGCAGACGCGCCCTTTTCGCGCCGTCCTTGTACAGTTGTGCATGATGCGGATGTGCATCATACGCGATTGTGCTGCCTCCGTATTATCGGCGATGTGTTTTTAGATGCACCACCTTGTTGGCAGATTTCCGGCGTTGCCTTGCGACGCGGGGGCGGTTATAGTAACAACATGAAATTCCGAGTCATCATCGAGCCGGATGAGGACGGCGTGTTCGTCGCCGAATGCCCCGCGCTGTCGGGCTGCGTCTCCCAAGGCAAGACGCGCGAGGAAGCGATGGCAAATATCCGCGATGCCATCCAAGGCTACCTCCAAAGCTTGGAGAAACACGGCGAACCACTGCCCGGCCCCGTCACGGAAGAGATCATCGAAGTACCGGTATGAACCGGCTGCCCGTCTGTAGTGGAGCGGACGCCGTTCGGGCGTTCCGGAAAATCGGCTACGAAGTGGATCACCAAACCGGCAGCCACATGATCCTGCGTCATCCCTCTGGCCGTCGCCTCACCGTACCCAATCACCGCGAACTCGCCAAAGGCACGCTCCGCGCCCTGATCCGCGACGCCGGTCTGACTAAGGAACAATTCGTCGAGTTGCTCTGAACTGCCGACGCGACGCACCCGCCAAACCGCAGCGGAGTTCAAAGCCGGACCAGTTGCAATCTTTTGTTGCAATCTTCCGGCTGAATTTGAGTGGCTTCAGGCAAACGCGAGCAAACGTCCGACATGCAGAAAAACCGCATGCCGATTGGTTTTGTTTACTCCAGAGGGGGTGAGCAAATATCAGCTAAAACTGTCGGTTTGAATCCGAAGACCGATGCTCTATCCAGTTGAGCTACGGGCGCACAGGCACTCACAACCCTTACCACAACATGCTTGACTCACTTGGCAATAAATGGCAAGGCGGAAACACCCACGCCATGCCGGCGGGATTCCTCACGCCAGAGGGTCGGGAACTAATTCGCGCCCATAAGCCCGCTGTGGTTGCGTGGCTTCGCCAGTACGCCACGGACATGCTACCCGACGAGATAAGACTCAGGCGTTGGCAGGAGCAGGCCACGATGATAAGGCGAGACAACGCCAGTGCAGCGGCGCAGTTGCACCACCTGCACGGCCTACTCCCGCCCGCCTTAGAGCCGCTAACAAAACCGCATTTTCACAGCAATCGCAGGGCTTAACGTGCGTCAAAACGAGGGCAACCAGCGCGCGATTATGGGTTGGGTGCTCTTAGGTAGTGTGCCAAGAGAAACAAAGTAAGTCGGGCTGCCGCGAGTACGTGCAATTCGGGAAAATCAACTTTGAAACGCATTTGACAGAAGCCCGATGAATCGGCACGCGTGCGGGCGTAGGCCACCGCTGGCAACTTGCCCGCCACAGGTCGCCCTCCGTTGTTGCGAGGCTCCCAAATGATCTGTACCAGGCGGTTTGGAGCCTGTTGCGGGGCGGTGGCCATAGGGTTGGGGTCGGTTGGCGGGGCCACCGCAGAGCCGTCTGCGTGGGGTTTGGGTCAGGTTATCATCGTGTGGTAATGGGCAACAGCGACATGCGAGACGCCTGTCCCACTAGGAGTTGACATGTCATGGGGTGATGGTGAGCCTCCAGAGAGGTGGTTTGTTGGTTGGGAGACCTCTGATGTTAACGGCGATATTGGTCAAGCCGTGATGCACCCAAGTTGCCATCGGCATCCAAGAGCCGGGATCGATGGACAGGCACGCTTGGACAACCATGTCGCCCGGCAGGTAGTTCGTGAACGGGCAGTTGGTCTGGATGATGGTGACCTGGTTGTAGCCCGTCGAAGCCTCCAGGGCGATCGTCGCGCCGATGCAGTCGGTGGTCTGCCAGATCTGGTGGGGCGTGCTGTCGGTGGGATGATCACTAAGTTAATTATTCGCGCGGCGATTACCGGACACGGCGGCAGACCAAGACCAAAGGCGGCAGCGCCGCGCGCTGCAACGACCGCCATCCGCAATTACTCAGCAGCCGGTTCAGCTTCCTCGGCGGTTGCTTTGTTGAACGACTGGAGCGCGAGATAGCTCGGGCCGAACCGCTTGATGTTGTTGAGCTGCTTGTCGAACTCGTCGAAGTGCCCTTCCTCGTCGTTGACGAGCGCCTCGAACAACTGCTTGGAAGCGGCGTCGGCGTTCTCGCTGCATTGCAGCGCGAACTGGTTGTAGCTACTCACAGCGGTCTGCTCCATCGCGGAGGCTTTGGCCAAAATCTTCTGGACATCGGTGATCTTCTGGACCGGCCCGGCGGCAACCATTTCGACGTCACCCTTCAAGAACAGGATCCGGTCGGCGAGTCTTTCGACGTGCCCCATTTCCATGATCGCGATCCGCTTGAACATCGCCGCCAACGGCCCAAAGCCTTGGTCGTCGAGGTGGAAGTGCCAATACATGTACTGGTGAACCGTCTGCAATTCGTCGGCTACACCCTTGTTCAACAACGTAATGCTCGTCTTTGCTTCCATTATGTCCTCCTCAGTTGGTTGAGAATCCTTATACCTCCCCGCCCGCCGTTTTCAAGGCGGCTTTCACGCCGGCGGCGTAGACCGGGTCGGCTTTGGCGAAATGACCGAGTTGGCGCTCGATGATTTCGCGTGGGACGCCCTGCATCGCTTTTGCGATACCCTGCCGGCAACCGCGTCCCCTTGGGGCCGATCAGACCGGCTTTCGTGCACGCCCCCGACCGGGCGCGGTTAAAGTCGCCATACCATTTCAGAATGTCATTGAGGTAAAACCATGTCTGCGCCACGTTGGCGCAGGTCGCGCCTTCCCGCCTTAGAATCTGCCCGTCTCGCCGCGGAGAGCGTGCAGACGTTCCCTGCTGCCGTATCGCACGCTCCGGATGTTGTCGGCCCGCACAGCGCGCACAATCATGCCGGCCTGCCCGCCACCCCAGAGCGGCGCCCTTCAACATAAGACAGGGGGCCCGTCCTCGCTCAAAACGACCACCCGTGCGGCCAACACCTCCACCTGCACCGCGACGCTGCCGAAGATCCGCTCCTGAACAATCTGTGTGTTCCCTCGGCGCACCACGCCGGCAAGTTGCTCGTACAAGGTTTGCGCAGCCGGTCCGGCGCCGACAGGCCCGCTGGTAGTTCCCACAAAGAAGAGATCTCCGTCGCCGTCGTGTGTCACGTGGTGTGCCGTCCTCATGCTGGATTTCGTTCCTTTCTTCTCCATCTGCTATCTAAACCGTCCGACAGCGTTTTGTTTCGCTGTTTCTGCGCTGTGGGTTTGCTGACGCCGCCTGCACCAGTCGGTTTTTCGCTGCCGAGCTGCCGCAAAAGTTGCGACGCTCGGCGGTGACGGACTTCATGAATCTGTACCGTTCATTTCCACTCATGCTTCGGATACTTGCGCTGCAATGCTTGTTTGATTCTCGGATAGACATCGCGCCAGAAGCCGGCAAGGTTCTCGGTCACTTGCACCGGCATCTGGTTGGGAGCGAGCAGTTCAATGCGGAGCCAGACGCGTCCGCCCGCGACCGCGAGGCTGTTGGTGCCGTACAAATCTTGAATCGGCGCTGAGATCGTCGGCGCACAATCAACGGAGTAGATGACCTTCACCCGCCGCCCGCTTGGAAGCTCGATGCGCTCCGGGACAAACTCGTCCACCCACGCTCGTTGCTGCGGCGGCAACCACGACTTCACGACGGGCCAGACCGGCTTGTCCTTGATTTCCTTGTAGCTGACCGCGCCGAGACAAATCTGCTGGAGCAACGCGCGTCGGTCCTCCTCGCCGATGGCGGGCAACTCCAATTCCGGCATCCATTCCCGCAACCGATTCACGCGCGCAATCCATTGCTCGACCGCCTCGCCCCAGTTTTTCAGCACGCATCGGCCCGCCAGGATTTCCTGCGCCAAAATTCCCGCCGCCTTGTCCGCCGGCACGTCGTCCGACTGCTTCAACTCCAACACCAGATCGCGAAACCGCCGCTGCGTTTGCGCCACGACGCGTCGCGTCGTCGAATCGAACGTAACTTCATGTCTCTCCTCGAAATCTGCCGGGAACAATTCGCGCAGCCATTCCTCGCGGACTGCCGTGCACAAATTCAGCACGACGTTTAGCTCACGCCCCTGCACTTCGGCCACTTCCGTCGCTACCAGCAGCGGCGCGGCCACCACGGTTTCCCGCGCCAGCAGGCCGCGCCGCCCGTGCACGAGTTTGCAACGCAGCGTGCCCGCGTCGAGCCGCTTCGCGACGTGATCGGAAAAACCAACCAGCACACATTTCGCGACCGCCTCGCGCGACATCGGCTTCTCGCCCACGTCGAGGTCTTCGCGCTTGGCAATGTCCAGAAACTGCTCGAAGAGCGGCCCGACCTGCCGCGCGGCCTGCGCGTGAATGCCGAGGCGCCGGCAACGCTCGACGTTGAATCCGTTGCGCTCGGCATAGCGCCACGCTCGCATGAGAACGAAGAAGTCCGATTCGGATTCGCCGCCGAACAATTCGTCGCGCGCCTCAACGACCTGCTTGCCCTGTCCGCGCACCAGCAAGTCCCGTCCCTGCGTCAGCGCGGCGATCAAGGCGATGGGACGCACGCAGCCCAGGTCCTGCGCCGCCAGCAGCATGCGCGAGTAACGCGGATGCAACGGAAACGCCAGCATGCGACGGCCCAAGGGCGTGATTGGTGATTGGTGATTCGTGATTGGATGGGCGAGTGCTCCCAAATCCACCAACAGATCCTCGGCGCGATCGAGCGCGCGAGAATCAGGCGGCTCCAGCCAACGGAATTTCTTTGCGTCATCGACGCCACCCGCCTTGAGCGTGAGCACAACTTCGGCCAGGTCGAGACGTTTGACCTCCGGCAACTCCTGCGCCGGACGTTGTTCGTGTTCGCGCTGCGTCCAGAGACGGAGACAGACGCCGGGCGCGGTCCGGCCGGCCCGGCCGGTCCGTTGGTCGGCGGAGGCGCGGCTGACCTTTTCGATGAGCAGTGTGTTGATGCCACGGTGCGGGTCATAACGCGGGATGCGCGCCAGACCGCTGTCCACGACGATGCGGACGCCGTCAATCGTGAGCGAGGTTTCCGCGACGTTCGTCGAGACGACAATCTTGCGATGGTCGTAGCGGACCACGGCAGCGTCTTGGTCGTTGGCGGCGAGATCGCCGTGCAGCGGCAGCACGATGAACTGGCCACCGAGCGTGTCGCGTACCTCTTGCACGGTGCGGCTGATCTCGTAGGCTCCGGGCATGAAGACCAACGCGTCGCCTTCAGTTGTCCCGACCAACCGCTGCAGTTCGCGCGCGGTGACTTCCCAAATCGGGAGATCATAGTGGCCGCGCTTGTCAAGCGCGGCTACAGGTTTTGTCAAATACTCGACCGCAACGGGAAAGGTTCGACCTTCCGACGAGAGCGTTTCGCAGGGAGCGAGATATTTTTGCAATGGGCCGATGTTGAGCGTGGCCGACATGACGATGAGAAGCAGATCTGGTCGCGTCGTTTCTTGAATTTGCAGTGCGCGGGCCAGCGTGATGTCGCCGTAGAGATGCCGTTCGTGAAATTCGTCGAAGAGAATGGCGTTGACGCCGCGCAGCGCCGGATCACCGAGCATCTGGCGCAGCAGCACGCCTTCGGTGACGTAGCGGATGCGCGTGCGCGGCGAGGTGACGTCGTCGAAACGGATCTGGTAACCAACTTCGTCGCCGAGTTTGCCGTTGCGCTGTTGCGCGACCCACGACGCCAGCAGACGTGCCGGCAGCCGCCGCGGTTGAAGGATGACAACCTGCCCGTGGCCCAGCAACCCGGCGTCGAGCAGCATCTGCGGCACCTGCGTTGATTTGCCCGAGCCGGTCGGCGCGGTGAGAATCAGCCGTCGGCGTCGCACCAGTGCGGCGAGCAGTTGCGGTTTGATTTCAATGATCGGCAGATCGGATTGTCTCATGGCGGACGCCGGGGGCGAGGATCCGCAGCTCACTGCGGTTCTCTCACGCGGGCGATGGCTAGCCCGTCAAGCTTGCGGCGCATGATGGGGATCAGGATGACTTCCAGAGCGGGATTGGAGGCGAGTTGTTGGTTGAATTGCTGGATCGCGCGGATGAGCGGATCGGTTTCGCCATCGTGGATGACCTTGCCATCGCGAATCACGTTGTCGGCAAGAATCAGGCTGCCGGGGTGCGTGAGCCGAAGTCCCCATTCAAGATAGGCAGGGTAGCTTTCCTTGTCGGCGTCGATGAAGATCAGGTCAAAGCGCGGTTCTCCGCCTTGGCTCATCCGCTTCAGCGAATCCAGAGCATCGCCGAGTCGGATGTCGACTTTCGGAAACAGTCCCGCTCGCTCGATGTTCTTCCGGGCGACCTGAGCGTGCCGCTCATCGATTTCCAGCGAGACGAGCTTGCCGTCGGGCGGAAGCGCCCGGCAAAGCCAAAGCGTGCTGTAACCCCCGAGCAAGCCGATCTCCAGAATCCGGCGCGCTCCCGACATTTTTGTGAGAAGATAAAGAAGCTTCCCTTCGTTTGGTGAAACGTGGATTTCGGGAAGTCCCGCCGCTTCCGCCTCACGTAGCGCCTGCTCAAACGTTTCCTCGCGCGGCACGCAGAGCCGTTCGATGTATTCATCAACCTCGATCAACATGTCGTGCAATTGCATGCTGTCATCCGCTCGATTTAGGGAAGTCGCCGCAGCATAAGGCGACGGTACTGACATCTCAAGACGGTTTGTAGTATCGTGCGCAGTGGCATGACGGAAATCCAGTTCCAATCCGCGCAATGTCGCACGCCGCATCCGGCGGTGAGATCGCTCTCGTTGCGGAAACTGCCACGCGAGTTTTATGACCGTGACACGAAAGTGGTCGCGAAGGATTTGCTTGGGAAGTACCTCGTGCGCGGTGTGGGTGGCGTCGAACGCGTTGCCAGGATTGTTGAAGTCGAGGCGTATCTTGGCCCGCACGATCTGGCGGCGCATTCCGCGCGCGGGCGGACGAAACGCAACGAAGTGATGTTCGGTCCGCCGGGATTCGCGTACGTCTATATGATTTACGGAATGTACTACTGCATGAACGTGGTGACGGAACGCGAAGGCCACGCCTCGGCGGTCTTGCTGCGTGCGTTGGAGCCGGTGCGGAATCTCGACGGCAAGACGAGTGGGCCGGGACTGTTGTGCAAAGCGCTGGACATCGACAAGCGGTTGAACGGTCACGACCTGCTGAGCGATGATTTTTATATCGCAACCGGCGAAGCGCCGCGCGGCTTCCGTATCGTCAAACGCCCGCGGGTCGGTGTGGATTATGCCGGCGAGTGGGCGCATCGACACTTGCGGTTTTACATCAAAGGAAATCCGTTCGTGTCGCGCAAGTAACGGATCGGCATATTTAGGCATCACTGAGCCGCAGACGCCGCTTGGATGACGGCTTCTTCCTCGCCAGGAGATTTTCAGATTGCAGGCAAGCTTGCGCTGGTTTATAGAGTGTCTGTGTGAGGAAAAGAGGGATGACCCTCATCTACCCAATCAGATTCGACGCGCTCAACACCCCCGTCGATCATCCCGCGCGCGGGGCAAGGAATGGATCGAGATCGCCGGCTGCCGCATGGTTGACACCAACGTTTTCAAGACCGTCGGCTATCCCGACGACGAATACACCGGCTGGGCGTTCGGCTTCGGCATCGAACGCATCGCCATGGTCACGTGGTCCATCAACAACATCCGCCTCTTCACCGAAAACGACGTGAGGTTTTTGGAGCAATTCTAAAAGCGAGTCTGATATGCGGCAGACGTTTGCATACTTGGAAGACTTGCCGGCTTTTGAGACCTCAGTAGTGCTCCCGGTTGAACGGTGGCTTGACATGAGTCGAATGGCTACTGCACTTGCCTATCAGGACGTGTTACAGCTTGTAAGAGATTGCCAGAGAACTCTTCGGCCAAAGTTGCTCCCGAACGTTCAGTTCCACGAGCGCAATGTGGCTACACCAAGTCCGATCTTGGGATCGCTGCTGATTTACCCTGACGACGATTACTGGCGAAAGACCGAGCAGAAGACTTGGGAGGAGAACCGTTCGCATCCAAGCCCCGGTGTCCCGACGATGAGTTTGGGTTTGGAGTTTAGTCTGCATCGCACCCACAGGTTCAGCCAAGAGAGTTAACATCGGATGAAATTCACCTACAACTGGCTGAAGCAATACTTTGATTTTGATTGGTCGCCGCAGGAGTTGGCGGAGAAGCTGGCGTTGACCGCCGTACGCGAGGTGAGTATGCTGAAAGCGGCATGAATCCGGAGCAGGTTTAGTTGGCCATCCGTGATCTCACGCCACGCGAGTGGGCCATGGACATCACGTTTCACTGCGACAAGTGCGGTCAGCATATCGTGATTTGCGAAGCGGGAGCGAGGCTACAGGTGCAATGCCCAAAATGCGGGACACCACTTGAGGTGCCCCACAAGTCCAAGCCTTTGGACAAGACTCCCCCTCCGACCGCCAGAGACACGAAGACATGCCCGTTCTGCGCCGAGACGATAAAGGCGGAGGCAAGAATCTGCCGGTTCTGTGGTTGTGATCTTGTCACTGGCCAACGCGCAGCTGGGAATGCTGAGTCGGCTTCTACCGGAGCGTCCAGCCCACTGACGAAGATTTTCGCCGTGGCGGTGATTATTGCTGCACTGATCGGCGGTTTCTTCGCTTACAATTTTTGGAAGGCTCAGCCAACTGCCAAAGTCGAGTCAGCGAAAGCCAAGCTCACTCCGGTTGGGGAACTCCAACGAGCAATCGCGAAGTATCAAGTCGTCTGGAAAACAGCACACGATTTTCAGTTCGATGTGCGAAAGGCAGATTCCATGGTATCACCATATGCTGGCATAGTGACCTACAACATCGAATCATTTGACATAACACCCGCTGACCGATACGGCTTAATTGCAGATGCCTTTATCAAGCAGAAAAGGTATGCAGCCCACTTGAAGCGGCTTGCTGGAGAACCAGATACCATCTCGGAGAGAGCTACTGACCAGTTTGAGAAAGAGTCTAATCAGGCAAGAGAAAAAGCGGCTAACGCAAAAGCGGAAGAACATCTCAAATGCATCGCGCTGTTTGCATTTCAGGAGGGACATTGGGTTGCGAAAAACGTTGAGGTTGAGGACTTGGACTTGAAGGCCGAGGTCGTTCGTTTCTACGGTGATGAAAATGCTGACGCGTATCACGAAGCGGCGTCAAAATGCAATTTGGATGCCTATGCGACCAAAGAACTCAACAAGTGGCAATCGTCGTTGGCAAATGGCAACTGATCTTGCTCTTGGGTGGATTCTTCCCCTCGGCGCGAGTGCTTGTAGCCTTATTGTTCTGAAGACATACCTAGCGCAAATCTGAAGCGGCGCTGGAACTCGGTAACGTCGCGTCCCTGATGGAAAGCACTGTCGCCCGCGTCACCGCACGTTCACGCGCCGCAACTCCCAGCACCCGCCCCACGCACGTAGGATGCGCAGCAACGAGAGGCGTCAGCAAGAAACACTTGCGGTTTTACATCGAGGACAACGCATTCGTCTCGCAACGGTAGGGCTGAGTCAAACATCATGCGACAGTCGGTGGAGGGCCTCGCTCCGTCGTGGCCGCCCGATTGTCACGGACGCGGCGAAGTGCGTCCCTCCAAACCAAGTCATCGAATCAACTGTCTCGCGGCGTTAGTCGGTGCGCGTCCTTGCGATGGCCGCCAGCGTTTCCCTTCCGAACTGCCGGGCTTTTGCGGGGCCGATGCCGCGCACTTCGAGCAACTCGGCTTCCGTCCGCGGCACGCGACGCGCCAACTCCTTCAGCGTCCGGTCCGGATAAACAATGTAGGCGGGAACATTGCCCAAGGAAATCGCTTTCTCGCGTCGCCAGTGACGGAGAGCGTCGAAGATCCGCGCGTTGAATGGCGTCTCCTCCGGTTCAGCCACGCTGCGTTTCAGTGCGGATTTGGCGGAGCGTGAAGGCGCTCGTTTTGTAGGCATTTCAGGCAGCGGCAGCAGAATCGTTTTCTTCCGCCGCATCACGTCGCCGCCAAGTTCGGTCAGCGATAAGGTCGGATATTTGCCGCTGCTCAGCGCGACGCAGCCGGCCCGGATCAGTGTGTCGAGCAGATTCCAGACGTAGTCCGCCCCCACGTCGCGCAACAGGCCGTACGTCGAGAGCCGGTCTAGGTGCGCGTCCACCACGTCTTTTGACCGCGAGCCAACGAGCGTCTGCGCGATTCGGGAGCGCCCGAAGCGGCCGTCAGCGCGCGCGACACAACTGAGGGTCTTTTGGATGATGACGGTTTCTTCCTCGGTGGGCAACCGCACGGCGGTGGAGACGTGCGCCAGGCAATTGTCGCAAATGCTGCAATGTGCTGCCGCTTCCGTGTCGCCGAAATAATCCAGAATGAAATGATGGCGGCAACCCCGGTGATCCGCGTACTCGATGATGCGATGCAGTTTTTTGAAATCGCGTTCGCGCTTTGAGTCCAACCTCTCGAAATCAATCGGCAGTTCGGCCAGAGGTTTGACAGGTTCGATCAGTCGCGTGGTGTAGGTGCGGCTGCCTTGCCGGTAATCTCGCTGAATGAAGCCGGCGCGTTCGAGCAGATACAGCGCCGTGCCCACGGCCATGCCGTTCTTGGCCAACGGGACTTGTTCGGCAATCTTCTCGATCGACATTTCGACCGGCCCGCCGGCGCACAGTCGGCGCAGCGTGTGGTACAGGTTGGCAATGATCTCCCGTGTGGGATTGGCGCCTTCGATGAAGAACTCCTGCGTCCGCACATCGGCATAGTTGAACAGCATCTCGCACCGCGCCGGCTCGCCGTCGCGTCCAGCCCGCCCGGCTTCCTGGTAATAGGCCTCGACGCTGCCCGGGATATCGTAGTGAACCACAAAACGCAAATCGGGGCGGTCGATCCCCATCCCAAACGCATTGGTGGCGACGGCGATGCCACACTCGCCGCCCATAAACTTGTCTTGAGCGCGCTTGCGCTGATCGTCAGGCATCGCGCCGTGATACGCGATGCAGGCGACATGTTGTTCGGCGAGATGCGCGGCGATTTTCTCAACGTTCTTGCGCGTCGCGCAGTAGATGATGCCGGTCTGAAGTTGCTGGATGAACTCCGTGATGCGTTCCAGTTTGGCGACCTTGCCCTTCGTCGCGGTGACGCCGAGCGTGAGATTGTGGCGCGCAAAGCCGGAGACAAACACGCGCGGCTGTTCGCGGCCGAATTTGCCAAGACCGAGTTGTTCGACAATGTCTTCGCGCACTTCGGGCGTGGCCGTGGCGGTCAGGGCGATGACTTGCGGTTGGCCGAGGTCCTTGAGCGCCCATTTCAGCCGCAGATAATCGGGGCGGAAATCATGTCCCCATTGCGAGATGCAATGCGCCTCGTCCACCGCAAACAACGCGATGGACAACGGCGACAACGCTTGGACAAACCGTTCGCTGTTGAACCGTTCGGGCGCGATGTAGACAAGCCGAAATCTGCCTTGTGTCATCGCGCCGATGCGTTCGTCCACTTCCGCCTGGCTGAGCGAGGAATTGATGAACGTGGCGGGAATGCCTTTCTCGATGAGTCCGTCCACTTGATCTTTCATCAGGGCGATCAGCGGCGAAATAACGACGGTGATTCCGTCGAGGGTCAGTGCGGGAAGCTGATAGCAGAGTGATTTGCCGCCGCCGGTCGGCATGATCACCAATGCATCCTGTCCGTCGAGGATCGTTTTGATGACAGTTTCCTGGCCTTCGAGGAATTTTCGAAAGCCGAAATGCTTTTCCAACAGAATGTATGGAGCGTTCAAGTCGGGCACGCGCCGATACTAGAAACGCAGCGGGTCAATGGCAAGTCGGGACGAAACAAGAAACAATCAGTGTGGTGGATGACGGAATCACGCCTGCGGTGTGGTAAATTCGAACCTTGCCACGCTGCAAGCGGGGCCGAGACAAGTTTACCACGCTTTAAGCGTGGCCGATCCGTGATTTCTTCGCTCTGACAATCCGTTGGCTGGGGAATGGGGTGGATGACGGGATTCGAACCCGCGACAACCAGATCCACAATCTGGGGCTCTAACCAGGCTGAGCTACATCCACCACCCACCACGCTCTGAGCGTGGTCAAGACGATGTTTGTTTAGCACTCTCTGCGACACGGGTCAAGCAGTGCTGGTCGAGCAGAAAGCATTCGGCACCACGCGCCTTGATCCGTTTCTCCATCGTTCGTGCATCTCCGTGGTGATGCGTTGCGAAAAACCAAACGCATTGCCAGTCGGGAGTTGAATTGGTCGCCCCCGTTTGCCGCCGGTGGGCCATAAACTCAGATTCGAACCTCTTCTTCAACTCCAAGTTGTGGAGCAGAAAAGCAAATTCCCAGTGATCGGATTGTGGCATGGGCGCTCTTTCGTCGAAGCATTGTTAATAAAAGCAAGTTCAAAAGCAAGCCGAGTCGACTCATCAAAGACAACGATCAGGGTTTCAACGCCCGACAATGGACGGGGTCTGTTGAGGTTCATTTGATCGACAACAACCGGGATCGCGTCTGGCTTGATCGTCGCTTCTTGCACCCTAGACGGTCTTAACGCTTTTAACAATTTTAACCTCTGATATAATCCTTCCCGTGAACCGCATTCGCCTCCTTCCTGAGCACGTCGCCAACCAGATCGCGGCGGGTGAGGTCATCGAACGGCCTGCCTCGGTGGTCAAAGAATTGGTGGAGAATTCCCTCGACGCGGAAGCGACTCGCCTCACAGTCACCATCAAGATTGGCGGTAAGTCGCTGATCTCGGTGGCCGACGATGGGTTCGGGATGAGCCGCGACGACGCGTTGCTGGCGTTGGAACGACACGCGACGAGCAAGATCTCCAAGGCGGAAGATTTGTACAGCATCCGGTCGCTCGGGTTTCGCGGCGAGGCGATCCCGAGCATCGCGGCGGTCTCGCGGTTCACACTGACGACGCGCGAGGGCAGCACGCTCGGCGGCACGCAGATCGAGATGGCCGCTGGAAAGATTCTGTCCGTGAAGGACATCGGCGCCGCCGAAGGAACGATCATCGACGTGCGCAATCTGTTTTTCAATCTGCCTGCCCGCCGCAAATTCCTGCGGTCGGAACAGACGGAGCGGGCGCGCATCGAACACATCGTCACACTCTGTGCGCTGGCGCATCCACAAGTCGCGTTTCGATTGGTTGTCGATGAGAGGGAAGTATTCAATCTCGCCCCGAGCGCCGAGTTGCGCAACCGCTTGCGCGAATTGTACGGCGGACAACTGGTTGAGCAACTGGTTGCGGCGAAGTTGGAGCGAGGAGATGTCAGCGTAAGCGGCTTCATCGGCAAGCCCGGCGTGAGCCGGGGCGACCGCAGCCACCAACATGTCTTCGTCAATGGGCGTCCCGTCGAAAGCAGGGAAATCAACTTCGCGCTCCTCGAAGGCTATCACACCGCGCTGATGAAAGGACAGTATCCGGTCACGTTTCTGTTCATCGATGTTGACCCGAATCTCGTGGATGTGAACATTCATCCGGCCAAGCGCGAGGTTCGGTTCCGCGACGAGTTTGCCGTGCGGCAGTGCGTGATCGATGCCGTGCGGGAGGCGATTGAACCGAAGGGCACGCCACTGCGTCCGGTTGGCAGATCGTTTGGCCTTCAGCTTGGCCGTGGGATTGGCGTCCCCGCCATGATTGGTTCTGTTCCCGGCAGCGCCGCACCCGGTCGCGGCGGGGGCGCCTCTCCCACAGAATTAATTCCGCCGCAACCGACGGATGTCCAAACTGACGAGGGCGCGTGGCGGATTCTCGGCGTCATCGGCCAGCTTTACGTGCTCGCGGAATCACCCGAAGGTCTGGTGCTGATGGATCAACACGCCGCGCACGAGCGCGTGTTGTTTGAGAGGATGCTCAAGGACTTGGCAGGCGATTCGGCGCCTTCCCAGAAACTGCTGTTGCCGCTCACGCTCGAACTGGACGCGCGCGATGCGGCGTTCCTGCAAAGCAATCTGAAAACTCTCCACAAACTTGGCATCGGAATCAGCGAGTTCGGCGACAAGGCATTTCTGATCGACTCCCTGCCGCCTTATTTCGCGCTCGGAAATTTCTCCCAGACGTTTCGCAACATCGTGGACGAGTTGCGTCAAACGGGTGAGGAAGTTCACGCGCGACGGCTCGGCGAAGACAAAATTGCGACGACGGTGTGCCGTCACGCCGTCAAGGCGCACGACCCGCTCAAAGGCGAGGAACTCCGCGCGCTGCTCCAGCAACTTCACAAGTGCGAACTGCCCTACACCTGTCCACACGGTCGCCCCACCATGATCCAAATCAGTTACGCCGAATTGGAGAAGAAGTTCGGGCGGAAAGTATGAGTGCCTGCTGCCCACGTTGTCAGAGGCCGCTGGAGGCCGCACAGGTGGACATGATTCACGTGCAGCTTTGTCAGAGTTGTCGGGGAATGTTGTTGGCGCATCCCGATCTCATACAGATTCTTGAAACGAGTTGGCGCGCAGTCTCCGAGAAACAGGCGGAAGAAATCCCATTTTGCGCGCCAGAAGGATGGAAAGAAGAATTGGTCTTGCGCTGCCCGGACTGTCACCACGCGATGGACAAGTACGGCTACATGGGATTGGTGGCGATTCTGATCGACCGTTGCGACCGCTGTATCCTCGTCTGGCTCGACACTGATGAATTGCAGAACATGGTGCTGGCGCTTGCCAGAACGAATTACCGCACGCAACGAGCATTGCGGGACGGGTCGAGGAATGAACTGGATTTTGCCTTCGCGGCCATGCCGGGCCTAGCGATGGGCACACGGCCGCGCAACTGGCTCTTCAGCAACAACGTGCCGGAAGGCACAGCCGTCGCGGCCAGCCTGTTACGGCTGTTTATGAGGTAGATGACTGAAACCGGTGCGTTCCGTTCACGGAGTGCCGGCGGTCGAACCGAGAATTCTGCGCGCCGTCTTGAGGTCGGCAGCAATCTGTGCCTTGAGCGCATCGGGTGGGTCGAACTTCTTTTCGTCGCGTAACTTCTTGAGGAAGCACACTTCCAAGTCTTGGCCGTAGATCTCGCTGTCGAAATCGAAGATGTGGACTTCGAGAATGCGCCTGTGCGCTCTATCGTCAAAAGTCGGCCGCACGCCGATGTTGGCGACGCCGCCAAGTTGCTCGTTGCCGAGCAACACGCGGACGGCATAGATGCCATCGGGCGGCATAGCCTCGTTGTGGGGATTGAGATTGGCAGTGGGATAACCCAGCTCGTGCCCGTGGCGGTCTCCTTTCTCGATCGTGCCGAGAATGGAGAAGGGTCGTCCCAACATTTCAGCGGCGCGTTCAAGCCGGCCGCACAACACGTGCTCGCGCACCGCCGTCGATCTGATCATCTCTCCGTTGCTGGCGTGCACCGATTTGATCTCCTTGACCACGAACCCGTGGGCCGGCGCGAGTTTCTCAATGAGCTGAACATCGCCGGCGCGATTGTGTCCGAACCGGAAGCGCGTGCCGATGCAGATTTCCCGAAGCTGATTGCGTTTGTCGGCCACCATCTCGATGAATCGTTCGGGCGGCGTTTCCGAGAGCGGCCGGTCAAACTTCAGCACGAGGCACGCATCCACTCCGAGCTGCTCGATCAACCGTAGCTTGTGCGCGGCCGAATTCAGCAACAGGGGCGCTTTCTCCGGCTGCAAGACTTGCATCGGATGTGGATCGAACGTCAACGCTACGGAAGTTCCACCCGCCGCTCGCGCGTCATCACGCGCTTGGCCGATCACACGCTGGTGGCCGAGGTGCACGCCGTCGAACACGCCGATGGCGATGCAAACCTTTTGAGAATGCTTCGCCAGTTCTTCAAATGTTCGGAATACCTGCATTTCTCCTTCGTTGTCACCCTCAGCGAAACGAAGGGTCTCTGCCTTTACGATGGCTAACCGATCAAGAAAAACAGAGATTCTTCGTTTCGCTCAGAATGACAAATAGAAAATCACACGGTTTTAATCAATTTCAGGGTCGGGATCACGAATGGTAGTAGTTCCTCGCGCTTCAATTGGATCAAAGCATCCAGCGTTCGCGCGTCCTTGACGTCGAACCTCCCCGACCGGAGGCGGCGCAACTCCGCGAGATGCGCACCGCAGCCGAGCGCGTCGCCGATGTCGGCGCAGAGCGTGCGAACGTAGGTGCCCTTCGTGCAGGTGACGCGGAACTCGATTCGCGGCGAGTCGAGCTTGAGCATGCGCAGATCGTAGATGTGAACGGCGCGTGGCTCGCGTTCGACCGTCTTGCCTTTGCGGGCAAGTTTGTAAAGCGGCTGGCCCTTGTGTTTCAACGCGCTGACCATCGGCGGGATTTGCTGGATGTCGCCGCGGAATTGCTCAAACACGCGATCAACGTCTTCGGAGGTCAACGGCGGCACGGGTTTTTCGGCGACGACTTCGCCGTCGGCGTCCTGTGAGTCGGTCGCCACGCCAAGCAGCATTGTGCCTTGATACGTTTTGTCGTCGGCCATCAAATGATCCTGCAATTTTGTGGCGCGTTCGAGCACGATCACCAGCAATCCCGTGGCCGCAGGGTCGAGCGTGCCGCAGTGGCCGACCTTTTTGAACCCAAATTGCCGGCGGATTCTGTCCACGACATCGTGCGAAGTCAGCCTCGGTGGTTTGTCCACCAGCAGAACGCCGTCAAACGGTGAAAGCTGCGGCTCCATAACGCACGGAAGGTTACAGATTCGCTTCCCGAATGGCCGCGTCGATGGCTTGGAGCACCTTGACTTCGATCTCGCGCGGTTCACCCGTGAGGCGCGCACCGGCGGCTTCGTGGTGGCCGCCGCCGCCGAAGTGGCGCGCGATGGAGTTCACGTCGATCTTCGGGTGCTTCGAGCGCAGGCTGATCCGGATCTTGTGCGGTTCGGGCAATTCCTCAAACAACACGGCGACATCGACGCCTTCGATTGAACGCGCGTAATCAATGAGTCCCTCGGTATCCTCCCGCTGAGCGCCGGAGTCGTCGTACATCTCGTTGGTCACCCAGCAGTAGGCGACGCGATTGTTGCTGGCCAGCGTGATGTCGGCCAGCGCCATTTGCAGCAACTGCAGCCGCGCAAACGGGTAACTCTCGTAGATATGTTGGCACACCTTGCCCACATCGACTCCGTTCTCGACCAAATCGGCGGCGACGCGCAATGATTCCGCCGTCGTATTCGCGTAGGAAAACGAACCGGTGTCGGTGGAGATGGCCGCAAAGAGGCAGACCGCGATGTCGCGCGTCATCTTGAAGCCGCCGAGCTTGACCAGATCGTGAACGATTTGTCCCGAAGCGGGCGCATCCGGCACGATCCAATTGATGTCGGCGAACTTCTCGTTGCTGACATGGTGATCGATGTTGATGAAATGTTGTTTCTTTCCAATCCGTTGCGCGGCCGTGCCGACGCGTTGCCAAGTGGACGTGTCGATGGCGATGACAACATCGAAATCTTTCCGCGTGGTGGGCGGAAGTTGAATGATCTCGCTGTGCGGGAGAAACCGGAACTTTGCGGGCACCGCATCGTCACTCCACGCTTCGACCTGTTTGCCCAAATCCTTCAGCAGAATGGCCAGGGCGAGCTGGGAGCCGACGGCGTCGCCGTCGGGCCGGTAGTGCGTGAGCACTAGGAAACTATTCTGGGTCCGCAGCAGTTCCGAGATTTGACGGCAGGGATCGCTCATGCCGCGCCGTGGGTGTCGTCCAGTTCATCCAACAAATGTTCGATGCGTTGGGCGTGCGATTCGGTCTCGTCGAGGACAAACTTCAAGCGCGGCGTGTACTTCAAGGTCACCCTGCGAGACAGTTCGTGTTGAATTCGACTGTGCAGGCGATCCAGTTCGCCGAGGGCTCGCTGCTGTTGTTCTCCGGTGCCGATCACGCTGATGTACACGCGACCGTCCTTGAGGTCGGCGCTGATTTCCGCGGACGTGACGGTGATGAGCCCGCAGTTCGTGAGATTCAATTCCTGAATGACCACGCTGACCTCCTGTTTGGCCAGTTCGGAAACTCGTTGAATTCGACGGTTGTTCATGATGATGATGGCGAAGGCGGTGATGCAGTGGCGTGATGCGACCTGACTCATTCCTTCTTTGGCCCTCCGCGTTGAGTTGATGGTGAAGATTACAGCGTCGCGGCGACTTTCTCGACCGTGTAACACTCGATGACGTCGCCCTCTTGGAAACTCGAGAAATTGTCTAGCCGCAAGCCGCATTCGCTGCCCGCCTTGACTTCCTTCACGTCGTCTTGGAAATGCTTCAAACTGGCAATGCGTCCTTCGTACTGCACGGCTTTGCGGCGCAACACGCGCACGCGCGCCGACCGTGTAATCCGCCCGTTCGTCACCACGCAACCCGCGACGGGCGGTCCCTTGGATAAAGCGAAAACCTTGCGCACTTCGGCGTGGCCGACCGCGGCTTCCCTTGATTCAGGCTCAAGCAATCCTTCCATCGCTTCTACGACCTGCTCGATCAACTCATAAATGATGCTGTAGAGCTTGATTTGCACGCCTTCGCTCTTGGCCATCTTCGTGACGCCGGTTTCGATCTTCACGCGGAAGCCGATCAGCACGGCATCGGAGGCGCTGGCGAGCAACACGTCGTTTTCGTTGATGCTGCCGACCGCGCCGTGAATGATTTCCAGTTCCACTTTTTCGCTTTTCTTCTTGCTCAGCGCGTCGTTGAGCGCTTCCAGCGAGCCTTGGACATCGGCCTTGACGACGATCCGTAGTTTCTTCTTCTCGCCCTCTGCGATCTGGCTCATGATGTCTTCGAGTCGCGCGTGGCGCGGCTCGGTCGTAACCACGGTACGCTCTTCGAGTTGACGTTGTTCGCCTAGATCGCGCGCGTCCTTCTCGGTCTTCATCACCGTGAACTCTGCGCCAGCTTCGGGCAACACGGAAAGACCAACAATCTTGACGGGCGTCGCTGACGTTGCTTCCTTGACGCGCTGGCCTTTGTCATTGATAAGCGCGCGAATCTTTCCCCAGTGCGGCCCACAGATGATCGCAGCGCCGACACGCAGGGTGCCTTTGCGCACCAGCACGGTAGCCGTCGGTCCCATGCCTGGTTCGAGTTGGGCTTCGATCACGTTGCCCTTGGCCGGAGATTTCGGGCTGGCTTTCAATTCCATGATCTCCGCCTGCAGCAGGATCATTTCCAACAACGTGTCGAGACCCTTCTTCTTCGTCGCGGAGACATCGACAGTAATCGTGTCGCCGCCCCACGACTCGGGGGTCAAACCGAGTTCTTGAAGGTGTTTCTTCACGCGATCAGGGTTGGCTGTTGGCAAATCGCATTTGTTGAGGGCGACAATGATCGGCACCTTCGCCGCCTTGGCGTGGTTGAGCGCCTCGATGGTTTGCGGCATGACGCCATCATCTGCTGCGACGACCAGCACGACGATGTCCGTCACGTTCGCGCCACGCGCCCGCATCTTGGTGAACGCTTCGTGGCCGGGCGTGTCGAGAAACGTGATCTTCCTGCCGTCGGGCAGCGTGACGACGCTCGCGCCAATGTGCTGCGTGATCCCGCCGGTTTCGCCAGCCGCCACGTTGGTCTTGCGGATGGCATCCAGCAGCGAGGTTTTGCCGTGGTCAACGTGCCCCATCACCGTGACCACCGGCGGCCGCAGTTGGAGGTCTTCGGCTTTCTCGCCTTGATCGAGGACTTCGACCTTCTTCGGAGGCGCGTGGATCGTGCCGGCGCCGCGCTCGCGCTTTTCCAGTTCGAACAAAAAGCCGTGGCGTTCGCAAATTTTCCGGGTGATGTCCTCGCCGATCGTCTCATTGAGATTGGCGAAGACGTTCATCTCCATCAATTCGGCCAGCAACAGGTGGGGTTTGGTGCCGACGCGCAACGCCAGATCGCGTACGACAATCGGCGGTTTCATTTGGATGACCTTGTTGCCCTTGTCATCAGCCACGTAAGCGGGTTGTGCCGGGGGGGCTGTTGCGGGTCGCGGAGGAGGAGGCACGAAAACGCGCGCCGGAGAAGGCGCAGACGTTGGCTTCGCAACAGGTCTTTGGGGCGGTGCCGCAGGTGCGACGCGTCGCGTTGGCGTGGGGGCAGTCTGATGTTCAGGTGCTACCGCTGGCTTGGGTAATTGGACGGGCGCACGCGCTTGGATTGGCTCTGGCTGTGGAGGCGACACAGGTTTCGTGACCAGGGGCGGCGCGAGGGGAAGCTCAAGCGTGGCTGTTGTTGTCCCAACCTCCGCCTTGGTTTCAACTATAGGCGCCGCTGCGGGTGCCGCCTGCGCTTCAACTGGTCTTGGCGCTGCCGGTGGCACCGGCGGCTCGGGCTGCGGCGGAACGTACCCATATTCCTTCTCGATGGATTCGGCAGTGATCTTGTCCACCGTGCTCGAGTGGGTCTTGACGGGATAATTCATCGACCGCAGCTTCTCCAGCATCTCCTTGTTGGAAATACCGCAGTGCTTTGCCAGATCGTGTACCCGGATGCTCATGGTGCCTGTTGTTCGCCCTCTGCCTCTCCTGCATCTTCACTCTCGGCGGCGACTGGCTCGCCCCCCTCGCGCTTTTCCTGATCGGCAACCGCCGCCTGATGGACTATCGCGGCTTTCTCCGGCCCTATAATCTCACTCAGGTCGTTCAAATCCGCCGCCAGCAAGCCTTCCCGCGAGTGAAACCCATGCTTGACAAGCTTCTCGGCGGTCTCTTTGTCGATGACAAGGACCGTGGCCATCTGCTGGATCGCGCGCGCGACTTTTTCCTCGAAACCAAGTTCCGCCGTCTCTTCCTTTTCGATGTCGATGTTCCAGCCGGTCAGCTTGGATGTCAGCCGCGCGTTCTGGCCCTTCTTGCCAATCGCCAGCGAAAGCTGATCGGCATCGACAATGATTCTAACCGACCGCTTCGCCTCGTCCAGAATGAGATTCTTCAGCTTGGCCGGTGCCAATGCGTTGGTCACGAACTGACGGATGTTTGGATCCCAACGGATGATGTCAATCTTCTCGCCGCTGAGTTCGCGGACGATGTTCTTGACGCGCATCCCGCGCATGCCGACGCAAGCGCCGACGGGATCGACCTTTTCGTCGCGCGAAATCACCGCGATCTTGCTGCGGTAACCCGCCTCGCGCGCAATGGCTTTGATCTCGACGGTCTTGTCGGCGATTTCACTGACTTCCAGCACGAACAGTTTTTTGACGAAATCCGGATGGCTGCGTGACAGAACGATCTCCGGGCCGTGCAGCGCGTTGTTGACGCTGAGAATGTATGCGCGAATGCGGTCGCCGGGCTGGTATTCCTCGGTCGGCACGCGTTCGCGGCTCGGCATGATCCCCTCGATCCGGCCCAGATCGACGATCACATCGCTGCGCTCGAACCGGCGCACGACGCCCGGGATAATGTCGCCGGCGCGGCCTTTGAATTCTTCAAAGACCATGTTCTTCTCAACCTGGCGGATCCGTTGGAGCATGGCCTGCTTGGCTGTTTGCGCGGCAATGCGGCCGAAATTCTGCGGCGTGACTTCAACTTCAACACCTTCGCCAAGCTGGGCGCTGGCATTCACGCGGCGGGCGTCGGTCAGGGTAATCTCCTCATTCTTGTCGGTCACGGTTTCGACGACCAGCAACTTCGCTAGGGCGCGGATCGCGCCCGTCTTGCGGTCGATCTCGATGCGCAGGTCGCGGGACGGGCCGACGCTCTTCTTGGACGCCTGCAACAAAGCCTGTTCGACGGCTTGGAGCAACGTCTCCTTATCGATGCCCCTTTCGCGCTGCAAATACTCCAGAACCGCTATCAGTTCGCCATTCATATTCCTGTCCGTGTTTCTCAGCGGCATGCGCGTCTAGAGAACAAAAAAGTGGGTTTGATGACCCACTAAATCCATGCCGCCAAAATCGACTCTGAAAGTATAGGAGAACGCCCTGAGCCGGTCAAGCCATTAATGGTAAGTAGAAACGGCGATCTTTTTCTCTCCGAACCCGTTGTAACATGCTTGTTCTGTGGGGCAGGGGACTCTAGAATGCGCCCCCAATGAATCTGCCAAATCGGCTGACCACGGCGAGGATCGGATTAACCGTGATCTTTGTCACGGCATTGTTGTTGCCTAGTGGCGGCATCGTGCATTCGCATTTTCCCTTCATGAAATCGGTTGCTTTGCTTGTCTTTGTGGTCGCAGGCTTGACAGATTGGTGGGATGGGGTCATCGCGCGGCTGCGGAAACAACACACCAACTTCGGGGCCCTGCTCGACCCTGTCGCGGACAAAATCCTCACCGCGGCCGCCTTTATTTGTTTCATTCAGCAGCAGGACAGCCGGGGGCATGTCCTCGTGCAGGCGTGGATGGTATTGGTGGTTGTGTCGCGGGAGTTTTTGATCACGGGGCTGCGCTTGGTGGCACGGGAGCAGGGTGTCGTGCTCAAAGCGGAGCGGCTCGGCAAACATAAGACAACGACGCAAATGGTCACGATCATCGTGGTGTTGATCGGCTTGGCGGCGCGCGAGGAGTGGCATTGTCTCGGCTTCGGCTGCGAAAGGTTCGATGAGACATTTTCCTTGGTCGTGTTCTGGTTAATGCTGGCGACGGTGGCGCTGACGTTGTGGTCGGGGATGGCCTATCTTTACAAGAACCGTCAACTGTTCATCCATGATGCGTGACCGGCTGATCAAATTCGTCGCCTCGGGATTCGGCGTTGGCTATCTGCCGATCGCTCCGGGTACGGCCGGTTCGCTGCTCGGCGTCGGTTACTGGTGGCTGCTGACGAGAAGCCAAGCGTGGGTTTGCTGGGTTGCGTTCGTCGCGGTGCTGATGTTTGCCGTGTGGTGCGCGGGCGAAGCGGCAGAGGCGTTGCGCAAACCCGATCCACCGTGCGTGGTCATCGACGAGATTGCCGTGATGCCGCTCGTGTTGGCGGGAATTGGAATCGTGTGGTGGAAGATCGCTCTGGCGTTCGTGTTATTCCGCTTGTTCGACGTGTGGAAGCCTCCGCCGGTGCGACAAGCCCAGGATTTCACCGGCGGCTTGGGCATCGTGCTCGACGATCTGCTGGCTGCCGTCTATGCGTGGGCGGCGACGCACTGGATTCTCTGGCTGATCGGATGGGTCAGTGCGAGACACCATTGATTGACGCGAGAAACCTTTCGAGCTGCTCCGTGTCGAAGTTCGCCAACACGTGGTCGTCCACCATGATGGTCGGGACATACTGCTGACCCGACAACTGTTTCATCTCTTCGTAAGCTTTTGGATCGTGTCCCACATCGATTTCCTCGAACGGGATGCTGTGCCGGCATAGGTACTTTTTGGCGTCCATGCACCAGCTACAGAGGTGGCGTGTATAAAGTTTCACTTGCTTCATGGTTTTTTCTTGTGAATTCGACTCTAACATCGCAAATTGTAGGCCAAATTCAACCAACGAGTTTCACATGAAGACGATGAAAATACTTATTTCTGATCCGATCTCCGAACGCGGCGTCGAGTTGCTCAAGAGCAATCCATCGTTTCAGGCCGACAAGAACATCGGCCTGAAAGAAGACCAGCTTTGCGAAATCATCGGCGAGTACGATGCGCTCGTCGTGCGCAGCCAGACCAAAGTCACCAAGAAAGTCATCGACGCCGCCAAGAAACTGCGCGTGATCGGGCGCGCCGGCGTCGGCGTGGATAACGTGGACGTGGACGCCGCTACGCGCCGCGGCATCATCGTAATGAACACGCCCGGCGGCAACACGATCTCCACTGCCGAGCACAGTTTCTCGATGATGATGGCAATGGCGCGCAAGATTCCGCAGGCGCACGGCTCGATGAAGGCGGGCAAATGGGACAAGAAATCGTTCGAAGGGGTGGAGCTGTACAACAAGACCTTGGGCATCATCGGCATGGGACGCATCGGCGGCGAAGTGGCGCGTCGGGCGATTGCGTTCGGGATGCGCGTGCTGGCGTACGACCCGTTCCTGAGCATGAGCCGCGCAAAGGCGCTGCAGGTCGAGGTTGTCGAACTGGAGGAGATTTATAGGAACGCCGATTTCATCACGGTCCACACGCCTGTGACCGATCAAACCCGTTACATGATCAATAAAGACACTATCGCCAAGATGAAAAAGGGCGTCCGTCTTATCAATTGTGCCCGGGGCGGTATCATCAACGAAAAGGATTTGTACGACGCGATCAAGTCCGGCCATGTGGCGGGAGCGGCCTTGGACGTCTACGAAAAGGAACCATCCACGGATTCTCCGTTGCGTGAACTCGACACCGTGGTGATGACGCCGCACCTTGGCGCTTCCACGCACGAAGCACAGGAATCTGTCGGCACGGAAATCGCCGAGCAGATTGCTGAAGTGCTGGCGGGCGGTACGATCCGCAACGCGGTGAACATGCCGTCGCTCGACGCCAAAGTGCTGGCCGTGCTGCAACCGTATCTGACGTTCGGCGAAAAGATGGGCCGCCTGCTGGCGCAGATCGCGCCGCGGCGAATCGAGCGGCTGACGATTGAGTTCTGCGGCAAGTCGGGCGAGTTGGAGACCGGGCCGATCAGCCGCGCGGTATTGAAAGGTTTCCTCGAAAGCGCCGAAGGCGGCGATGTAAACTATGTGAACGCGCTCGTCATCGCGCAGTCGCTGGGCATCAAGGTGGGCGAAGTCAAAAACTCCGTGCCGATCGATTACGCCGAGTTGATCAACGTCCGGGCCTTCGTGGACGGACAGGCCGCCGGCGTATCCGGCACGTTCTACGGGTCGGTCAACAACCCGCGCATCGTCCGCATCAACGACATGCCCGTCGAAGCCGTGCCGAACGGCGTGCTGTTCATCATGAGCAACAAGGACCGCCCCGGCGTCGTCGGCTGGATTGGCACAATCATGGGCAAACACGGCATCAACATCGCCAGCATGTCGCTCGGGCGCGACAAAGCCGGCGGCCAGGCGCTCACTGTCGTCAACCTCGACAGCGCACCCTCGGAAAAGGTTCTCGCCGAGATCAAGGAAGACAAAGACATCCTCGACGTGAAAGTGGCGAAGCTCTGAGGGGTAGCGGCGCTTCTGTGAAGCGTCGATCCCGGACGGCAATTTGCTGAGTGAGCATGAGCAAGCACGCCAAACTTCTGGAAAAGATTTTGCGCGATGCCTCCGATGCGAAGATCCCATTTAATGGGCTGGGCGGCTTGATTCCTCGCCAAGCTTGAAATCACAAGAGCGCCGAACGCGAATAAGCTGCTATGACTTCGCCTGCCTGCGATTTGGGCTTTTGTCTGTCGAACCGTTCCTGTAAAAGGAACGCAGCGCATGAAACTCAGTCCAGATAAAAAGTTGGCGGGCGTTCTTTGTCCGGTCTTTGCGATTCGGACGGAGGACGATCTCGGCATTGGCGACACCGAGGGCGTGCGGCAGATGATGGATTGGTGCCACCAGCACGGCTTCGGCGTCCTGCAAATCCTGCCGATCAACGAAACCAGCGACGATAATTCGCCGTACAACGCAATCAGTTCGGTGGCGTTGGAGCCGACGACGATTGCGGTTTCGCCCGAACACGTTCCCGATCTCTCAACGGCGAAGTTCAAGGCCGTCGCGACGCCCGATCTGTTGAAGGAGTTGCGTCAGGGCGCGGTTAAGTACCCGCAGGTCAAGAAGCTCAAGCGCGCCTTGCTGTGGGAAGCTTTTCAGTCGTTCCTCGCCAAGCATTGGAACAAGAAGAGCGAGCGTGCCGGAGAGTTTCGCGCATTCCTTGATGCCGACGCCGACTGGCTTGCGGATTACACGCTGTTTCGGGCGCTCATGGACACAAACAACGGGTCGCCCAACTGGGAACGCTGGCCGGAGGAACACCAGACGCTGTCCGCCGCACGGAATTGGCTGGCCGCATTGCCGACGGAGCGACGAGCGGAATTCGAATCACTGGAACGTTTCTTTGCCTACGTCCAGTGGATTGCCTTCGAGCAATGGACGAAGCTCAAGGCTTACAGTACGCGCCGCAAGGTCGCGTTGATGGGCGATATTCCGTTCGGCGTCAGCCGTTCCAGCGCCGATGTCTGGGCCAATCGAGAGATGTTCGATCTCCAGTGGAGCGGCGGCGCGCCGCCCGAGGCAACGTTCAAGCCGGACTCGTTCACTGAGAAATGGGGACAGAACTGGGGCGTGCCACTCTACCGCTGGAACGAGCACCGTAAGACTGACTTCGCTTGGTGGCGGCAGCGGGTGGCACAGATCGGCAGAATCTTCCATCTGTTTCGCATCGACCACGCGCTCGGTTTCTATCGCATCTACGCGTTCCCGTGGCCGCCGCAACACAACGGGGAATTCGTTAGCCTCACCGAAGCGGAAGCGGCGAAGAAGACGGGCGGCCTGCTGCCGCGTTTCTTTCCCGGCCCCGATGCCACCGAACAACAACAAAAACGCAACCTCCACCACGGCGACGAGCTCCTCCGCATGGTCAAGGCCGCCGCGGGCGATACGGCTGTTATTGCCGAAGACCTCGGGATGGTGCCGCCTTACGTGCGTCCGCACCTGTTGAAGCTGGGCATTCCGGGTTTCAAGATACCGCATTGGGAACGCAATCCCGATTACACCTACGTGGACGGGGCGAAGTATCCGCGTCTGTCCGTGTGCACACCATCGACGCACGACCACGATCCGCTCGCCGCGATGTGGGGAAAGATGTGGCGCGATCACGAGGACGCCATCGCTAAACAAGACGATCACCGTGCCCACGTCACATGGCTCGAACTCCAACGGTTCTGCAAATGGTGCGGGCTCGGCGACCAGAACATCCCGCGCGAGTTCACGCCCCAACTCCACGAAGCCTATTGCCACCGCGTGTTGCAATCCAATTCTTGGCTCGCGATTTTTCAGATCACTGATGTCTTCGCCCAAGAGACGCGTTTCAACGTCCCCGGCTCCGTCGGCACCAGCAACTGGTCGGCCCGGCTGGAGAAGACAGTTGCCGAATTGGACAAAGACTCGCAGTTGCTGGTGAAGACGCAGATGTTCGATCAACTCGTGAAGGGAAGTCGCCGTCCGTAAACGTGGAGGGCCACGCTTCTGCGTGCCGTGCCTTGTTGCGCGGGGGGTGCGCAGAAACGCGAGTCTCCAGTCAAATCGCAGTCAGCACTTCGACGGCGTGGTCGACGGGATTGACCTTGCGGAAGATTTTTTTGATGCGCCCGTCGTGCGCGATGACGAACGTGCTGCGTTCGATGCCCATGTACTTTCTGCCGTACATGGATTTCTCCTTCCACACGCCGTAAGCCTCGGCGATCTTGTGGTCCTCGTCGGGCACGAGCGCAAAGGGCAGGCCGAGCTTGGCGATGAATTTGTCATGCGAGGTCGCGGAATCGGGGCTGATGCCGAGAACGATGGCGTTCTTGGCTGCGAATTTCTTTTGGGCATCACGAAATTCACAAGCTTCGGTCGTGCAGCCGGAGGTAAAATCTTTCGGATAAAAGTAGAGCACAACAATTTTGCCCTTGTGGGCGGTCAGTCCCTTGAACGCCGGCGCTTTGTCGCCTTCGGTGAGTTCTTTCATCTTACCTTTGGCTTCCAGCTATAGGCTCTCAGCTTTCGGGCCGCTGATAGCTGACGGCTGATAACTGATAGCCTCTGGGTCACTCCAATCTTCGAGCATAAGGCGGCCACCTCACAACCAGCACAGTCTGGCTTGCGCGCGCTGCAACGTTTCCGGCCATGCCAGATGAGCAGATGAGAAAAATCGATCCAGTCGGCGCGCGCAATGATTCTCGTTAAGGCTTGCTCGATCTTTTCGGGCGTCCGCTGCCGGGTCAGACCCATCCGACGCGAGAGACGTGCGACGTGAGTGTCCACGACCACGCCTTCCGTTTTGCCGTAAGCGACGCCGAGGACGACGTTGGCGGTCTTGCGTCCGATGCCGTCGAGTTGGATGAGTTCATCGAGCGTGTCGGGCACACGACCGCCGTGGCGTTCAACGAGGCCGCGACAGCAGTTGCGGATCGAGCGGGCTTTGTTGCGGAAGAAACCGGTCGAGTGAATCATCGTTTCCAGTTCGCGCCGGGACGCGACCGCAAAGTCGGCGGCGCTGCGGTATTTCTTGAACAGTGCGGGCGTGACCGTGTTGACGCGCCCGTCGGTGCACTGTGCGCTGAGGATGGTGGAGACGAGCAGTTGCAGCGGATTTTCGTGGCGCAGGGCGCACACGGCATCGGGATAAGAACGGCGAAGTTTTTGGATGATTTTTGCGACGCGACGTGCAAGATTGCGCTTGGCAGTTTCCACAGGCAGCAGTATAGCATACGGGACGCCGTGAACCGGATTTAAGAGATTAACAGGAGGAAGCAATGCACGTAGTAGCTGAGCCGTGTGTGGGATGTAAATATACCGATTGCGTTGAGGTGTGCCCCGTCAACTGTTTCTACGAAGCCGACGACCGCTTGTACATTCACCCGGACGAGTGCATCGATTGCACGGCGTGCGTGCCAGTGTGCCCAGTGGAAGCGATTTTCGCGGAAAGCGACGTGCCTGAGAAATGGAAAAGCTACATCGACGAAAACAAACAAAAGGCGTCGCAGTTCCCCAACATCACCGCCAAGAAGGAACCTCTCGGCAAAGACAAACCCGAATGCAAACCGGGCGCAAAGTAACGCGCTTCACTTTCGACCGAAGAGCGGCACAGCCGGTCTAGCTATGCCGCATCTGTTTGGGGGGAAACGTTATGATTGTTTTGCCGCCGCCGCATCCTTCTCAGCCAGCGCCGCCTTGCGACTGAGTTTGACTTTGCCCCGATCGTCGATCCCGATGACTTTCACCCACACTTCGTCGCCCATCTTCAACACGTCTTCGACTTTCTTGACGCGGTAATCAGCGATCTCGCTGATGTGCAGCAGTCCGTCCTTGTCGGGCAGGATCTCGACGAACGCCCCAAATTCTTTGATGCCGACCACTTTGCCGCGATAGATCTTGCCAACTTCCACCTCGGCTGTGATCGCTTGGATTTGCTCGATGGCGCGTTTGGCGGCTTCGCCGTCCGTTGAAAAGATATGTATTGAGCCGTCGTCGTCGATGTCGATCTGGCAGCCTGTCGCCTCGACGATGCCCTTGATCACTTTGCCTTGCGGGCCGATGACGGCTCCGATCTTCTCGGGATTGATGCGGATCGTAGAAATGCGCGGCGCGTATTTCGACAATTCCGTGCGCGGTCCCTTGATCGCTTCAGCCATTTTGCCGAGGATGAACAACCGCGCTTCACGCGCCTGCTCAAACGCCTGCCGCGCCAGATCGAGACTCAATCCGTGCAACTTCAGGTCGGTCTGAAATCCCGTGATGCCCTTTGCCGTGCCGGCCACTTTGAAATCCATGTCTCCGAAATGATCTTCAGCGCCTATGATGTCGGTGATGGTCAGCGCTTGGCCGGTTTTTTCGTCCGTGATCAATCCGATGGAAATGCCCGCAACCGGCGCCTTCAACGGCACGCCGGCATCCAGCAGCGACAACGTCGCGCCGCACACGCTGGCCATCGAAGTGGACCCGTTGGACTCCATGATTTCCGACGTGACGCGAATCGTGTAGGGGAAATCCAGTTCCGCGGGGATCATCGGTTCGATCGACCGTTCCGCCAGCGCTCCGTGTCCGATCTCGCGGCGTCCGGGTCCGCCGGTTCGTCCCGTTTCGCCGACGCTGAACGGCGGGAAGTTGTAGTGAAGAATGAATCGCTTCTCGGTGTCGCCACCTGTCCATGCATCCATTTCCTGCACGTCCGACTTCGATCCCAGCGTGGTCATGACAAACGCTTGCGTTTCGCCGCGCGAAAAAACCGCCGAGCCGTGCGTGCGGGGCAGCAGACCCACTTCGCAATGGAGCGGCCGGATGTCTTTCGCGCCGCGGCCGTCGGGGCGCTTGTTATTTTTCAAAATCGACGCGCGAACAGCCTCGCTCTCGACCCGATACATCGACTCGTTGATCTCGAAGTCGGTGACGTCGGGAAATCTCGCCTTGAGCGCCACGGTCATTTTGTCTTTGAGCGCGCTGACGGCCGCTTCGCGTTCGAGCTTCTGGTGAATCAGAATCGCGCTGAGAATTTCTTGGCCGATCGTTTCCTTCGCGGCGGCGAGCACTTCGGGGCTGACGGCTTTCAACGCGACGTTACGTTTCTTGACGCCGACCTTTTGAGCCAGTTCTCGCATGGCCGCGATGATTTTCTGAACGTGGCTGTGCGCAAACTCGATGGCCTTCATCATGTCAGCCTCGACGATTTCATTCGCGCTGCCCTCGATCATAACCAGTTCCTTCTCGCTGCCGACATATATGAGATCGAGATTGCTGTCCTTGCGCTGCGTGTGGGTCGGGTTGACAACGAACTGGCCGTTGACGCGTCCGACGCGCACGGCGGCGACAGGGCCGTGCCACGGTATGTCGGACACGGTGAGCGTGGCGGATGCACCGTTGATGGCGAGGATATCGGGATCATTTTCGGTGTCGGCGCTCAGCAGAATCGCCATGATCTGCGTGTCGTTGTAAAAGCCTTCCGGGAACAGCGGCCGGCACGGGCGGTCGATCATGCGGGAGGTGAGGATTTCCTTTTCGGTCGGTCGTCCTTCCCGTTTGAAGTAACCGCCGGGGAATTTCCCTGCTGCCGCAGCTTTCTCGCGGTAGTCAACGGTCAGCGGAAAGAAATCAAGTTCTTCCTTGGGTTTGGCCTCGGCCACGACAGTTACGATGACAACCGTCTCGCCGTATTGGACGGTGACTGCGCCGTCAGCTTGTTTCGCCAGTTTGCCGGTTTCGATGATGAGTTTGCTGTCTCCGATTGGAATGCTGACTGTTTGGTGCATAATCCTTCGTTGCGGATCAACGGGAGATTGGCGGGATGGAAAGATGGCGGCCCGCAACGCGTGGCGTTGTCAGCCGATTATCAATCCATCAATCTGCCAATCTTCAGTCTTTCCTATTTTCTGAGGTTGAGTTTCTTGATCAGTTCCTGGTAGCGCTTCGTGTCGGTGCGGCTCAAATAATCCAGGAGCCGCCGCCGCTGGCCTACCATTTTCAGCAAGCCGCGCCGCGAACTGTGGTCCTTCACATGCGCCTGCAAATGCTGCGTTAACTCGTTAATCCGAGCCGTCAACAGCGCGATCTGCACATGCGCCGAACCCGTGTCCTTGGCGTGGATCTGAAATTCCTTTGTGATTTCCGACTTTTTCTCCGTCGCAATCATGCCTTGCGTCCGATACCTTTCTTCGTAACGAGCGGGTACTTTAATCGCCGTTCGCACGCCTGTAAAGCAGTTTTTCCCCGCGCTCAAATACTAGGCCGCATCTCGGCACAGCACCCGATGTTGTGACTGTGCCAGTGCAGCGGCGGGCGTCGGAGAACGAGGACAGGGCGTGGTTTTTCTCACGCCGCTGAAGGAAGCAGCGCAATGCAAGGCGGCGGCGCAAGCGGGGTTCATGAAAACCGAGAACCGGCACTCGGTGCGGGTTGAGGGACATGATCGTCCGGGCTTTCGCGCGAAGATGACCGCGGCACTGGCCGCCGCAGGCATCAACCTGCGGGGTTTGTCGGCGGCAGCCATCGGCAAACGGTTCGTCGCCTGCCTTGCGCTCGACAGCGCCGAAGACGCCGCGAAAGCGATTCGCACGTTGAAACGGCTGACTTGAATTTGCCGGTGCCAACACATTCTCGCTGGACCGACCTGCCCTAGCGGGGCTAACAGCGAAAGCCAGCCCGTTTCTGGATCCGAAGAATGGTTATTGCCTTGCATGGCGTCGGCTCGGTCGGGTAGTTTTTGGCTAATCGAACGATCCGAGCGTGCGTTTGTCATGGAGGATCTACCGGACCACGCAACCATCATGGAAGACATCAAACAATTCTTCACACAAGACCGTTACGCGAAACTTTCCGGAATCGAACTGCTGTCAGTCTCGGCGGGCCACGCTGTCGCGCAGATGCCGATCCAGCCCCATCACCTTAACGCGGTGGGTTGCGTGCAAGGTGGAGCGATTTTCACGCTGGCGGACCTCGCGTTCGCGGCCGCCTCCAACGCTCATGGCAAGGTGGCCGTGGCCATCAACGTCAGCATCACGTATATGAAAGCGGCAACTTCCGGTACGTTGCGGGCGGAAGCGCGCGAGGTCTCTGCGAATCCCAAGCTCGGCAGCTACACCGTCAACATCACCGACGAGCACAACGCGCTCATCGCCGTGTTCCAAGGTTTGGTCTATCGCAAAGACCAAGCACTCCCTTGGGCGGCCAAAGGGTGAAGCGGAGGCGGTGGCCATTGCCTCGGCCGACTCCGTCGGAGATCTGGTGGTCGCAGCCATGAGCCTTCTCGCGGCTTTCTCGATTGGGAGAGTGCGTACGACTTGCCGCAAGCAGGCTCGCAGCTACAAGGCGAGAATGACCCTGTCTTGGTCTACCCGCGGTTGAACAGATTGACGGTTCCGACGACGTTAATGCCGCCGCCCTGCAGGACCTGCAGGGCGGCGTCGGGATCCGTGAAACGGAAGACCAACATCGCCCGGTCGCCCCGCTTCTCGGTGAAGGCGTACATGTACTCGATGTTCAAGCTCGCGTGATCCACGATTTCGAGGATTTGCGAAAGCCCGCCGGGCCGGTCGCCCACCTCGATAGCGAGCACTTCGGTGATCTTCACGACGCAGCCCGCCTTCTCCAGTACGGTCTTGGCCTTCTGCCAGTCCTGAACGATCAGGCGCAGGATGCCGAATTGCGCGGTGTCGGCCAGCGACAACGTGACCATGTTGATGCCCGCCTTGGCCAACACGTCGCACGTCGTCCGCAACTGGCCGGGTTTGTTTTCCAGAAACACAGAAAGTTGATGGATTTTCATCGTAGTGCTCCTCGTCACATTTTGCGTTTGTCGATGACGCGTTTGGCTTTGCCTTCGCTGCGTTGGATCGTGTGCGGCGCCACCAGCCGCAGGGCGACTCGAATGCCGGTGATGGTCTCGATGGAACGAACAATCTTCCTCTGCAATTCCTCCAGCACGCGCACCTCGTCGCTGAATACTTCCGGCGTCACCTCGACCTGCACCTCCATCTGGTCGAGATCCTTTTCGCGGGTCAGCACAATCACGTAGTGCGGCAGCGTTCCCTCGACCCGCAGCAGCGCCGCCTCAATCTGCGATGGAAAGACGTTCACGCCGCGAATGATGAGCATGTCGTCGCTGCGGCGCTCGATGCGGCGGATGCGGCGGATGGTCCGGCCACAAGCGCATGGCTCGGTGGCGAACGCCGTGATGTCGCGGGTCCGATAGCGGATCATCGGCATCGCCTCTTTGCTGAGCGTTGTCAGCACCAGTTCGCCCTCCGCGCCGTCGGGCAACAGTTCCAGCGTCTCGGGATTGATGATTTCAGCCAGGAAATGGTCTTCGAAAATGTGCAACCCGGCTTGGCTGGCGCACTCGACGCCCACGCCGGGGCCGATGATCTCCGACAAACCGTATATATCGTACGCCTTGATATTGCTTTGGGCTTCGATCCGCTGCCGCATGTTCTCCGTCCACGGTTCCGCGCCGAACACGCCGGCGCGCAACGGCAGTTTCTTCATGTCGATGCCCATCTGCTGCGATTGATCGATCAGGTGCAGGAAATAACTCGGCGTGCAACAGATCGCCGTCACGCTGAAATCCTTCATCACCATCAACTGCCGCTCGGTGTTGCCGCCCGAAATCGGGATCACCGTCGCGCCGAGCGCCTCCGCGCCGTAGTGCGCGCCCAGGCCGCCGGTGAACAGGCCGTAGCCATACGCGTTTTGGATGATGTCGCCGGCGTGCAGCCCGCACGAGGCAAAACTGCGCATCATCGTCTCCGTCCACACGCGAATGTCGTCCTGCGTGTAGGCGACGACGATCGGCTTGCCGGTCGTGCCGCTCGAGGCATGCAAGCGCACGACGTCCTTCATCGGGCTGGCGAACAACCCGAACGGATATGTGTCGCGCAAATCTGTCTTCACCGTGAACGGCAGCAGGCGCATGTCGGCCAGCGACCGCACGTCCGCCGGTTTCAAGCCGCGCTCGTCCATCCGTTTGCGGAACAACGGCACGTTGTCGTAGGCCCGTCCGACCATCCGTTGGAGTCGGGACAATTGCGTGGCCCACAATTCTTTGACCGGCATGAAATCGGGTGCGCTTACCGGATGACGTTCCGTGATGTTCATTGGTCACACTCCTTTTCTTCCCTGCGCGAACGCTTGCAGATTGGCGGCGTGCAGCTTTTCGGCGAACGCCGCACGGATCGCGTCCAGCCAGACCGTTTCCGCGAAGTCGAGATGCCGACTCAGCGCGCCGAGCAACGCGACGTTGAAACTTCTCTTGTTGGTCAGCTTCGTCGCGTCCACCGCATCGAGCGCGATCAACACGCCGCCGGAACGCAGTTGATGGCGGTTGACATCGACCTGGTCGGACGCAACCACCACGAGGAAATCCGCTTCGCCTGCCGTCACCATTGGACTGAACACTTCGCGGCCAAACCGCACGTCGCTCGACACCGAGCCGCCGCGCTGGCTCATGCCGTGCAATTCGCTCTGTTTCACGTCGAGTCCGCAACGGAACGCGGCGTCGGCGACAATCCCCGAAGCCTTGAGGACGCCCTGCCCGCCAAGGCCCGCGATGACGATGTTGGTGACGGCGTCTTTCATTGTTGCTCGCTCAGCGCCGCCATGCACGTCTGGTTCCCGGCCCGCTCGTATTCCTTGATCTTGCCGGCGATGAGCAGGCACGGCCGGCGGGCGATGATGAGATTGAGTTGGTTGTTTGCCAGACAATCCTGGATCAGCCGTTCAAAACCGGCGGGGTCTGTCGCCGGATCGGAGATGAACACGTTCTTGATGCCGAGAGACCGCCCCAAATCCTCGAACGACACTTTGCCGGTCGGTTCGTGCTCCAACGTGCGGCCCGTGCCGGGATGTTCCTGGTGGCCGGTCATAGCGGTGGTGCTGTTGTCGAGGATAAGGACGACATGGCCGGTCGGCGGCGGGTTGTAGACCATTTCCACCAAACCGGTAATGCCGCCATGCACAAACGTGCTGTCGCCGATCACGCTCACAACGCGCCGCGCCTGTTCGGGCGGCAACACGTGGCGCAGCCCCAAGCCGACGCCGATGCTGGCTCCCATGCAGACGCAACTGTCCATGGCCTCGAACGGAGGCAACACACCCAACGTGTAGCAGCCGATATCCCCGGCAACGATGCAGTCCAGTTTATGAAACGCCTCGAACACGTTCCGGTGCGAGCAGCCCGGGCAAAGTTGCGGCGGTTTGCCGGGGACGGGAGCCGGTTCGGGTGAGGTGTCACCTGTTAAGATGCGCCGCACACGAGCCACGTTCAATTCGCCGAACCGGTACATCTCCGGCTTGCTCTCGACTTTCACGCCGGCGGCACGGATCGCACCGGCCAGATACGGATCACCTTCTTCGATCACGAGGCAGCGGTTCACTGACGCGGCGAACGCATGGATTTTTCCCAGCGGTAACGGATTGGTGAATCCCAGTTTGAGCACGCTGGCTTGCGGCGCGGCATCGCGGACGTGCATGTAGGAAATCCCGGAAGTAATGATTCCGAGCGACTTGTCCCCTTCGACCACCCGGTTCAGCGAACAGGTCTCGTTCCAAGCTTGGATCTCCATCAGTTTTTGTCGCAACCGTTTATGTGCTGGACGGGCGTTGGACGGAATCATCACTCGACCGCGGATGTCGCGCTCGAAGTTGGGTGCCGGCCGTGGAGCATGCGGCGCGCGTGGACGAACAATTGTCCGGCTGTGGCACACCCGCGTGGTCAGGCGCAGCAAGACAGGTATCTTCCACCGTTCGGAAATCTCCACCGCCTGAAGGGCAAAGTCGTATGTTTCTTGCGAATCCGACGGTTCCAACATTGGCACGCCGGCGGCCACGGCGTAATGCCGGTTGTCCTGTTCGTTCTGGCTGGAAGCCAGGCCGGGATCGTCAGCCGACACCACAATCAGCGCGCCGGTCACGCCCGTGTACGCCGCGGTAAACAACGGGTCGGCGGCAACGTTCAGGCCGACGTGTTTCATCGTGGCGATGGCCCGGGCGCCTGCGAACGCGACGCCCAGCGCGACTTCGAGGGCGACCTTTTCGTTCGGAGCCCATTGTGCGTGTCCGCCTATCTCCGAGAAATGTTCGAGGATTTCCGTGGACGGCGTGCCGGGATAACCGGTGCCCAGCGCCACCCCGGCGTGCAGGGCGGCCAGAGCCACCGCCTCATCACCACTCAACAATTTCCGGTCGGAATCCCTCATGGAAACATCGCAGTTATGTTTTAACCGCTGGCGGGTGCTTGGGAAAGGAAATTTGGTAGTAAACCGATCTGTCAAACCGACAGTCACACTGGGCTTACCGTGAACAGCTGCAATGCTCTTGGAAGGTATGCTGACTAGACGTGGTCTAATAAACCCCCGCTGGAACCCCGAAGGTTTAGGTGGTGTAACAGCTTTCACGTGTCGTGGGTAGCCAGTGTGGTTGAGAACGACCCCACGCCAGGACGCAACCTCTATCTATCTAAGTCTCTGTAGCTTAATATGATATACGTGTAACTGTGCGAGAAAAAATTGGCTTCGTTTCGCAAAAACACTTATTTTATTCCATCCCACTCTCTCCCTGCCAAAGAACGGCTATGATTATACCTCCCTTGGCAACCCGGTGTCGAGAACAAACGGCAGCGGCGGCTTGCTGCTATTCGCCCTGCTATGGGGATTGTCAAGTGCGTTTGAGAGGCTGCTGTCTGGTTCCTTTCTTTTTTCCTTTCTTAACCGCTTTTGTTGTTTCTTTTCTCTTGCTTCCAGATCCATCGGGCTGAC
>Ga0326728_10002568_pt1 | contig 59645 bp, 41 predicted proteins | sample MB3enrmetagenome_FD_207602 | JGI IMG/M metagenome (GOLD analysis project Ga0326728, IMG submission 207602) | Lab enriched peat soil microbial communities from McLean, Ithaca, NY, United States - MB31MN | ecosystem: Environmental > Terrestrial > Soil > Wetlands > Peat | place: USA: New York... | reverse complement strand
GCGGCGACGGCGCCCTCACACGCCCAGTGGGCGGCCATCATCCGCCAGCAGAACTCGCTCAACCGGCAATTGGAACACAAGATCCGCTTGCTGATGGAGTTGCAGCGGGAGCGGAAGAGCGAAGCGCAACTTCTCGATAGCCTCGCAGCGTCATCGCCGCCGGATGCGGGCGACCCGCCGGACGGCGCAAACCGCGTGCAAAGCTGCCGCCGCAGAACCCGCGCCCCGGCGGCTTCACACCCCTCCGCGCCTGGGACATCGCAGACCTCGCCTTGTGAGGTCTGTCCCCATGGGCCCTTGGCCCGCGAAAGCTCATGAAAAACGGTCATATTGACAGTTTCCAGCCGATTCGCGCTATCCCCTTTGTTTTCAGCACGAACTCATTTTTTGCGGGTGGTTTTTCGACCCTGCGATGTCCCGAAGGGACAGGCTGGAACGGGCGATTCAATCCAGCCGGTCCCCGGGGAGTTCGGCGACGTCCGGCACGAGGAGCGGGCGATAACGCCCATTGCCCGCGGAACGGGAGCGCTGCTCATCTGGCTCGGCGCGCTCCTCGCCGCCGCCTTTAAAGAGATTAAAAATCGTGGGAACGAACTCAAAGATTTATTGCAAAGACAGGGGATAGCTGAAATAGCGGCCTCAAAACGAACTCATTTCGGGGATTGTAGGGGGACCGTATCGCAGCCATCATTGCGCTCTGACCGGCCAGCGGCTCCGCCGCTCCGTCTTGCGGAAAGGCTTCGCCTTTCCGGCGTCGGCCTTGAATCCCGTTCTTAGGTTGAGGCTCTGCCTCAACCGGCGAGGCCCAGCCTCGCCGAAAAAACAACAATTGAGTAGGACAGGCCCGGAAAGGCATAGCCTTTCCGCAAAGCGGGGCGGCAAAGCCGCAGGTCACTCCCAGCGGCAGTATCGGCCAGCGGAACGAGTGTATAATGGTTGTTTCCACCTTCGAACGACAACTGCATGGATAGCGCGCCCGCCGGCACGGGCTCGAAATGACCGATATGTTGGAGGCGAAATGAAGCAAAGGATTTCAGGGACAAGGTTGCTCTTGAGTCTCGTGTTGCTCATGGCATTCGCGGTCGTAGCTCGAGGGCAGGACTTAGCATCGTTTGAGAAACGCGTGACGGTGAAGGTCCTGCCAAACGGCCTGACCGTATTGGTCGTCGAGCGGCCGGAGGCTCCGGTATTTTCATTCTTCACCCACGTGGATGTGGGCGCGGACCGGGAGTATCCCGGGATCACAGGCCTGGCGCACATGTTCGAGCACATGGCTTTCAAAGGCACAGAGAAGATCGGGACCACGAATTATCCCGCGGAAAAGGTGGCGCTCGAAAAGGTAGAGCAAGCCTACTTGGCTTATGACCACGAGCGGCACAAAGAAGTGGGGCGAGACGAGAAGAAGGTAGCGGACCTGGAGAAGGCCTGGAAGGACGCCATGGCGGCGGCGCAAAAGTATGTGGTCGAGAACCAGTTTGGCGAGATCGTGGAACAGAAGGGGGGCGAAGGACTAAACGCCTTCACCACCAACGAGGAGACGGCTTACCACTATTCGTTTCCGTCCAATGATTTTGAGCTCTGGGCTTATCTGGAATCGGACCGGTTTCTGCATCCGGTCTTTCGCGAGTTCTACAAGGAGCGCGACGTTGTGCACGAGGAACGGCGCCTCAGTGAAAGCCAGCCTTTCGGCCGCCTGTTCGAGCAGTTTCTCGGGGCGGCCTACATCGCGCATCCTTACGGAAGGCCGGTGTTGGGGTGGCCTTCAGACCTGGAATCGTTTTCGGAAACGGACGCCGAGAACTACTACCGCAAATATTACGTCCCCGCGAACATGGTGGTGAGCGTAGTAGGGGACGTAAAGGTCAGCGAGGCCCTACCCGTCATGGAGAAGTATTTCGGCCAGTTGCCGGCGCGGCCCAAGCCGGATCCGCTGCGGACCATCGAACCGCCGCAACTTGCGGAGCGGATCGTGATCCTGCACGAAACCGCGCAGCCGATCTTCATCGAGGGTTATCACAAACCCGGGGCGCGCGACAAGGATGACGCGGTCTATGACGCGCTTCAGGACTTGATGTCGAATGGCCGCACCTCGCGCCTTTACCGCTCCCTGGTGCGGGACAAGAAGCTGGCGGTCTTCTCAGGCGGGTTCAATGGATTCCCCGGCAACAAGTACCCGAACCTTTTCGTATTCTTCGCGGTCTCAACTCCCGGGCACACGCCGGAGGAGATTCGCGACGCGATCCACTCCGAAATCGAGCGGGTTAAGAAAGAGGACATCACGGACGAGGAACTGGCGATGATCAAGGTACGGGCCAAAGCAGACCTCGTGCGCGGGCTAGGTGACAACGAGGGCCTGGCCCAACAATTAGGAAGCGCCCAGGCGCTCTTTGGCGACTGGAGGGAAGTCTTCCGCCATGTGGATGACATTGGCAAGGTCAGCAAAGCGGACATTCGCCGCGTAGCCAACACCACGTTTGTCGAATCGAACCGCACGGTGGGCATGATTGAGTCCACGCAGCTTGCCCAGGCGGCCCCGGCGGCCGGGAAGGAGAACTAACCATGACGCCCAGACACGCAATGACTTTCGTTCTCGCTCTATTCCTGAGCTCGCTGGCCTTCGCTCCGCGGGCGGCCGCCCAGGCCACCGATTGGAAACAGATCAAAGCGCCCGCCCTGCACGCCTTTCACCCTGAGCAGCCGCGCCGTGTGCAACTTTCGAACGGCATGGTGATTTTCCTTCAGGAAGATCACGAATTGCCTCTCATTCGCGGTACCGCTCAGATCCGCGGCGGATCGCGGAACGAACCTGCCGACAAGGTGGGCTTGGTGGAGATTTATGGCCAGGCTTGGCGCACCGGCGGCACCAAGAGCCGGACGGGCGACCAGCTTGACGACTACCTGGAAGCCCATGCCGCCAAAGTGGAGACCTCCGGCGGCGCCGATTCGACCACGGTCAGTTGGGACTGCCTGAAGGATAACTTTGACGACGTATTCAAAGTTTTCGTCGAAGTGCTCCACGAGCCGGAGTTTCGCGAGGACAAGGTGGATCTGGCGAGGCGGCAGATCAATACAGCGATTTCCCGGCGCAATGACGAGCCTTTTGGAATTGCATTCCGCGAAGCGGCCAAGCTGGTTTACGGGGCGGACTCGCCATATGCGCGGGAGCCTGAGTACGCCACGGTGGCGGCCGTGACGCGCGACGACCTGCTAAGCTGGCACCAGCAGTACGTTCATCCGAATAACATCATCCTCGGGATTGAGGGCGATTTCGATGCGGCTTCCATGGAAGCCAGGCTGCACGAGGCATTCGATTCCTGGCCGCAGGGCCCGGCGGCGGCCAGGATCCAGGCCTCTTTCAGTGGGCCAAAACCCGGCATCTATTTCGTGGCCAAGGACGACGTCACCGCCAGCACCGTGCAAATGGTTGGCCTGGGCACGATGCGAAACAACCCGGACTATTACGCGATTGAGGTGTTCAATCAATTCTTCGGCGGCTCGTTTTCGTCGCGCCTGTTCTCCAACATCCGCTCGAAGAAAGGGCTCGCCTATTCGGTGGGCGGAGGGATAGGAACCGATTACGACCACCCGGGCGTGCTGCGCCTGTTTCTGGGAACCAAGAGCAGCACAACGGCTGCGGCCATCGACGCCTTCAATGAGGAACTGGACGCACTGAAAACTAAGCCTGCCACCCCCGAAGAGCTGATCAAAGCCAAAGACGCCATTCTAAATTCCTTTGTCTTTCGCTTCGATTCAAAAGAGAAGGTGTTGCGCGAGCGGATGACTTACGAATTCTACGGCTATCCGGCGGACTTCCTGGAACAATTCCGCTCGGGAATTGCGAAGGTTACCATTGAGGATGTTTCCCGTGTGGCCGGCAAGTATGTCCACCGGGACCAGCTTGCTACTTTGGTTGTCGGTAAGGCGGCGGACTTTGATAAGCCGCTTTCCACTTATGGCACGGTGACCAACCTCGACATCACCATTCCATCTCCACCCGGAGCGGCCAAGGCCGCCACCGCGAGCAACTCCGAGGGGCAGGCGCTGATCGCCAAAGTGGTGCAAAGCCTGGGAGGTGCGGAAAAGGTCAGATCGGTAAAGGCATTTCGCGAGAAGAGCAAAGTGCTCGCCAAGACTCCCCAGGGGGACATGTCGATAGAAATGGAAGAAATCGCTGCCTTCCCCGACCAGCTTTGGCAGAAAATGCGCATGCCCATGGGCGAGATGACCATGGTGATTTCGCCTTCCGCCGCCTTCATGAAGTCTCCCATGGGTTCACAAGACTTGCCGGGTGCACAGAAGGAAGATGGCCTGAAAGAACTAAAGCGCCATCCCATATTTGTCGCTCAGCACGCGGATGATCCCAAGTTCATCTTCGCCGCCGGGGGCACGGAGAAGATCGGCGATGTTGACGCCCAAATCCTCGACATTAATGCCGACGGTGCACAGGTTCGCTGGTATGTGGATCCCCAGACCGGGCACATCCTTCGAACTTCCGCTCAAACGGCGGGCATGGGCGGGCCGGCCGAGCAGGTGGTTGATTACTCGGAGTGGAAAGAAGTCCAGGGAATGAATTTGCCGTTCAAGCTGACGATCAAGCAGGGTGGCAACGACGCGGGCTCGCAGGACATTCAGGACCTTCAGATCAATCCTGCCGTCGACCCGAAATTGTTCGAAAAGCCTGCGGCGGGCGCCGCAAGCGGCAATTGAACGTAGGGACAGCCGTTGGAGTGGCTCGCGAGCGGCCACCAGGGCTGCCGTTACGACCGGGTGCTGGTAGGATGCTCAATACGCCCACTGGTTGTCATTCTGAGCGAAGCGAAGAATCTCTGCAGTCCTGGAAACGAGCAACTGCCGGGATCCTTCGTCGCCTGCGGCTCCTCAGGATGACACCCTCCGGGGTTTTCGACAGGGAACTAGACCTGTTCCGGCACGACGTACGGCGCCCGGTACGTGCCCCGCAACAACTTATTCGCCTCGTCGTCGCCGATTACCTGTTCGGTCTCCGGATCAAAATTGAGGGTGCGCCCCAACCGGTACGAGGCATTGGCCAAGTGGATCAATGCGCAGGAGATGTAGCCCTCTTCGATGGGCGCATTCAGGTCTTGCTGCTTGCGGCTGCGAACGCAATTAATGAAATTCTGCCAGTTGTTCCCTTCCCGCGACCCAGTGGGCCCACGCTCCTGCTCCTCTCCCAACCAGGTGCGGTAAGACGGGTATTCCTCGTTGGACATTGCCATATAGCCCTTCGACCCGTAGAAGATATCGCCCACCGAACCCTGCCCGGCCTCTTGTCGCTGGCGGGAAGGATGGCGCGGGGGCGGGCCCAGGAAGCCCGGAATGGCCACTCCGAACCCGAGCGATCCGATGCCGGCCTCCTCGTTGCCCAGCCAATGGCGCACTTCGAATTCCAGAATCTTGGGCTTGCCGCCCTCCTGACGGAATTCGAACGCCGCGTTGAGCGTGTTGGGAGTTTCCTGGTCGTCGTCGAACATGAAGTGCCCGCCCAACGCCGATGCCTTGTTCGGGAATTTGACTCCCAGTCCCCATCGGGCCACGTCAATCTGGTGCACTCCCTGATTGCCGATGTCGCCATTCCCCGTGTCCCAGAACCAGTGCCAGTTGTAGTGGAACCGGTTGCGGGTGAAGGGATGAAGCGGAGAGGGCCCTGCCCAGAGATCGTAGTTCACGCCCGCCGGAACCGGCTCGACCGCGGCGCGCCCTATGGTGTCCCGCCGGTTGAAGCACAGGCCGCGGGCGAGGTATACGTCGCCAATCAACCCCTCCCGCATTTTCTGGACGCCCTCGATGACCGCGCCCGCCGAGCGGTTGTTGGTTCCGTGTTGGGCGATCCGGTTGTACTTCTTCGCAGCCAAAACCAGTTGCTTGCCTTCCCACAAGTAATGGCAGCAAGGCTTCTCGATGTAAACGTCCTTCCCCGCTTGAAGAGCCCAAATTCCAATCAAGGCGTGCCAATGGTTGGGAGTCGCAACCGAAACGGCGTCGATGGAAGAGTCTTCCAGGAGTTTGCGCACGTCAGTATAAGTCTTGGGCGCCGGCAGGCTCATACGGTCCATGTCCGCGAGCCGGCCGCTCATGATGTTCTCATCCACGTCGCACACGGCGACCGTCTCCACGTTGGGCATGCGGGAGTATTCCTCGATGTGCTGAAAGCCCATTCCACGCAGGCCGCACACGCCGATCCGAACGCGGTCGTTGGCGCCAAACACCCGTTGCGGCTCGGTAATAAAGCTGATTCCCGCCAGAGCCGCCGCACTCGCCTCCTTTTCGGCCATGTTGCCGCTGACGTGCACCGGTTTGCTTTCTCCTGCCATTGCTCCGCCTTTCGTAATCTACAAATGAGTTACCCTCGCTACCTCGCTCCCAAGGAGAGATACAAATTATGAATAAAGGCAGACGAAGTCAAGAAAGATTGTCCGCCTCCCTCCTCGTGTGGTGCGGGCGTCTCGCCCGCAGTCGCGGCGACCGGTGTGCTTTGGACCCCAGTCCCTAGCCCCTAGTCCCTAGCCCCTGATTTTGTTGACCTCTCCAGGCCAAACCGCTAGAGTTAGTGCGAACATTTTGACCTATCTTCCTGTGAGGTAACGAATGAGGATCATGCGACGTGTTCTGCTTTTGTTCGCTGCCGCGCTGCTGTTGGCTGCGGCGGCGTGGTCACAAGACAAGTTTGCGCTGAAGGACGGCGACCGGGTGGTCTTTTACGGCGACAGCATCACAGACCAGCGCCTCTACACGACCTTCGCCGAGACTTATGTGGTGACTCGACTCCCGCGCCTGAAGGTCTGGTTCGTGCACTCGGGCGTGGGCGGAGACCGCGTGACGGGCGGATGGGCCGGCCCCATCGATGCGCGTCTGCCCCGCGATGTGATCGCCTACAAGCCCACCGTGATGACCATTATGCTCGGCATGAATGACGGGAACTATAGCGGCTGGAACGACGGAGTCTTTAAGACTTACTCGACAGGCTACCAGCACATCATCGACACGATGAAGCGCGCCGAGCCCGGGATCCGAATCACCGTGATCCAGGCTTCGCCCTACGACGACGTGACGCGCCCGCCCAATATCGACGATGGGTACAATGCTGTGCTGGTTCGCTACGGCCAGTTCGTCAAAGAGTTGGGCGAGCGCGAGGGCCTGCTGGTGGCCGATCTGAACGCGCCGGTGGTAAGCATGCTCGAGAAGGCCAAAGCAGAGGATCCGGAGCTCGCTAAAAACATCATCGAGGACCGAGTCCATCCTGGACCAGGCGGCCATCTCATTATGGCCGAGGCCCTGCTCAAAGCCTGGAACGCGCCGGCCACGGTGGCGGCGGTCGAGATCGACGCGGCGGCCGGCCGCGTGGCGCGTGCGGACAATGCCAAAATCACCGGCCTGAAGGCAGGATCAACCCTGAGCTGGACTGAAACCGACGGCGCCCTGCCCATGCCGGTGGATATGGAAGACAAAGTGGTGGCGCTTAGCGTCCGCAGCTCCGACTTCATCGCGGCGCTCGACCAGGAGCCGCTCAAGGTCACCGGCCTCTCCGCGGCGCGCTACAGCCTGACAATCGATGGCGAGAAGGTCGGCAGCTTCACCAAGGAACAACTCGAGGAAGGAATCAACCTCGCGACGCTCCCCACGCCCATGGCCAAACAGGCGGCCAAGGTCCACGACCTGACGCTGAGGCATAACGACATCCACTTCGCGCGCTGGCGGGACGTGCAGATAGCGCTCAAGGACTACAAGATCGCAGGAGAACCAGCAGTTGTGGAAGCCCTTGACAAACTGGAAGACCAGATCGTGCAAGTGCAGCGCGCAACTGCCAAGCCGCTGCTGCGGCACTATGAGTTGACGCCGGAATGATGGAATCGGGAGATCGGGAGATCGGGTGATCGGGTGATCGGACGATTGGGAGATCAGATGCTCGGAAGATCTGGTGAACAGGGAGACCGGGAGAATGCGCCGGTTCCCCTCCTTGATAAGGCGGGGTTAGGGGTGGTTGACCTGCCATGCAACCACCACCCCCTACCCCCTCCTCCTCTGGAGGAGGGGAAGCAGTTTCAAAGCCAACGTGTAAAGACGGAGCGAAGAAGGTCTTTGATGCTGCAAAAGATTGGCGTGCCATTCACCGCCGGGTTTCTCGTGACTTGCTTCGCGTTAGCCTGCTGCAAGGCATTAGCTACGAGCGCAGGGAGCCAGGGCGCCGCCGTTGTGACCTGGACGGCCCCCGCTGAAGAGCGGCTTTTCGAGGAATACACGGTGCGCGTTAATGGGCAGGCCGTGCCGGTTTACGCCTGCCGCGTCTCTGCCATGCCGTTCAATCAGGTGTGGCCTGCCTACCAACGCCCGCTCGATCAAACGGAGCTAGCGGGCTTTGCCTACTGGGACATGTCTGGCCCCGTCAGCGTCGAGATCGTCTCGAAGCGGCCTTTTAGCTCGGTGGCGGTGCGGCCGAGTTCACGGAGCGTCAGGCCAATCATCAACGGTCAGCACCTCACCTTCCAGCTTTCCCAGCCCGGTCAGTTTTCCGTGGAGTTGGACGGAACGCACCATGCCTTGCACCTGTTCGCCGATCCGCCGGAGAGGGAGGTTCCCAAACCTGGGGACCCTAAGGTGCTGTACTTCGGCCCGGGCGTCCACAAGCTCGGCAAAATCCTGCTCAAGAGCGGACAGACGGTATACGTGGCGGGCGGGGCTGTGGTCTACACGGCCATCGAGGGGCGCGGTGTGTCTGGCGTGAAGATCCTGGGGCGCGGCATTATCGATACCAGCGAATTCGCGCGCGGCGTGGGCGGCGGTTCCATTCACCTCGAGAACTCCTCCGATATCGCGATCGACGGTGTCATCGTTCGCGACTCGGACGTCTACGGCATCAGCGCCTTCGGCTGTCATCGGCTGGCTATTTCGCGCGTCAAGCTGATCGGTTTCTGGCGTTACAATTCTGATGGCATTGATATGTGTAATACCCAGGACGTTACGGTTAGCAATTCGTTCATCCGCTCCTTCGACGACAGCATGGTGCTCAAAGGCGTCAAGGGCCGATCCGGAGGAGCAAGGCCCCTGCCCGGTCAATCGTACGATGGACTGCCGGTGCGCAACATTCGCATGAGCGGGCTGGTCATCTGGTGTGACTGGGGACGAGCCCTGGAAATCGGCGCCGAAACCAGCGCCCCGGAGATGGCGGACGTGGTCTTTCGCGATATCGACGTGATCCGCAATACGCACATCGCTTTGGACATCCAGCATAGCGACCGGGCGGCAATCCACAACATCCGGTATGAAGATATCCGCGTGGAAGTGGACGACTCAAACCCCTTGCCGGTGATTCAGAGTAAGCCAGGCGAGAAATACGGCCCCCGCCCAGACGCAGCGGCAGCGGCTTGCGGCGGATGCGCAACTCTGCCCGAGCGCACCGGCTACCTTCCCAATCTGTTTGTCATTGTCATTCACCCCACCGCGATCACACGCGACCAGGAAGCGGGCACCGTCCGAGATGTGATTTTCAAGGATATCGCGGTGACGGGGAAAACGATGCTGCCTTCCGCCTTTACGGGCCTGGACGCCAAGCACGATGTGCGGGGAGTGACCATTGAAAACCTGCGATTCAACGGCCACCCAATAACCAATGCCGCCGACGCACATCTTCAGATCGGCAAATTCGCGGAAGAGGCGCGCTTCCTGGGAGACTGAGCGGCAGCATCGGAGTTTCCATCTTCGGCCATGCCTGCTTCGACCTTAAGGCTACACAGATGTCGAATACCTCGCGAATTCTGGTTCTCCTTTCTCTGAGTTCCACTCTGCTGGCGCAGATGGCGCAGAACCCATCGCCGATGGTGGAACACACCAGGGAGCATCCGCGGCTGACCAAGTCAACACCCCCTGGCCGGCGGATGGACCTTGGCCTAGGCACGCTGTTCGTTCCGGAGAAGGTCAAGAAAACTCGGGGCGTGAGGCTGCTCTTCTTCTTCCATGGCGGCGACTGGCTTCCTGAAGTAGCAGTCGCACGCCTGCGGAACATCGCAGTGATCAGCGTCCAAGCCGGGGCAGGTTCGAGCACTTACGCAAATCTCTTTGCGGATCCGCAGCGATTTCCGAAGTTAATCGCCGACGCGGAGAGCAAGAGCGGCGTGAAATTCAATGAGGTCGACCTGGGCGGTTGGAGCGCGGGGTGCGGCGCCTTACGCCAGATTCTGAAAGATCACACCTCCTACGAGCGCATCAGCCGTGTGCTTTGTATTGACGGGATTCATACAGGCTACGTAAGTGGCAAGCCGGGTCCGGAGGAATCCCAGATCGACACGGATGGCCTTCAGGTTTGGTTACAACTCGGGCGCGACGCCATGGCCGGGAAGAAGCGTTTGATCATCACCCACTCGGAGATCTTTCCCGGGACGTTTGCAAGCACCACTGAAACCGCCGATTACCTCTTGCGAGAATGGGGGCTGAAGACGCGTGCGATGGCAAAGTGGGGGCCGATGAAAACCCAGATCCTGAGCGAGGTGAAGAGCGCCCGGCTGCTGGTGATTGGCTTCGCAGGCAACTCCGCACCCGACCATGTGGATGAGCTTCACTCCCTGCCGGAGTATTTGCGATGGCTGACAAAGAAGTAGCCTGAGCGCCCGGCAATCCTTACAATGGTTTCCATGGGGCTTTTTGGTTCAAAGACGAAGAAGATCAAGCCTGCCAAAGGACTGGCGGGGACGGTTCAATTCCCCGGCGACAAATCGATCTCGCATCGCTACGCCATGCTGGGAGCGATTGCGGAGGGCACGAGCGAGATTCACTTCTTCTCGACCAGCGCCGATTGCCAGTCCACTCTTTCCTGTTTGAAACAACTCGGGGCTAAGATCGAGCGCGAGGACAATGTCGTAACGATTCAGGGCGCCGGCCTTGGCGGGCTCCGGCCCTGCGCTGAACCACTGAATGCGGGGAACTCAGGTTCGACCATGCGCATGCTGGCAGGCATACTCGCGGGCCAGCCATTCCGTTCCGTTATGATGGGCGATGCTTCGCTTTCGGCGAGGCCCATGAAGCGAGTCGCCGATCCGCTTTCGCAGATGGGCGCGGTGGTCAAGTTGCGTGAAGGCAGGCTTCCGCCGCTCGAAATCGAAGGGGGCGCGCTGAAGCCCATTCGCTACGAAATGCCGGTAGCCAGCGCGCAAGTCAAGTCAGCGGTCCTGCTGGCGGGATTATTCGCCGAGGGTGAGACCGAAGTCATCGAAAGGGAACGGACACGAGACCACACGGAGATTGCGCTCGAGCAAATGGGGGCGGACATTGGCCGCCACGAGCGATCCATTGCGGTGCGCGGCAGGGCGCGACTCGAAGGCAAGAAGCTCTATGTGCCCGGCGATCTCTCATCGGCCGCTTTCTTCATTGTGGCAGGCTTGGTGACTTCGAACTCCAACCTGATGCTGCACAACGTCGGCCTGAATCCGACTCGTACCGGCATCCTCGATGTGCTTGTCCCCATGGGCGGACGGGTTACTGTGGTTAATCTTGAGATGATGAACGGCGAACTGATCGGCGATCTTCACGTCGAGACCAGCAAGCTGCAAGGCGGGGAGATTCCGGAAAGCGCGGTTTCCGGTTTAATTGATGAATTGCCCGTTCTGGCCGTCCTGGGGACACAAACCGAGCAGGGGCTGAGCTTTCGAGGGGCTGGAGAGTTGCGCGTAAAAGAAAGCGACCGGCTGGCCGCGGTGGCGGAGAATTTGAGGCGGATGGGCGCCGAGGTGGAAGAATTCCCGGACGGCCTGCGCCTTGCCGGACGGCAAACCCTTCATGGGGCCGAGATCGATCCCCATGACGACCATCGGATCGCCATGGCTTTCACCGTGGCTGCACTTGTCGCCCAAGGCGACACGCATATCAAGGACAGCAGATGCGTCGATATTTCGTTCCCTGGTTTCTTCGATACGCTGTCCAAGATTACGGATTGACGATCCGGTAACCGACCGTCCGGCCCGCCGCAGCGGAGACGGGGCGATGGTGCGGCGGCGGGTTCCAGGCTCGTTTCTCGTCTCCAGCAGCGGGATGCGGCGAAGCGGGAGCGGGAGGCGTCTGCGGGTGGGTTCCCATTCGAAGCAAGCGTACGGTCCCGTATTCCGTTTGCAGGCGAATCGACGGCCCGCCTTTGCCCAAGCTTCCGCTGATACTCGGGTTGTTGCCTTCCTTCATGACCCGCAAGCCCGGCGCGGAAAAGTCGCTATCCACTTCCCCATGAGGGGACGCCGCCTCGATTTCGAAACTGCTTGAGGACGGCAGGCTCAGTTCGATCTCACCCTTCTTCAATTCGACATCGATGGGATGGTTCGGAGGAGTGGAGGTGCGAAGCTGCACGTCGCCGTTGGTGTCCGTGATTTTCACGCTGTGCTTGAAGTCCGTGAGCGTGATGTCTTTTTGGCGAGTCGAGATTTCGAAGGGGCCGTCGATGCCGTTCAGCTCGAGCGAACCGATCTCCATGTTGAGCCGGCCGGTGAGTTTTTGCGCGGTCATATCGGTGCGCGAGGACTTGAAGTGCAGGGTCTGCTTGATGTCGCGGAAGTCCATATCGCCATTGAACTCGCCGTTGATACTTGCCGTGCCGGTGACCCCGGAAATACTGACGTCGCCCCCACGCCCCTCAACTTCCAGGCTGCCCTTCAGATCGCGCACTTCCGTCAACCCGCTGCCCCGGGTCAGACGCACCAATCCTTCGACATTGCTGACGTGCGCGTCTCCGTGACGGGCCGTGATGGCCTGCTCCGCCTTTAATCCATCCAGGATGGCATCCCCGTGCTCCACCGTGACTTCCGTGCTGGTGGCGAAGGGAACGCGCAAGGTGTAGTCCAGGCGCACGTTGTGACCACCGCCCGGAAGCGAATCCAGGTTGGTTTGAACCAGGTATCGGCCAGCTTGTTCGACAATTTCAATTTTGACTTGGTTTGAGAGCTTGATGGCGTCATCTTCGTTGGGAGCCCAGACGGTCTTCTTCACCATGCCGTCAATCGCCGTCTGGTCGGTAGCATGCACCTCCACGTCACCTCGGCGGTCCACCACCAGGAGGTGAGGCTGGGAACGAACCTGCTGGGAGAAGGTCTGCGTGTAGGTGTAGGAGTTCATGAACAGGCCGCTAAAACCTTCGTCGTCCATATCCACGCCCCAGGAGGCGGGCCACTGCTGCCACGGCCTCAATACGACCTTCGAAACCAGGGTGCCCAAAACCAGGATCAACACCAGCAGGATAACTTCGCTGGCGCTGAAAAGCTGCGGCGGCACGGTCTCGGGATGGGTGCGCGCCTGGATGTAATCGATCAATTTCGAAAGGCCCCAAAAGATGATGAGTATCGGCCAGAACTTGGCGATGACCTGCCAAGGGTGAATCGCAGGGTTGAAGTTCTCCCAGAGGAAGATCGCGCCCACCCCGATCAAAGTAAGCGCCCAGAAAATCGATCCCCGACGATATCCATAAGTGCTCATGGTTTCCTCTTCACCCTAGCGTCTCGCTTAGCGGTCAGTCTTCCTTGCCTCATTGCTAGAGCCTGGGCCCCTCCGGCGGCCGCGGCGGCCTGGCAGAATCGAGAAGTTTCAGAACGCCAAGAACGATCAGCAGAACCGGCCAAGTCTTCCTGACGCCCCACTCCGGAACGAACTCGGAGATGAGAAAAACAACGCCGAGGGTGATGAGGAAGACCGGTCCCGTCAAACCAGGTCTGCGCGAAATGGTCGTGATTGGCGAATAATCCATAGTCTGCCGCGGCCCCTCGCTTCCCCCGCTCCGCTCCCTGTCCAGTTCGTCCGTCATGCTTACTTCCCTCGCCTCACTTGTTCCAATTGCAGTTCCAGTTCGCGCATCTTGCGCTGGTGCTCCATCTCCTCGAGCCGCAATCGCTGGTGGGTATCGATTTCCAGGTCGCGAATCTTCATCAGGTGTACGATCGCCACGATGACGACCACCAAAGCAAACGCCGCCAGGGGAATGATTACAGGCGAATCCATGCTCCTATCACCTCCGCAACCTCTCAATAGACTTCAGGCGGTTCCCAGGCCCGCGCGTCACCCAGATCAGACCGTCTTATCGGCAGCGCGGCGATTCTTCTCCTTTTCCATCTCCAGTTCCAGCTCCTTCATCTTGCGCTGATGCTCCATCTCGCGAATGCGCAGGTCCTGATGGAATTGGAGTTCCTTTTCGCGCGCCTTGTACCAAAATACGATACCGACGATGCCCAACGGCATGGCAATGGCTACGATGGGAATCAGCATCTCCGGTTGCCACATAAGTCTCCTTCCCAAGCTAGGCGAGCACAGTGCCTTCATTGCGACAGGAGCCGCACGCTACACGCTCTTTACAACCTTGGCCTTTTCGAGTTCCAGCCTCGCTTTATCGATTTCCATCTCCTTCAGTTTGCGTTCGTGCTCCATCTCCCGAATGCGCAGCTCCTGGTGGGCCTGGAGCTCTCGTTCCCGCATTTTTCTCATGGCGGTGATGCCCACAATAAAGATGACCATCACGAACAGTCCCAGTGGGATAAAGATCGGATTGGTCAGGACGCTTTCCATGCAGAGCCTCCGGGCTAGTGATTTTTCGTGCGCTGTGTCCCAATTCTCCCCCACGTTCCGGGAGGGCAGTAATTACAGTTCTCGTGGTCCTATCGTGCCTCCGGGCCCCTGCTTTAAGCTGCGGGCGTCCGTCGAGGAGTGCGAGGGAGGGTGCGTACCCATGCCTCCGCCACCCCCACCCATTCTCCGTTGCAGCAGGAGCACGCCGATGACAATAAGCAACACCGGCCAATATCTACCGATTTGGCGAAAAACCGGCACGCCGAGATTGTCCAGCAGGAATAGAGCCCCCAGGCCGATCAGCAGTGCGGCGCCCACCGGCGCATTCATCTTCAGGTCTCCGAGCCCAAACCACTCCGGGACCGGCTGGCCGAACTGCTTGGCCTTGGCGGTTTGATAAGAGTCAATCACCATATAGAAGTAAAAGGCCGCAGCGCCCAGGCCGAAAATCGTGTCCATAGGGCTGCCTACTCGATCGCTCAGGGCAATGAGAGAGCCGAAGATCAGCACCTGAACCATGGCCTTTACGATTTGACCGTTATAGATGGCGCCCACGCCGGGGATGAAGCCCAAGGCCAAGCCAACTCCGGGACTGGGGCCGGCCTGCGGGCCGAAAATGGGTGTTTGCAGGCGGGTCGCCAGGCAGGTCTCGCAGTAAAGCATTCCGTGCACGTCGCGCTTGCAATCCGCGCACAGGGAGCGTCCGCACAAGCCACAGTAGGCGACGGAATCAACTTCAGGATGGTTGGCGCATTTCATGGATTTTGGCTCCTTACTGACTCAATAATCAACGGTGGCAGTACAGATCCACTCTGCTGAGTAGCGCGGGTGTTAGCCATCTCGACGATTCGAGTCTGATTGGCTGCCAGCGCGGGGAAAGGCGGCGGCGCGGTGTTGGTTGAGCCTCCCGGCGTCGGCTCTTGCTTCGGGGCCTCCGGCTCTTCTTCCGAGTGAGTGCGGAGTTGCCGAAGTCTCGATTCAATCTCGAGGACCACCCTCAGGTCGTAGTAGAACTTTTCCGCCCGGGCCGCGTACACATGCCGGGCTCGATTGGCCCTCAGGAACCAGGTACGCGGGTTCAGGTCCTCAACGGTCAGGTGTCGCAGATTGACCCCTGCCGCGTTGACGATGATCGAAAGCGAAAATACCGCCATCGCTACGGTGTAAGCAATCCTGGGCTGAACCGTAGGCCGGAAAAAGGCCGTCAGCCGCTCCGTCCAGCCAGGCTTGCGTTCACCCACCGTGGCCAGCATGATCTTCTTCACCAGCCAGGGAGAGGGCTCAAGCGCCGGGGCGGCATGGCACAGTTCCATGGCCCGGCGCACGTCTTCAACCATTTCGCCGCAGGAAGGGCAGCTTTTCAAATGGGCTTCGAGTTCCATTCTCAGCCCCGGTTCGAGAAGCCCTTCCAGGTAATCGCTCGTCAGATTTTCAACTTCCAGGTGCGTCATGGCTCGTTCCCCGCCTTTGCGAGGCCTCTCATACCTTCCATACGTTTAAGAACCCGCCCCAGTTCCAATCTTCCGCGATTGATTCTAGATTTTACCGTCCCTTGGGGCACGCTCAAGACTTGGGCAATCTCCTCATAATCGAGGTCGTGCAGGTCGCGCAGGATGACGGCCTCCCTCAGATCGGGGGAGAGCTTATCCAGCCCTTGTTGCAAGACCTCCCGGCGTTCCCGTGATTCCACCGGGCCCGTAGGCTCCATATGCGGGCTGGGTTGCTGCTCTGCCTCGGGTAATTCATCCTCAAGTGAAGAAGTCACGCGATCTTTGCGGGCGCGCCGGTAGTGATCGACCAGATGGTTGCGCGCCACCCGGTTCAGCCATGTTCCAAAGCTGCCCTGAGCGGCATGATAACTCTTCAGAGTCTGGAAAACCTTGATGAAAACCTCTTGGGTTACATCTTCGGCTTCTTCCACCCGGCCGGTAAAGCGATAACAGAGATTATAGATTTTTCGGCTGTATGCCTTGAGTAGAGCTTCCCAGGCGGAATCTTCACCGGCGAGGCAACGGTCCAGTAACTCCTGTTCCTGTTCCACTCCGGCTCACCTCAACGATTCCACCAAAACCTGGGCCCTCGATCCCACCTGCTGCCTCGCCCTACAGCTTTTGGGCTTGAGCGGCATTGTAACAGAATGCGGGCAGTCAAGGCAGAGCCAAAGAGTCCGCCGGGAGGTGGTATAATATTAGCGGCGAATGGGACGGAACAAGAAGCTTCGCAAGAAGATAGCGGCACTAAAGGAAGTTGCCGAGGATCACGAGGAGAAAACTCGCCGAGAGGAAATGAAGGCCGTACCCGATGAAGGCGCCATAAGAACTTGGCAGCGCGAAATCACCGCCGCAAGAAACAAGATCGACTCGCTGACCCGACGGCTGAAGAGAGAGTGGTAAATTCATGACAACGAAAACAGCCCCTGGAATAGAGACCGTCGAGCGGCTTATCGACGAGGTCGAAGAATGGTCGGGGCGCGTTCATAAGATTCGCCAGAAGATGACCCGCACGAAGCGGGAAAGCGAGCCGTATCAGGATCTATTGTGCCAGCTCTACGCGGAGCTCTTTTGGCTGAAAATGAAGGCCGAAGTGGCCGCCGAAGCCATCGACGAATACCACGAGTCCCTGCCCGAAGATGAATGAACTCTGGATTGCGTTGCTCCTCCCCGACGTCTTATGGTCTCATGGTCCGAGGGCTACCCGCCTTCATCTCGCGGTTCGCTGCTTCCCAAGCAACCCCTCGCCCGGACCGCTCCGGCTGATGAAAGCGCCGGCAGCGGACCACCCTCTTGCCGCGGGAGAGGGCCGTCTTCCTGAGCTTTGCAGAATTCAACCAGTGGGATAACCCTTCTGCCTTCTGCCTCCCGCCGACTGCCGATCTGCCCATCTGCCCACCTGCCTATCTCCCCGCCCCTACCCTTTCCAACTCCGCTCCCGTGGCTGCTGCCACGTCCGCGTGCAGCGAGTTCCCGTGTGAATCCATGGTCACGATGGCGGGAAAGTCCTGAGCTTCGAAAACCCACATCGCTTCGGGGACTCCCAACTCCTCAAGCAAGTACACGGCGCGGACCTTAGGCAGACAGCGGGCGTAGAACTGTGCGGCGCCTCCGACGGCGTGGAGATAAACCGCTCCGTGTTCTTTCAGGCCTGCGAGCGTTTTTGCGCCCATGCCGCCTTTGCCCATCACGGCACGGATGCCGAAGCGCTTAATCACATCGGCCTCGTAGGGCTCTTCGCGGATGCTGGTGGTGGGGCCGGCAGCGTTGGTGCGCCAGCGAACGTCGGGCGGCGTTCCTTCTTTCATCATTACAGGACCGCAGTGGTAGAGGATGGCGCCGTTAAGGTCGCAAGGCGCGTCGTGGTGCATCAGGTAAGTGTGGGCAGCGTCGCGCCCGGTAACCATGGGCCCGTTGATGAGAACCACGTCGCCAACTTTAAGAGCGCGAACCTTCTCTTCGCTGAGCGGCGTTTCCAGCCGTATTTCCCTGCCTGAAACCTGGAACCCGGCGCCTGCCACCAACTTCTCAACGGGCCGCTTCGGGTCGCGGTACAGCCACTGCTTGACGGCGCCGGATTCGGCGTCGAGCAACACCCCAAGTCGCCGGAAGGCCCAGCAATCGTAGGCGACGGAAACGAAGAAGCTGGCGGGCAGGCGGTTGGCGGCAGCGATCTTGCAACCGATCAGGGAGGCCTTGCCCCCGAACCCCATCGGACCGACTCCAATCTTGTTAGCCTCGTCCATAATCTCCTGTTCAAGCCTGGCCAGCGCGGGCTCGGGGTTCACATCGTCGAGCGAGCGAAACAGTTGCAGCTTGGCTAAATGGTAGCCCGCCGCACGGTCGCTGCCGATGCAGGCGCCAATCGCCCCTGGCGCACAACCCTGTCCCTGCGCCTGCCACACGGCGTGCAGCAAGCATTTCTTGACGCCCGCAAGGTCGCGGTCGGCACGCCCCAGATGTTCCAGCATGCAAGGCACCGAATACTGAATGTTCATGTTCTCGCAGCCGCCGCCCTTGAGGAGCAGCCGCACTTCGATATCAGGCTCCTCCCACTGCTCGAAGTGGACGACGGGTGTGCCGGGGCCGAGATTGTTGCCGCTGTTTTTCCCAGTAAGCGAGTCTACCGAATTGGGCCGCAGCTTGCCGCGCTTCGTCGCTTCCGCGACGGCCTCCTGGATCTGCTTCTTCATTATTATCTGGTTTACGCTCACAGGGGTTTTGATCTCGAACGTGGGCATACCCGTGTCCTGGCAGATCGCCCCTTCGTTTTCGTAAGCCATATCAATGTTCTGGCCAATGATGGCCAGCGCCTGGCCCGCCTGGGTTGTCGGTTCCTCGGTCGTGATCGCTACACCCATGGCCTGGCGCACGTCGGGTGGCAGGTTCGTAGAGGTCTGAATAATCAGTTCCAACATGCTCTCTTTGAAGAATTGCATTGGGCCCTCCGGTGGGAATTATAGCGCTGAACGGGAGGAAGGATTCGGGATTCAGGAGTCAGAAGTCAGTATTTTGACGACGGACTACAGACGGTCCGCCGAATCCAAAATCGCAAATCAAAAATCTAAAATCATATGAACGGATGCTTGACCACGGACCTGATTTGCAGGATGCGGGTCAGGTCCTCCTTGATTATACCGAACCCCTCCTGGGGCGAGTCTGCGAAGCGGATGAGTTTGAAATCGTCTTCCGAAATAGTCCCCGCCTCGAGTAAATATTCGAAATTGATGGCGCGTCTCCAAAAGCTTGAGCCATAGAGCACAATCGAGACGCGGTGACCCATCTTGTGCGTCTGAAGGAGAGTAAGCATTTCGAAAAGCTCGTCCAAGGTTCCGAAGCCGCCTGGAAATGCGATGAGGGCTCGGGCGGGCTGGGCAAACCAGAGCTTGCGCATAAAGAAGTATCGGAACAGGAAGCCGAGCTCAGGCGAGATATATGGGTTGGGCCGTTGCTCAGCGGGAAGCGTGATGTTCAACCCAATGGACTGGCCGCCGGCCTCGGCAGCGCCTCGGTTGGCGGCTTCCATAATGCCTGGGCCCCCGCCCGAACAGACCACCATGAAAAGGGGGCGGAGAGTAAGCGCCCACTCCGTGACAAGGCGTGATAGCTCCCGCGCGTCCTCGTAATACTGAGACATTTCGAGGTCCATGCGCGCTCGCTGCAACGCTGCGGCAAAGGGACCCTTGCCTCCGTCTCCACCCTTTCCTTCCAACTCCTGAACCCTCGGGAGCACTTCTGCGCGCGGCCGGATGCGAGCCGAACCGAAAAACACCACCGTGTGATGGATGCCCAAACGCCTCAGCCTGGATTGCGGTTCCAGATATTCGCTCAGGATGCGCAACATGCGGGCATCGCCACTTTCCAGAAAATGATGGTTCTGATAGGCCACCAAAGGTGTCTCTTCAGCTTCGTGCTTCTTTATCGCCATTCTTGTCTCTCCAAGAAAGATCTGAAACAGAGAATACCAAACCGAAGTGGCTTTGGGTTGGCAAATTCTGTAATCGGGAGATCGGGTGATCGGTACATCGGGTGAATAAAGTGCTTCTCTGGCCGCTCACTTCCCTCCCATCGGCTGGTATGAATCACAGCATGAAAACCTGTCTTGCTGAGCGCAGCGAAGCATCCCGGTGGTGCGAAGCGTTTGCTTTAGGCCCGCCCTCCCAAAGTGCTCAGTTATGACGGCGATTTCCGTCATTCAGTACGAGCGTCGCGTCCCAGAAGTTCGTTGAGCATGTCAGCCCGCGGAGCGGGCGTAAGCGAGTAGCCCACGGCGTGAGCCGTGGGTTCGTGACGCCCTCCCTCACCCCCGTCCACTCTCCCGCTCGCGCGGGAGAGGGGTGCCGAAGGCAGCGTGTGGGCCGTCCAACCCAGGGCTCACGCCCTGGGCTACTTTATGCCGCCCCTGACGGGGCTGCTGACGCGGGGCCGAATCGTCCCGACTTACGTCACGTATCACTGGGACAGGACACTAGCAGTTGCGGGGATTCTTCGCCCGCCAGAAAACGGCGGGCTCAGAATGACAGCCGCCATGGTTTCAGGGTCACCGAATTACGCGATCGGATGTTCACCCCGATCTCCCGATCACTGGATCTCCCGATGCCGTTTTGCTTGCCCTGCGGCGGTCGACAAGATAATATACGTGGGGTTATTTGGAACTGATGGAGGAGTGCAAAATGTCTTTTGTCACACGCCGGCAATTCATACAGCAGAGCGCCGCCGGGGCGACTGCATTGGGATTATTCCTCAATGGAAAACGAGTCCAATTGGAAGCTGCGCCACTGCCCAAGCCCGCCAGCCCGAATGATCGGATCAACGTCGGTTTCATTGGCTACGGCATCCGCGGATGCTATCTGATGGAAAACGTAAAGCAGACGGAGCAGGCGAACCTTGTTGCCGTGGCCGACTGCTATCAAGGGCATCTCGACCGTGCCAAGGAACGCACCGACGGCGCGATTGAGACCTATTTTGCGCAGTATAAGAAATTGCTCGATCGAAAGGACCTTGACGCCGTAGTCATCGCGACGCCGGACCATTGGCACACGCCCATGGTGCTGGACGCTGTGGCAGCCGGGAAGGACGTTTACATCGAAAAGCCGATGACGTACTGCATTGAAGAGGGGCAGAAGATCATCGAGGCGGCGAAGCGCGCAAGCCGCATGGTGCAGGCGGGCAGCCAGTGGGTATCTGCTCCCATGCACATCAAGGCGAAAGAAATTGTGCGGTCCGGAGAAATCGGCAAAGTAACGAAGGTCGTCGCCTTCTACAACCGGAACAGCTCCACCGGCGCCTGGAATTATCCTATCCCGCCGGACCTGAGAAACGGCGTGAACTTTAACTGGGAGGAGTGGCTCGGACCCGCCCCCAAGCGCCCTTACGATGCAGAGCGGGTGTTCCGGTACCGAAAATATTGGGATTACTCCGGCGGCATTTCCACGGATCTCTTCGTCCACCTGATTAACACAATCCACTTCGTGATGGACGCCCCGATGCCGGACACGGTGGCCGCCATCGGCTGCATTCTGGCGCGTCACGATGGCCGCGAAGTGCCGGATACGCTCGATGCGCTGTTCGATTACCCGACTTTCCACGTGAACATGGGCTCGACCATGAACAACGCCAGCGGCTCTCAACAAGGCATTCAGTACCTCGGCACCGAAGGCACGCTGATGGTCACCCTGGACAAGGACATGACCCTGACCAACGAAAGCGTAAGAGAAGGTTACCAGTCTCAGATCGAGCCCTGGCCCAAGAAGCTGCAAGATCAATTCTGGGCGGAAGGACACCACCGCGAAGAATCGAACCCCTACGTCCATACCGAAGGTTCCCTGGACTTCAAGCCCGGCGGCCCGGACGCGGTCATCTTCCATCTGAACGCCTTCTTCGATTCCGTTCGCACCCGGCGCGAGCCCGTGGAGAACGCTGCCATGGGGCACAGGTCCGCCGCCACCGGCCACATGGTGAATCTCTCCGTGCGCAGCGGTAAGAAGATCTGCTGGGACGCCGAGGCCGGCAAGGCCAAGGAAGCGTAAGCAGCCGTCAGCTATCAGATCTCAGCCTTCAGCGAGCCGGAGGGGGACGGCTCGCCGTTCGTTCTTGGCCGAACACACGTTGGGACAGGCCCTCCCCCTACGACCAGTAGAGTTGGTAACGAAGCGTTTGCTGATAGCTGAAGGCTGAGAGTTGACAGCTACGGTTAATTCACCCACGGGCGCGAGGCTTTGTAAGTGGCTATGCGTTCGGGGAGCCAATCCTTCAGAATAGGCGGCAAGTAAAACTTCGGCACGAGCAGGTCTTCTTTGGCTCGTATGAGGCCGTCCGCCAGCGCAGTTTTTGCCAGAGGAGTCTGGGGGTAGATGCGGATTCCGACGGTAATCTTCAAAGCCTCGAGATGAAGGGACTCGGCAAACGACAGGCTTTCTTCGACGCTGCCCATCGTCTCCCCGGGACCGCCCAGCAGCAAGAATCCCATCCGCTCGATTCCGGCCTCCGCGAACATTTTTGAGATGGCTCTAATTTCCTCCTGATCGAATTGCTTGCCGAGGCTACGCAGCATTTCGTTCGAGCCACTCTCGAATCCAAAGCTGATCTGCCGGCAGCCGCCCCCGCGCATGAGTTCCACCAGTTCTGTATCGACCCACTTGGGATAAATGATGGACCAAAAATTGAGGTCGAGTTCCGCTCGAATCAAGTGCCGGCAAAGGTCCTTTGCATAGTCCAGCGGTAAGTTGAAAGTGTTATCGACGAAGTTGAAATTCCGGCAGCCTGTTTCCCTCAATTGCGCCAGCCACGTCACTACCTGAGCGGGCGAACGTCTCCGTATCCCTCTTCCCTCGATGAGGCTGGTCGAACAATAGGTGCAGTCCAGCGGACAGCCTCGCCGGCTTTGCACCGGCACCCAGAGCTTACGCTTGCCGGCGCCCGGCGGAATCCAGAGGCTGGGCTCCGGGAGAGGCAGTTCGTCGAGGTTCTCTACAAGAACACGCCGGCGCGGTTCGCGGTCTGCATCCGCTCCGTCTCCCCGCCGGAACGAGCAACCGTCGTCACCCCCGCGTAAGCGGGGGTCCCCGCCGGCGGTGGATTCCCGCTTTCGCGGGATTGACGAGAAGCGGCTGGACAGGTGGACTCCGGGAAGATCCGAGACTTCCCCGCCCTTACCTAGTCGATCCACTAAGAGAGGGAAAACAACCTCTCCTTCACTTTGAACTCCGACGTCGGCGCCCAGATAATCCAGCGCACTCTGAGGGAAGATGCTGTAGCCCGCCCCGCCCAGCACAATCGGGGCCTCGGACAAACTTCGACAATTCGCTATGACCCCCTTGACCGGCGCGAGAAGGAACCGGGGCTCGGCCATGTTCTGGTCGTCGATGTTTCGCACCGAAACCCCGATGACGTCCGGGCGGAAGTGCTCGATGGAGTGCTTGACGCTCGAGTTGGGATCTTCTTCGAACATCAGGTTCAGCAGGACAACGTCGTGGCCGGTGCTGCGTGTTGCGGCCGCCACGCCGGCAGCACCCAGTGGGAGGGTGGGCATACTCGTCGTATCGGTGTTGGCGGAAATCAGGAGAACCCTCATGATTCACCTCTTCACCGTCAGGGCAACCCTTGTGGTTGCCCGTGCGCGGCCGCAATAGCCGCCCCTGCGTCAGCTAGCCTTAACGATGTCACTCACGCGGTCGAGATCGAGCCGCAGGTCGCCGTCCGCGTCGACATCGAAGGCTCGGGCGAATTTCGCGCCCCACACAATCTCATCGTACCGGTACGAATACCGGGCGTGCACGGTCTGGCTGAATTGGTCGTCGACACCCTTGATGAGGATCAGGAGTTCCGCCTGTAATTGCTCGAGATCAGCGGCGGTCTTCTTATAAAGCGGGCTTTCGGAGTCCAGAACATGAACAATCGTCCAGGTCAGGGGTAGAAACAGGACGCTCGGCCGCTCGAGCTCCAGGCGTTCATATTTGCGCTCCAGGCGCCCGTCCACGGGTTGCACCGTCATGAGCAGCATCCGGGCCTCGAGCTCCATCAGGTTGCTGACGCTGCGATTCACCACGCGGAACTGAAGGCTTGTGCCGTCCTGGTAAGGCGCGACGATCATCGACTTGCTGAAGCCGATGCGCGCCGTGGGGCGCGACAGGCGGCCAACTAGAAAGCCGGTGGCTACTGCGAAACCCAACAGGCCGATCATCGCCTCTATGGAGGCGATCAAGTTCGCGGCCGCGGTCTCCGGCCAGATGGCCCCGTAGCCGACGGTGGTCAAGGTCTGCGAGCTGAAAAAGAACGCGTCCAGAAATCGGCTGAACGACGTGACGGTTGCGTGATGAAGCCGCTCGACGCCGCCCACCCAATAGTAGAGAAACGCAAAAAGCAGGTTGACGCTGACGAAACCTGCAAACAGCAGCGTCATGAAAATCGTCCAGGGCGTGTTGAGCAGGAAAAGATAAGGACTAACATCTCGCCAGGTTCTGCCCCGGCGTCTCACATTGAACCCGCCGTCCTTGCGAATCGCACGCCGCAGTGTGGCGCTGTATTGTTGCGTTAGACCGGGATCGAAATCTGGCTTTTTCATGGATCATCAATGATATCATCTAAGCAGTCTGCCTGTGCCCTTGAGAGCATTGAGGAGTAGCCTGTACGCGCCCGGACGAGGCCATTCATGCTGAAGTGCCAATCATGCGGAGCTGCACTGACTGAGAATTCGAGGTTTTGCTCGTCTTGCGGGGCAAGCGCAGCCTCTGACTATGCAGTCACTGCGGCCGCTACTGCGGCTGCAACGACGGCCGAACCGGCGCCGGCCACCCCAAAGGTGGCGAGCGTGCAGGCTCGGCCCCGCTCCAGCGGTACGCGGCCGCCCACCAACCCGCGCACTCCCACGAGTTCAAGCGGCCTCGCGAGCGAAGGCCGCTTTCTTCCCGGAACCTTATTCGCGGAGCGGTACAGAATCGTGGCCTTGCTGGGGCGGGGCGGAATGGGGGAAGTCTATCGCGCTGACGACCTGGTTCTGGGCCAGCCAGTGGCCCTAAAATTCCTTCCGGAAGCAGCCTCGGCCAATGAAGAACTGCTCACGCGCTTTCGCAATGAAGTCCGCACCGCGCGCCGGGTTTCGCATTCCAATGTGTGTCGAGTCTATGACGTGGGCACCGTCGACGGGCAGATGTTTCTTTCCATGGAATACGTCGATGGCGAAGACCTGGCCTCGCTCCTGCGGCGCATTGGCCGTTTGCCGCCGGACAAAGCGGTGGAGATCGCGCGGCAACTTTGCGCCGGGCTTGCCGCCGCGCACAAGGAGGGCGTGCTGCATCGCGATCTGAAACCGGCGAACGTGATGCTGGACGGGCGCGGCCGAGCCGTGATGACAGATTTCGGATTGGCGGGACTCGTGGATCAGATCCAGGGCGCCGATGTACGCAGCGGTACGCCGGCCTATATGTCGCCGGAGCAGCTCGCCGGCAAGGAAGTAACCGCCAAAAGCGATATCTATTCGCTAGGCCTCGTGCTGTACGAGATCTTCACGGGCAAGCGTGCCTTTGACGCTGAGACACTCGCGGAGTTGGTGAAGATTCGGAACGAACAGCCGGTGAGCAATCCCTCGAGCTGGGTGAAGGACCTTGACCCCGCGGTCGAGCGAGTGATTATGCGCTGCCTGGAGCAGGAACCCGCAGCCCGGCCAGCCTCGGCGCTTGCCGTGGCTGCGGCATTGCCCGGTGGCGATCCATTAGCGGCGGCGCTGGCGGCGGGCGAAACGCCCTCGCCGGAGATGGTGGCGGCGGCAGGCGAGAAACAAGGTATCGCGCCGCGCGTGGCAGTAACCGCCTTCGCGGTGGTCCTCGTGGGGCTTGCCATCAGCAGTCTAATTGGCGTCCGAGTGAGCGCGTTGCGCCTGATGCCGCAGCCTTTACCGCCCACTGTCCTGGAGGTCAAATCGCGGGAAATTGCGAAGAGCCTTGGGTACACAGAGCGACCGGCCGACCAGTCTGCGCAGTGGTATTATCAAACTGACTTCGTCGGTTACGTGCATAAGCACGACGGTGCGCGGCCGGACTGGCCCAAGATCCTCTCTGAAAGACCCCAAGTGCTCGTCTATGGGTACCGGCAAAGTCCCGTCTATCTCGATCCCGACGGCTATCAGGGTAACTCGCTCACTCCCGGGGTCGTGCAGTTTGATGACCCACCGGCAATCCAGTCCGGCATGATCAACCTCGTCATTGACTCCCAGGGCCGATTGATTTCCTTCGAAGCGATTCCCAAGGAATTCGATGCGAATCCACCACCCGCCTGTCCCGTGGATTGGAAACCCCTCTTTGCGGCCGCTGGAATTAATCCTGGACAACTAAAGCCCACAGAATCTCAGTGGGTGGAGTTAGGTGCTGCCGACGTACGCGCGGCGTGGACGGGAACATGGCCCGATTCCGGCCGCCCCCTGCGAGTGGAAGCAGCCGCCTGGCGGGGCAAGCCGGTTTATTTCCGGCTGATTGGTCCGTGGGTTACGCCCGGCCGGGAAGAGCGATCCAGCACGAGTGTGTTTGAGCACGCAGGCTCAATTCTGGGCGCCACTCTGGTAATTCTGTTCTTGACCACCGGCGCTTTGATCGCACGGCGGAATTACCAGCGAGGAAAGAGTGATCTTCGAGGCGCTCTTCGCCTTGCTGTCGCAGTCTTCGTGATCGAGGTCGCCATCTGGGTTTGCCGCTACCACTTCATCCCCACTCTCGCCGCATTTGGGCGTTTCGTGCTGGCCGTAAGTACCGGGCTCTTCCTGTCGGGGGCCATTGGCATGCTATACCTTGCCCTCGAGCCCTACGTGCGGCGGCATTGGCCGCAGGCGGTCGTCTCCTGGAGCCGGCTGACCACCGGACATGTGCGCGACCCCCTGGTGGCGCGCGACGTTCTTTGGGGAGTTGTCCTGGGTGTGGTGTGGACAGTGGTGATCAGCATTGGCCTCCTCATCTTGAACCGCCTCGGGGAGGCCCCGCAATTACCCAGTCAATCGCTTCTCACCGGCGGCCGCGAGATGGTGGGGATCTGGCTGCTGAACATCGTGCAGTGCATCGGCTCCACCATCGAGTTCTTCTTCGCCATGTTCCTGCTGCGCATCGTGCTGCGCAACAAATGGCTGGCAACGGCCGTCTTCATCGCTCTTTGGACAACGAATAATTCTCTCCGCAACACGCGTCCGGAAGTTTTTGTTCCGGTCTGACTGGTGGTTTTTGGAATCGCTGCATACGCGGTCACGCGCTTTGGATTGATAAGTCTGGCCGTGGCCATCTTCACCGCCAACGTTCTCCTGAGCGTGCCCTACACCTTCGACTTCAGTAACTGGTACGCCACCAGCGCCATTGCCGTGGTCATGAGCTTCGTCGCCATTGCGGGCTGGGGTTTCTACACATCACTCGGAGGACAGAAACTCATCCGCGAGGACCTATTCCAGTAAGGCGACAGTTGTCGAACCAGTTGGAGAGATCAGCAGACAGCGGTGCGTTACGGTCATTTCTTTTCGAGGGCGGGCATGAGCCACTGTGAAACGAAAGTTTCGTATTCTTTTCTGGCCTCGTCGGTGATGGGGACCGTAGCGAGAGGGCTGTTCTCCGTAGCCTGAAAATAAAGATCGCCCGTCCTGCCCAGCGGACCGGCGTCAGTCTTGGTGAATTTCTCCATATCCGCGTCGGCAAACTCGTAGATCTGTTTGGGAGTGTAGTCGTTCAACTGACCGGGGCTGAGCTTGTCGACACTGCGTACGTAGATCCTTAACCTTCCGAAGGCTTTATCTTTATCGTATTCTGCTTTGAAAACATGCTGGAGTTCCTTGTCGGCGTTTTTGGGGTCCTTGTAGACGTCGCCCACAAGGTAAAACTCCGCCAGTTTCCCGCCGTAAGAGCTGTCGAGAAGCTGAAATAGGCGCAACGTGGCGTCATTCGGACTGACCGCCACGGGCTTTTCCTTGGCAACGCAGAAGGTCGGAAGCCCCGCCGTCATCAAGAGCGCGCAAAACGCCGCAGGCAATAGGAACGTAGGTCGGCAAGTTCGCATCATCCCCCCGTACTGCTGCTCCAGCATTTCCAATGTGTGGAGATAAACCTCTCGAGACTCATACTCGATAATTTCCGTGGAAATACTACTCCGCTCCGGCGCCGAAAACAATAGGACAAAAGTGCAAAGAGTAAAGGGTGAAGTCTGAACAACGTATCGGGTGCTGCGACGCAGAACTGCCTACCAAGGTCTGGGGCCCTTAGCATCCTGCGCAAAATCTCTCGCCAAGAGTCCGTCAACCTCAAGCGAAACGTGGAAGACGAAACGGCAAAAACATGCCGCTTGCGAGGGGCCTCGCGGCTGTGTATACTGATGCGGCATTAATGCTTCCGTTAGAAGGTCTCGTGCCTGCTTCTTACAGACTTCTCTGCTTTACCTTGGCGCTTTTCCTTCTCGCTCTCCCGCTCCGTGCCCAGTCCGGCACCTGCGCCGGCATGAGCCTGGGGCAGGGCGCCAGCCTCAAGGGCTTCGTCCCCTTTCCTTCCGACAACTTATGGAATACGGATATATCGAACGCCACGGTAGACCCCAATTCCGCCAACTACCTCAACTTCATCGGCTCGGCAACCACATTGCACGCCGACTTTGGTTCCGGCACCTACGACAAGCAAACCATTGGCATACCTTACCAAGTGGTGCCGGGGTCCCAGGCGAAGGTCAAAGTCACCCTCGGAACTTATGCGAGTGAAAGCAATCCCGGCCCCATGCCGATCCCCTCGAACGCGTTGATTGAGGGTTACCCCAATCCGGGAACCGGCGACCGGCACGTGCTGGTACTCGACCAGGGCGGTTGCTGGCTCTACGAGCTTTATTACGCCAAGGAATCGAAGAGCGGCGCCTGAAGCGCCAATTCAACCGCCCTATGGGACATGACCATTGATGAGCGGCGTCCTTACACGTGGACTTCGGCGGACGCGGCGGGGTTGCCGATCTTCGCGGGGTTGGCGCGTTATGACGAAGTTGCCGCGGGCGCCATCAATCACGCCCTGCGCTTCACCGTGCCTACTACTCAGAAGGCTTTCGTCCTGCCTGCCACGCATTGGGCGTCGAGCAATACCAGCGCCAACGCGCCGCCCATGGGGCTGCGTCTGCGCTTGAAGGCGGATTTTGATATTTCCGGTTACCCCGCTGACGACCAGGTTATTCTTACTTGCATGAAGACGTATGGTCTGATTCTGGCGGATAATGGCAGCGCCATCTTCATCACTGGAACGCCCGACAGCCGCTGGAATAATGATGACTTGGCACTGCTCAAGCAAGTCACGGCCGCGGACTTCGACGTGGTCGACACCGGTACGGTCTACACACCCTCGAACGTACCGAGCGGCGCTTCACCCAAGATCTCCGGTTTCACGGCGAACCCCGCCACGGCGGCCCCGGGACAGCCGGTGACCCTCAGTTGGACAACTACAGGCCAAAGCTACAACATCATCTCACCGCAAATCGGACCGGTGCGCGGATCGAGCATTATCATTGCGGCGCCTTCGGCAACCACTACTTACACGCTCTACTCGACCAATCAGTACGGACGGACGACGCGAACCGTGAAAGTCAGCATCAACTAGCCGGAACTTGGCGCGAGCTCTCCGAAATGAGCGGCATCGGTGCCGGCGAGTTGCCGAAAAACAAGTTGCGTTTTGCGCGTCAATCCCGGGCTATAATCGTGAGGATGATTGGACACAAGAAGGTTTGTCTATGATACGCAAAGCCAAGGATCTATCCTCGGAACAGAAGGTGGCGATCGAAAGCCTCCTAGGGCGCCAAGTTTTGGACGAAGAGGCGATCAGCGTCCGCGCCATCGAACCTCCTGCCCTCTCCGACCAGCAGAGACATGAGCTGGCCGAGCGCTTGAGGGCGTACTTCGCAGAAGTTGATGCCCGCCGGCGCCCCGGCTCCGCGGAGGACGCTGAAGAGATTCTGACCGAGGCCATCCGAAGCAGCCGTCCCGGCTACCGACTGCATCAGTGAAAATTGTTCTCGACAATACTATCCTCGTTCGTGCCCACGAGTGCGCGCACGGTCTTGGCCGTGAGTTGCTGACAAGCCTCATCGAAGGCAAGCATGTGCTGCTGCTTTCAAACGAGATGCTCCAAGAGCTTGCCAGGGTGCTTCGGTATCCCCGGTTGAAGGAGTTCTTTGGCCTTACCGAAGAACGTGTCTTCGATTATGTCGCCTCCCTTCGCCGGTCCGCAGAAATCGTAACCTTAAACCCCCTGCTGACTGCGCCCATTCGCGACGTCAATGACGTCATCGTTGTTCAGACGGCGATAATCGGTGAGGCAGATATAATCTGCACGAACGATGAGGATTTCTTTGAAGGACCTATCACTCGGTACTTGACGCATTACGGAATCAGTGTTCTCAACGATAGAACGCTCATGGAGCAGTTGCGTGCTTAATGGGGTACACGAGCTTAGAATATCTTGAGGAAGAGACCACGACCCTAAGGCGCAACTCCAAGTTCATTCAAGAAGGCCAATCCAAAATCCCAACTCGCGCTAGTCCCCATCCCCCAATCCCTAGCCCCCGGCTAATAGAGAAGGTATTTCGCCTGCACGGCCCGGAATTGTTGCAGCGCGTCTTGCCACTCGAACACGATCCTGCGCGGGTCCTTCCCCGCCTTGATGGCATCCAGAACCCATCGCGCGCCGATCAGTGGCAGTGTCTTATCCAGCTTGAAGTCGTTCGGATACAGCTTCCAGAGGGCGGCGGCGAGTTCGACGCCGAGAGCGGGCGAATCAAGCGCCTGGCGGTCCAGCAACAGAATCTGCACGCCGTGGCAGACCTGGCCGGCGAACGAACTACTTGAAGGCTTGAAATCCGCCGGCAGGAATCGGACTCCCTGAATGTGGCGCTCGTTCAAATACGTCGAGAGTTTTCGCGAGTCGATCCAAAGCGCGCCGAGCACCTCAAACGGCGTGTCCGTTCCGCGGCCCACGCTGACGTTCGCGCCTTCCACCATCGCCACGCCGGGATAAAGAACTTCCTCGGTCGGATTGCGAAGGTTGGGAGAGGGATTGAGCCATGGCAGGCCTGTTTCGTCATACCAATCGGAACGCTGCCATCCCTGCATTTTGATCACGTGGAGCTTGGCGCCGAGGTGGTTTTCTCCGTTGAACATCTGGGCCAACTCCCCAACTGTCATTCCAGGGCGTACAGGCTCTGGAAAATAAGCCACGAAACTGCGCAAGTCGTTGTCGAGGATTGGCCCCTCCACTTCATTCCCGTTAATGGGATCGGGCCGATCCAGCACGTAGAAGTCAATGCCCTTCTTCGCGGCGGCCTCCAGGCAATAACCCAGCGTCGTGGTGTAGGTGTAGAAGCGGACTCCCGCATCCTGGATGTCGTAGACCAGTGCATCCAGCCCTTCCAGCATCGTGTCCGTAGGCCTCTCGACATCGCCGTAGAGGCTGTGCACCGGCAGTCCGGTGGCGACATCGGTGCCAGATGCGACCTTGGCGTCCACCTGGCTCGCGAGCCCGTGTTCCGGGCTGAACAGGGCGACGAGTTTCACTCCGGGCGCATGGTAGAGCAGATCGATCGTGCGGCGGCCTTCGGTGTCCACGCCCGTTGCGTTGGTGATCAAGCCCACCCTGCGTCCTTCCAGGGGCGCGAAGTTCTGCGCCTCGAGAACGTCAACGCCTGTCTTCACTTTCCCGTTCCTAAGGCCCTGCTCGCGATAGCCTCTCATTAATTCGTAGTAACCGGTGAGCGAGCGCCGGCTGGCCAGCACCTGCTCAGCGGAAATGGGCCCCAGCGCAGCGGCAACGATGCTCGCGATCTGTATGCGCATCTGGACCACGTCGCCTTTGCCGTTAGGATGTACCCGGTTCGAGAGGATGATGAGGTAGGTTTTACTCGCCGGGTCAACCCAGATGCTCGTTCCGGTAAATCCCGTGTGGCCAAACGAACCGACTTCGAATAGCTCGCCCCGATTGGAGGCGAAAGGCGAGTCCAGATCCCAGCCCAACCCGCGCACGGCCATCTTATCAGGGGGGGTCTGCGGCGAGGTCATCTTTTCGACGGTCAGAGGGCTCAGGATGCGCGCGCGTTTGTAGCTGCCCCCGTTGAGAAGCATCTGGGCGAATATCGTCATATCCTCCGCGCTCGAGAAAAGACCGGCATGGCCCGCGACTCCGCCCATGTTGTACGCGGTGGGATCGTGCACCTCGCCCCACAGCATTTTTCCCCGGTCACCTTCCTGGTATTGAGTGGGCGCAATGCGCTTGCGCCAACTCGCAGGAGGATTGAAGCGAGTATCCTTCATGCCCAGCGGCTTGAAGATGTGTTCCGAGCAGTAGACATCCAACGGCTGGCCCGAGACACGATGCACCAGTTCCCCCAGAGTCTCAAAGTTGATGTCGCTATAAACGAAGCGGGTGCCAGGCGGGTTGATGAGCTTTGTCTCCGCGATCATCTTCATTGCCGTACCGTACCCCGACCACTCCGGCTTTAACTCGAGATCTGGAGGCAACCCGGAATAATGCGTCATGAGTTCCTGCACGCTGACGCTTTCTTTCCCGTTGGCCTTGAACTCTGGCCAGTATTCGGAGACGGGCGCGCTTAAGACGATTTTGCCTTGCTCCACAAGCTGCATGACAGCCGTGGTGGTGGCCACAACCTTGGTCACCGAAGCCATATCGAAGATAGTATGGACGTTCATCGGCAACGCCCGCGGAACCAAAGCGCGTTGCCCGAAAGCCTTGCGGTAGATCACCTTTCCGTTCTGCCCCACCACTACCACAGCCCCGGGGCAGTCCCCTCCGCGAATCGCTTCCTTCACTATGGAATCGATGGCAGCCAGCTTTTGTTTAATGATGTCCTGCTCCGGCTTCTTCGTCTTCTCTACCGTGACCGCTCGAGCGGCGGGTGCACTCGCCAGCACGCAGACCGCAAACACCAGACTCAATATCCGCAAACGACTCACTTTCACCTCCGAGCCCCGAAGGGGCAACCTGACACAGCCCTAGCCAACGGCGTACGAACAACTGCAGCGATCCTTCGCTTCGCTCAGAGTCTGTGATTTTTTTGGATTTTTGGCCATTTTCGAGCACTTAACTCATTTGTTATCAATGGCACTTTTCGGCAACATTCAAAAAAATCACGCTCTCTCAGGATGACATGTTCCAAATTTCGTCACACCTTCTTCGGCCCGGACTGTGCTGGATCGCCCCTTCGGGGCTATACGCAGGCATTCACTTTAGCCGACGGTTACACAAGCTTCAATTCAAGAGACTTTTGCTATATACTCTCCGCTCACGTCTGTCAACAGACAATTGGGAGTCGCGAAGAGAATCCTCGAAGGATCCGTATACCAATGAAAATTACTCCGATCGACTGGCTGGTTGTAGCTGCATATTTCGCTATCAATTTGCTCATTGGGCTGTACTACCGCAAAAAGGCCAGCGCCAGCACGGGCGACTTTTTTGTTTCCGGCAGAAAGGTTGGCTGGCTGCTGGCGGGCACTTCCATGGTGGCCGCGACTTTTGCGGCTGATACGCCTTTAGCGGTCACGGGCTTTGTGGCCCGGCAAGGGATTGCCGGCAACTGGTTCTGGTGGAGCTTTCTTCTCAGCGGCATGATGACGGTCTTCTTCTTCGCCCGCCTGTGGCGTCGCGCGGAGATCATCACCGACGCGGAGTTCGTCGAGTTGCGTTACGCCGGCAAGCCGGCCGCCTTTTTGCGCGGCTTCCGGGCGTTGTACTTCGGCATCCTCATGAACTGCCTGATCGTCGGCTGGGTCAATCTCGCTATGGAGAAGATCCTCCAGACCGCTTTGGGTGTTCCGAGGAGCGTGGCCATTCTGATCATCTTCGGCATCATCGCCTTCACCGGCTTTTACACCTCGATATCGGGACTCTGGGGCGTGCTATGGACGAACGCCGTTCAGTTTGTCCTGAAGATGACGATGGTGACCGTCCTGGCTTATTACGGCATTAAAGCTGTGGGCGGATTCGTATTAATGAAGCAGAAGTTGGCCCTCCTCGATGTCGAACGGCATGCGGCCACGGGCGGTACGGGTTCCATTCTCTCGTTCGTCCCCGGTTTCGACTCGGCCTGGATGCCGCTATTGACTTTCTGTGTATACCTCGGAATGAACTGGTGGGCCAATTGGTACCCAGGGGCGGAGCCGGGCGGGGGCAGCTACGTAGCGCAGACGATCTTCTCCGCCAAGGATGAAAAGAACTCACTCTGGGCCACGATGTGGTTCAACATTGCGCACTACGCCATACGTACCTGGCCCTGGGTGCTGACCGCCCTGGCCTCGGTAGTTCTCTACCCGCACCTCAAAGACCCGGAGATCGGTTTCATCAAGGTCTGGGTTGATCATTTGCCCGGAGCGTGGCGCGGCTTAATGCTTGCCGCCTTTGCTGCCGCGTTTATGTCCACGATCGCCACCCAGCTCAATTGGGGTTCCTCTTATATCCTTAACGACTTCTACCGGCGCTTCGCGGTGCGAGGAAAGAGCGACCGGCACTACGTGGTCGCCGCCAAGCTCTTGACCGCTTTCCTGGCCATCCTGGGCGCCGCTGTTTCGCTGGTCATGACCAGTGTGGCCGGAGCCTGGGAGTTCTTGCTTGGGGTGGGCGCGGGCACCGGCGCGGTCTACCTGCTGCGCTGGTACTGGTGGCGGATTAACGCCTGGTCGGAAGTCTCCGCCATGTCTGCCGCCGCCATCATGACGGTGCTGCTGCATACGGTGATTCACATTCAAGGAACTCCGGCCAGCGTCTTTGCGAAGTCCATCATTCTCACCGTGGCGGTGACGAGTTGCGTGTGGCTTGCCGTCACTTATCTCACGCCTGCGGAGCCCGAAGCCAAACTTGTTCAGTTCTACCGGCGAGTGCGGCCCGGGGTAGCAGGCTGGCAGAAAATTGCGCGCTTGGCCCCGGAAATTCCCCCTAGCCATGACGGTTGGTACAATCTCATGGATTGGGTGCTCGGTTGCCTGATGGTGTACATGGCGTTGTTCGGAATTGGTCACTTACTGCTGGGCTCCACCAGCCTGGGGATCGTCTTTTTATGTGTAGCCGCAGCGTCCGGCTACGCCATCTATTGGGACTTCTCGAAGCGAGGCTGGGAGACACTCGCCAAGTGACGAGTGACAAGTGACGAGTGACGAGCCGGAGAGGCATAAGACTGTAGGAAGTGACGCGGCAAAGAGGCAGTCCGGAGCCTCCGGACACTTGTGCCTGAGGTTCATGTGAACGAGCCGCTGCATTTCACTAGTCACAGCGTTGTCCAACTCGTCAGTCCACTTCCGGCTCGTCACCCGTCACTTGTCACTCGTCTCGGTATCTCACATGCGCATCACGGAACGCGAAAACCCGTCCTCAGCGGCGCTCGACACAAAACCCACCGCTGAGATCCTCCGTATCATTAACCGGGAAGATCAGCGCGTCGCTCCAGCCGTCGAGAAGGTCATACCACGCATCGCGCGCGCGGTGGACATTGCCGTTCGAGCCATCAGTTGCGGCGGGCGGATGATTTATCTGGGCGCCGGGACCAGCGGCAGGCTGGGCGTCCTCGACGCTGCCGAGTGCGGCCCGACCTTCGACAGCGACCGCGTGCAGGCTGTAATCGCAGGCGGCCGAGACGCCATGCTGAAGTCCTCAGAAGAGACGGAGGACAACCCTCTGGAGGGCGAGCGTGACTTACGCCGCATCAGGCTCAGCAAGAAGGATGTCCTGGTCGGAATCTCAGCCAGCGGCCAGGCGCCTTACGTGCTGGGCGGGATGCGCTATGCTCGCCGGATCGGCGCCAGGACGGTCGCTCTGACCGTCAACCCTGCCGCCCCGATGAAGCCGCTCGCGGACGTCTTCATTGCGCCCGTGGTGGGACCTGAGGTCCTCACCGGCTCCAGCAGAATGAAGGCCGGAACCGCTCAGAAGCTCGTCCTCAATATGCTCTCCACGACCGTCATGGTCCGCCTGGGGCGCGTCTTCTCCAGTTGGATGGTCAACATGCGATTGACCAACCGGAAGCTGCGCGAGAGAGGCCAGCGAATCCTGACGCGCTCCACCAGCGCAAGCCCTGCCCGTGCCGCCCGGACCCTGAGAGCCGCCGGAGGAAATTTGCCGCTGGCCCTGTTGATGCTTCATCGCAGGATAAAACGAGACGAAGCCCAACGACTTCTAGCCACGGGAAAGAGCCTTGCCTCCCTCCTGCGCGGTCCATCGTAGGGGCAACCCTGGTGCTTGCCCCGGGCGGCCACGAGGGTCACCCCTACGGCGCATTCGAGTGGCCGCGCTGCCTCAGAACGTCTCGTTCAAGCTAATCTCATTCAACGTCTGGTCCAATCGTTGTGCCGCCTGCTCGCGCCTTCCGTCGAGATCAGCGATCTGCGCGCGCAGCGCGGCGAGGCGGTCCTCTTGCGTATTGAGTTCACGAGTGTACCGCTCAGTCAAGGCTTTCTCCTCTGCACTGCCCTTGAGCGCCTTCATGTTCTCGCGCAGGCGCGCCTGGTCGGCGCTAATGGAATCGATCTCCTGACGGCGCGCCTGAAGTTGCGCGTCGAGGGTTGCAATTGCGCTCTTCTGGTCTAGCACGCGCCGGAAAGCCTGCTCCATGGCGGGAGTGACCCGCTGCTGCTGGGTCAAAACATCGACTTGGTCGCTCGTCAAGTTGGTGAGCGCCAGCGTGGCCGTCTCGGGCTTATGCTCCTCGACCACAAGCTGGGCGCTCTCCTTCGGTTTCACCTTGACTCGAAAACGATAGAAGGAAGCTGACGATTCTTCCGGCTTCAAGTTGTCCACAAGCTTCCACTCGGGGCGGGCCGGGTGCTCGATGACAACCTCTCGTGAAGTGACGTCCGAATTGGAGATTTTGTAAGTCCTGCTCGAACGTTGTTCCCGGGTGGTGAACATCAGACCCTTGTTGATCACAACCCTGCTGATGGGTTTTTCCGAAAAGTTCTCCTCTACCTTAACGCGCAACGCCGGATCGGGCGCGTAGGAGGCCAGCCGCTTCTCGCCAGGATGAACTGCTTCCAGCAGTCCCTGGCCGGCAAACGTATCGCCCTCGAGCACGTTGAAGCTTCCTGCATCCAGCGTCTGCCCGCTCGTATTGGTCAGCCAGAGGGCGCGCAGGGCCGCAGCCGACTCAGGGTTCCACAACGTCACCTTCTCCGCATCAATATGCGCCTGGATAATCGGAACCAGGGCCGACTGGTTCTTATCAATGGTGACGGTCTGCTTGATATCGTATTCGAAGAGGTCGCCGATTTCCTTCGCTTCGGCCTCAGGTTGCAGCTCTTTGAGCTCTTCGTAGGCGCGGCCTGCCAGCGGGTTGGCTGCAGCTACTTCAACGGTTTGTGTAACGCTTCCCACAGTCAAAGTTGGATGAAACTGATTCATCCTGCCGGAGGCGACGGCCACGTTGTTCACGGCCAACTGCTGGAACCCCGGTGAGTCGACGGTAAGGGATGCGTCACCGGGCTGAGCGTTTCGGAACCGGTAGTGGCCGTTAGAATCTGCGCGCGTGGTCCGGGAGGCGCCGTTGGCGTTATTCGTCAGGGTCACTTTGGCGTTAGGAATAACAGCCCCGGACTGATCTCGCACGGTGCCCTCCAGGACGGTCGCCCCACCGACCACGCCGCCTATCACGCCGCCCATCGTTCCACCTGGAACGCCACCGACGACACCCACAGAGTACACCCCACCGCCCACCCCTCCGCCTTCGCCTGGGCCGACTCCTCTACCACTCCCCGAGCCCGCAGCCGGCGCTGCCATCAGCGCCATTTCATGCGTCTGGGGCGTGAGTGTCATCTCCTGGGGCAGAGCCACCACCGGCCGGCGCACGTAGTAGGGCTGCGAGATCTGCTGGATGAAAGACTGGGGCGCACCCGCGACAAGAGAAAGTCGGACGCCTTTCCAGTCCTCGCCGATCGTATTGTCCACCACCGCCCATCCCTGGATCAGCGGCGGATCGTCAGGCTTGTCAGTAAGCAGGATGCGGTAAGTGCTCTTCCAGACCGGCACCTCGCTGATGTAACTCACAAACACGTCGCGTTCGCCATCGCCTGTGGCGGAGATGGTCATGCGGCGCAAGTCCATGGCCTTGGCAGACCCGATGAGGTTCAGGTAGCGCCCCACATCGTCGCTCAGATCGCGATCGGCGATGCGCACCGAAGTGGCCGGCCCCATCTCGAAGCTGCGCAGTTCGCCGCCATCGGTTACAAGGGAAAGTTCTGTGACTTCCATCAGTTGCTCGCCTTTGGGGTTGAGGGTCTTGCGTCTCTCGACGCTCAACACCCGGCCCGCGCCGGACGCCGAACCGTTATGCACCTCCACTCTTGTGCCGCGCAGCGCGTTGAGAAAATCATCCCGCGAAGTCCCCTCGCTGAGTGGCAATCGAAGGGCCTTCAGCCGCTCGCTGAGGGGTGCAATCGAGTTGAACCTCACACCGCTTATCCGTCCTGAGCCGAGGTCCACCACGGTGAGCGAATTGAGGACGTCATTAAGCTGTGCCGTCGTGAAGTCGATGTTGAGCTCCTGCGTGCCGCGTACCCGGGCGGAGTGCTCGAAGTAGCCAACTCCGTTCTTGTAGAGCACCACTCGTTTCACCGGCAATCGCTCCTGCGACTCCGCCGCGACATTCGGCTCAGATAGGCCACTGGGCTTCTGCTGGGCATTCACGATGCCCGCAAGCAAGACCATTAATGCACATGTGACTATTAGTCTCCGCATTAAATCCCCCCTCGTATTGGAAAGTAGCAAAGCGGCGTGTTGAATAAACGTGTTCGCCGTTCTATGGCTTAGACACCGGAGCCCAATCTCAGGTTGCCGGACCTTTCCGGTTATTTTGTGGCGCGGGCGTCCCGCCCGTGGCCGCGGGAGCGTCCCGCTCCCGCGAGCGGGCAGAGCCTGCCCTGAGCGGAGCGAAGGAATGCCCGCGCGTCAGCGGGCGAGACGCCCGCACCACAAAATCAAAAATCTTGGAACTTTCTGGGCCTTTCCTACGTTCCTGGTCATAGAGTGAGGAGGTGGTCTCCGATGATGAAGAAAACAGTTGGTGTGATGGTTGTCATGTTGGTCTTTGCCGCGCTGGCATTGCCCGCGGACCGTTGGTTACACGTCCGGGTCATCGAGTCGGGTCCGGACGGAGATCGGGTACGCGTCAACATTCCATTGAGCCTTGCGGAAGCCGTCCTTCCCACGATCAAATGTGACAAGCTCTACGAAGGCAGAGTCAAGGTGGAAGGCCATGCCTTTGACCAGGTGGATGTGCGCGCCTTGCTGGAAGCGGTCCGCAAGACGCAGGACAACCAGTACGTCACCGTCGAGTCGAAGGATCAGAACGTGGAGGTTGCAAAAGCCGGGGAGTTCCTGCTCATCAAAGTTCACGAGAACTGCAAGCGCGGCGCGAAGAAGGACCAGGCTTCGAAGGCGGAGAATACGGTAAACATCAAGGTTCCCTTCAAGGTTGCCAACGCCTTGCTCTCTGGCCCCAACGACGAACTGAATGTGCTGGCGGCCGTTCGTGCTCTCGACGAATACCAGAATCTGGAGTTGGTCACCGTGAAGGACGGCAGCGACGACGTTCGCATCTGGGTGGATTCGAACAATACCGCGGACTGAACTTGTTGGAACGTGGAACGGGTCGCAGGGGCGGCCCCAGTGGCAGCCAGATCGGCTGCCCGTACAGAGGTTGGCGGAAGGCGGTGGGTTATGACGGCAGGCATGGCAGTTCTCGCAGGGGCGCTCGGGGTCTTCACGGCAGGCGCTGTGGTTGTCTGTAACGAGGGGGCGGTGAGGGTCGATGTGCGGGAAAAGAGCCAAGGTGGCAACCACATCCATTTGATTTTGCCCGCCGCCGTTGCCCCGGTGGCTGCATTTATGATCCCCAGGAGCAAACTCCACGACGCTCGCGACAAAATCAGGCCGTGGCTTCCGACCATCAAAGCAGCCAGCCAAGAACTCGCGCGCTGCGCCGACGGTCCGCTAGTTGAGGTAGACAGCCGTCACGAGCATGTGAGAGTCTTCAAGTTGCAGGGGTCTGTTTTTATCGACGTAGACTCGGACGAGGAAACGGTTCACGTTTCATTTCCGCTTGTAGCGGCCGCCGACACAGTGAGCGAGTTAGCAAGGTAAGCTTGAATTGCCTCTCCTTGGAAGAGCGGTAGACAGGGGGTGTCCGGTTCGAGTGCGTCCTTCGCCGACCGCCCCCTAATCACCTTTTCGTGCCGCTCAAGAACTCCCGCATTGTCATTCTGAGAGTCTGTGATTTTTTTGGATTTTTGGCCATTTTCGAGCACTTAACTCATTTGTTATCAATGGCACTTTTCGGCAACATTCAAAAAAATCACGCTCTCTGAGCGAAGCGAAGAATCTCGGCAGTTGCCGTTTCCGGGCACTACAGGGATCCCTCCTTCGTTTCACTCAGGAACGCCTGCGGTTCCTCAGGATGACATGGTGAATGATTTCCCCCAACCACCCTCCGCCCCTCCTTGGCTTTGGAGGGGAGATAAAGGCAGCCAAGGAGGGGGACCACGCCGACCTCAATTCACCGTAAGGGTGAGATTGATCGTGTGGGTGAGGGTGGAAGTCGAGGCGGCGGCTCCCGTGACGACCACGGTGTAAGTCCCCGCAGGCGTACCGGGGATGGTCTTGGGAGCAGGAGTGCTCGACCCACCGCAAGCGGTCCACAGCATCGCCAGAAGCAAGCACGCGCCCAGCAGATACGCGGCGCGACGCTTCCTGGCGGCAACCAGCGTCGCCAAACTTGCCAGCCCCAATAAACCATACAGCCAGAACACTCTTCCAAAGCCGGTAAAGCCGGGCGGCAGCAACCTTCCCGCAGGTGGCGCGAGCCACGCCGTGGATGGCGCTGTGGTCGTAATGGCCACCCCCACGGTCGTCGATGCCGTGCCGTTCAGAGCCGCCGAGTTGGGTGTCAGTGTACAAGTGGCGAGCGACGGCGCCCCAGTGCAGGTCAGGTTCACGGTCTGGGTGAACCCTCCCCCGGGAGCAAGGGTCAGAGTGTAATTTGCAGTTTGGCCCGCGGTCACCGTCTGGCTGGTGGTAGCACTTGAGATCGCAAAGTCCATTCCGGTGCCTGAAAGCGGAATCGTCTGGGGGCTGTTGGCGGCGTTGTCTGTCAGCGTAATTGTCCCGCTTTGACTACCGGCGCCAAGCGGTGAGAAAGTGACGCTGATGGTGCAACTGGCGCCCGCAGCAAGCGAGGCCGGGCAAGTGTTAGTCTCGGCGAAGTTGCCGGTGCGAGCGATGGTGAGGGAAGACAGAGTGAGATTGCCCGTGTTCGTTAGTGTGATCGTCTGCGGGGCGCTCTGGGTTGAAACGGTCTGCCCGGAGAAGGTCAGGCTCGTCGCCGAAAGGCTGACCAGAGGCGCCTGCCCCGTACCGCTCAGGCTCACGCTTTGGGGGCTGTTCAGGGCATTATCCGTCAGCGTAAGGACGCCGCTTCGAGCCCCAACCGCTGTAGGCGTGAAGGTAACACTGATGACGCAACTGGCGCTGGGAGCAACGGAGCCTGCGCAGGTGTTGGTCTGGGCGAAATCTCCGCTCGCGCTAATCGCGAGGGGAGCCAGAGCTACACTACCCGTATTCGTCAGTGTGAGGGTTTGCGAGGCGCTCTGGGTTGATAGGGCTTGCCCGGAGAAGGTCAGGCTCGTCGCCGAAAGGCTGGCCACAGCCGCCAGCCCTGTACCGCTGAGGGTCACTGTTTGGGGGCTGTTGGTAGCATTGTCCGTTAGCGTCAGGGTGCCGGTTCGAGGCCCAGGCGCGCTGGGCGTGAAGGTAACGCCGATGGTGCAAGCGGTGCCGGGATTAACAGGGACGGTGCAATTGTTGGTCTGGGCGAAATCTCCGGTCGTACTAATCGTGAGGGGTGTCAGTTCTCCAGTCCCCGTGTTGGTCAATAAGATCGTTTGCGGCGCGCTGCTGGTCGCTGGAACTTGCCCCGCAAAGGTCAGGCTTTGTGTCGAGAGCGTGACCACCGGCGCGAGCGCCGTGCCGCTCAGCGTCACGATTTGCGGGCTGTTCTTGGCGTCATCCGTAAGCGTAATCGAGCCCGATTGATTTCCGCCGGCTGTGGGAGCGAAAACGACGCTGATTTTGCAACTGGAATTGGCAGGGATGGCAGGCAGACAGTTATCGGTTTCGGTCCAGCCATTCGAAATCGCCAGACTGGTGATGCTGATGGCCGCCGCACCAGCATTCGTGACGGTCACGCCCTGCGGGGTGCCGAGGGTGCCCAGAAGCTGATTGCCAAAACTCAGGCTGGTGGGTGAAACCGTGACAGCGACCGTCGCGTCCCCGGTGCCACTCAGTTGAACGGCCTGCGGGCTGCCGCCCGCGTTGTCGCTAATCGCCACGGTGCCGGTACGGGTACCCGTCGCCGTCGGCGTGAAGGTCACATCAATAGTGCAATTGGCCAGGGCCGCTACCGTCCCGCCGAGATAAGGACAGGACGTTGCCGTGTTGACAATCGCGAAGTCGCCGGTCGCTACCATGCCGGAAATGTCGAGGACCGCGTTGCCCAAGTTCGTCAGCGTCACACTCTGCTTCGCGCTGGTCACTTTTAGAAATCCGCCCGGAAAGCTCAGGGCGGGGGCGGATAAACTAACTGCCGGTACGGGGCCCGGTGAGAGCCTGGCCACAAACGCCACGGTCTGATTTGCCCAAGTGTCGGTGTTGGTAGCTTTCAACGGGTTCACCATCGGAAAGTCGGTCGACGATGTTGACCCAATCACCCAGGCGTTGAGGGATGGGTCCGCGGCGATGGAGTTACCAACGTCGTAAACGTTTCCTCCCAGGTAGGTCGAATACACCCAGGCCGAGCCAGAGGGGTTCAACTCGGCCACGAAGGCGGTTTCGTTCTCGGCAGTGCCGACCGCATTATTGGTGGTCTGGATGGGATTGACGAGAGGAAAGTTCGTCGTGTTGGTCCAGCCGGTCACGTAAGCGTTGCGCGAAGGGTCGAGAGCAATCGCGTTGCCGCCACTTAAACCCGAGCCGTTCACTTGCTCGCTGCCGCCCAGGAAGGTTGAATAGACCAAAGCCGTACCCGTCGCGTTCAGCTTGCTCACAAACGCGTCCTGGAGTCCTGCGAATGTCCCCTGTGCCGCGGAAGCGATGGGAAAGTCGGGTGAAGTAGTGTAGCCCGTCACGTAGGCGTCGCCCGAGGAGTCCACAGCGATGCCAAACCCCGCGTCGTTATTGCTGCCGCTCAGGTAAGTGGCGTAGACCAGGACCGTGCCCGCCGCATTCACCTCCGTCACGAAGGCGCACTCGGGTGACGGAGCGTTGGCTCCGACTTTCGTGCAGGAAGTCTGGTAGGCGCCGGGAGTAACGGGAAAGTTCGGAGCGCTACCGCCGGTGATGTAAGCGTTCCCAAGGGGGTCCAATGCAACGGCGTTCGCGCTGGTGCCGCCGCTGCCACCCAGGAAGGAAGAATAAACAAAGGCAGAGCCGGGCTCGTTGAGTTTGCTCACAAAGGCGCCGGTGGGGTTAGCTTGGATGGGATTCATCATCGGAAAGTCAGCCGAAGAAGTGTTTCCGGCCACGGTGACGTTACCCGCGGCGTCTACCGCGATACCGTTCCCGATGTCGCTGCCGCTCCCACCCAGGTAGGTGGAATAAAGCAACTGAGAGCCAATGGTGTTCAGCTTGGTCACAAACGCATGCCCGGCAACAGACTTCGGGCTCGGCTGCAACGCGTGCAGCACGGGAAAGTTGGATGAGCTAGTGGCGCCGGTCAGGTAGATGCTGCCGCCTGAGTCCACCGCGATGGCCTCCCCGAAGTCTTCGCCGTTGCCGCCCAGGAAGGTGGAAAAAACGAACGTCCCGCTCGGGGTCAGCCTGGACACAAACAGGTTTTGCCCTCCCGCCAGGCTCGCCTGCAACGGATTTACTGTGGGGAAGTCGGTCTGGGAGGTAGACCCGGTTATGTAGATAGAGCCGAAACCGTCACTGACGATGGCATTGCCCGCACTTCCGCTGATCACCGCTCCGCTGCCGCCCAGGTACGTGGAAAACGTCAGCGCCGGGTCGATAACGAGCGGCCGGCTATGGTCGTAAGGGCCCAACTCGAAGCGAACGCGCCTCTGCGCGTCCAGGCGGAAGCAGCCCTCGCGGAATTGACGATGGACGATTGTCGATTGTCGATTCCCGACTCTTGGTTTTCGTGTTTCGTTCTGAACTGTTAACTGTGGACTGTCGACTGTCGACTGCTCTTGATAAATCGTTGGCTTACGGAATCGGACCTCTCCGCCTTTGGCAGGGATCACAAGATTGCCGTTCCCATCGATCCGCAGGGGCGGCTCACGCACCGCCCACACATCCAACGCGATGGCGCTTGGGTCGGCGCCGGGTGCGACGATGAAATCGTACTCAAGCTGCCCGCCGGCCAACGGATTCCCGTAATAGACCAAGTCGATGCCGGGATAGACGTTCCGGTACTTTACCTTCGCGTAGGTGGGGACGTTCGCGCGCCACTTCTTTGGGTCGTTGCCAATAAAATAGTTGACCTTGCCCGGCAGTTCGTCCTGTCCGCTCACCTCGGCGTTGGGCTTCGCTCCCACGAGCCTCAGGCGAACAACCTGATTTTGGATTTTAGATTTTGGATTTTGGATTAGGGAACTTGTCCGTGGTCCGTTGTCCGTCCTAGGTTGCACGGAAGCCTTCGTTCTGGTTCCTGAGTCCTGAATCCCGAATCCTGAATCCTGCACTTCCAGTACCGATTCATCACCTGTCAGAAACAAGGCGTAGCCATGCCCGTGCGAGAGGAACTTCACCCGTCCATCAGTCTGCCCCTGATTCGCCTCGAAACTAAGGGGTAGCTTCCCCAAGCTCGCTACGAGCTGCGCCGGAGCCCCGGACGTCCCTGGCTGGGCAGAAATCTCGCTCCCGACTTGCCAACCTTCATGCAAACTAAACCAAAGACCCCCCAGGAAAATTAGAGATACGCAAGCCCAGTAAATCACCATGCGCTTCGTCGCGGTATGCGACCTTGGGATGAGAGCGGCAAACATGGGCACCTCCACGCCGCAAAGGAATTCACTCGCGCACACTATACTCCGCCCGCAAAGCAGATGCAAGGCATCATCTCGCACCCTCTGAAATCTCGCTTGGGATGCGGCAAGGCAAATAGGGTCTGAAGAAATGCCCCGGCGCACAGGTGTGGTGCGGGCGTCTCACCCGCCGTAGCTAGGGCATTCCCTCGCTTCGCTTAGGACAGGCTGACCGGGAGCGGGACGCTCCCGGCACAGCGGGCGAGACGCCCGCCCCACGTCGAACCGAAGACGGTTCAATTCACCGTCAGAGTCAATTGAATCGTGTGGGTAAGCGTGGAAGTCGAAGCACCCGTCGCCGTTACGTCCACAGTGTAAGTTCCGGGAGGAGTGCCAGAGTTGTGGACGGTCTGGCCTCCTCCGCCGCAGGCGCTCCACAACATCACGATGAGCAGGCCCGCGCCCAGCAACCACGCGGCGCGACGCTTCCTCGCTCCAGCAAGTGCCGCAACACTGGCCAGCCCCAGCAAGACGTACAGCCAGAACGCTCTCCCCAGCCCTGTCATGCCGGGAGGCAGGAATCTGCCCTGCGGCGGGGCGAGTGATGGCGCCGTGGTGGAAACTGCCACCGCCACCGTCCCCGATGCCGTGCCGTTCAGCGTCACCGTGTTGGGTGTGAGCGTACACGTGGATTCCGAGGGCGCGCCGGTGCACGTCAGGTTTACCGTCTGATTGAACCCTCCTTGGGGAGCGAGCGTTAAAGAGTAATTCGCCGTCTGACCCGCAGACACAGTCTGGCTAGTAGTGGAACTCGTCACGGCGAAGTCCATTCCAGTGCCCGAAAGCTCGACCGTCTGCGGGCTATTGCTGGCGTTGTCCGTCAGGGTCAACGTGCCGCTTCGACTCCCGGAGTCGATGGGCGAGAAAGTGATACTGATCGTGCAACTAGCGCCAGCAGCCACGGAACCAGCGCAAGTGTTGGTCTGGGCGAAGTCGCCGCTGCGGGTGGTCTTAAGGGGAGTCAACGCTCCATTGCCCGTATTGGTCAGTGTGATCACCTGCGGGGCGCTCTGCGTCGAGACTGTCTGCCCGGCGAAGGTCAGGTTCAATGCTGAGAGGCTTACCACCGGCGTAAGTCCCGTACCGCTGAGTGTTACCGACTGGGGACTATTGCTGGCGTAGTCCGTGACTGTAAGTGTGCCGGTCTGAGGGCCGTACACGGTCGGTTGAAAACTGACGTTGATCGCGCAACTCGAGTTGGCGAGAACGGCGGGCATGCAGTTATTGCTTTGCGTCCAACTACCCAAGACCGCAATGCTGCTGACAGTGAGCGGTACCGCATTGGGATTCGTGAGGGTCACGACCTGCGGAGAGCTCGGATTCCCCTCGTCCTGATTGCCAAAGGTCAAACTTGCGGGGTAGAGATTGGCGGCAGCCACCATGCCAACGCCGCTCAGCGCAATCGTTTCCGGGCTGCCTTCGCCCGTGTAGGTAATGGTCACCGTTCCGGATCTGGTGTCGGTTGCCGTAGGCGTGAACGTGATGTCAATCGTGCAAGCGGCTCCGCCAGTCAGAGTGCCACCGCTATATGGACAAGAGGTGGCGGTGGTCACCAGCGCAAAGTCGCCGCTCGCGGCGATGCTGCTCAGGCTCACCGAAGCACTGCTGAGGGGCGTCAGAGTCACACTTTTTCCCGCGCTGGTCGTGCCGCCCAGCACCGTCCCGAAATCGAGGCTTGTTGGGAGCAATGTCACCGCCGGGGGCGGTGAGATCATGACCACAAAGGCGCCGCTATTGCCTGCTTCGATGGGATTGACAGTCGGGAACCCGGTCCCGGTTCCTCCACCCACGTGGGCGTTGCCCGACGAATCAACAGCAATGGCGTTGGCTTGAGTCACGTAGTTTCCTCCAAGGTAAGTCGAGTAAGCCAAAGCCGAGCCCGCTGCGTTCAGGCACGCCACAAAACCGGTATAGGGGATGGGGATTGGGGGCCAGATACTGTCGTTGTTGCTTGCCTGTATCGCGTTAACCGTTGGGAAGTCACGCGACGCGGTTGCCCCGGCCACGTACGCAACGCCGCTGGAATCGATGGCGATGCCAACTCCTCTATCACCACAGATCATGTAGGTGCCAAGGTCATATACACAACCGCTGCCGCCCAAGTACGTGGAGTAGATGAGGGCCGAGCCAGCCGAGTTCAGTTTGGCGACGAAGGCATTACTGGTGCTAGATTTCGACTGGTAGGTCTGGATCGGGTTGACTGTGGGAAAATCCGGCGACCAAGTGGCCCCAGTCAAGTAAGCGTTGCCGGAGGAATCGACGGCGATCCCAAGTCCTTCGTCACCGCCCGCCAGAGTGGCAGCGTTAGGAACACCACTACCGCCCAAGAAGGTGGAGTAGACGAGGGCCGAGCCCCCCGGGTTCAGTTTGGCGACAAAGGCATTAGTCTCGCCATATTTCGACTGATAAGCCTGGAAGGGGTTAACCGTGGGAAAATCGGGCGACGACGTGGTCCCGGTCAGGTAGGCGTTGCCGGAGGAATCGACTGCGATGCCTGCGCCGTTGTCCCCATCACTTCCGCCTAGATAGGTGGAATACACTAGTGCAGAGCCGGACGGATTCAACTTACTGACAAAGGCGTTTTCACTTCCGTTAAGCGTCGGCTGCAACGGGTTAGCCGTGGGAAAATCGGGCGACGACGTGGCCCCTGTCACGTAGGCGTTGCCGGAGGAATCGACGGCGATCCCCATGGCCGTATCCTTGCCGCTGCTGCCTCCCAAGTAAGTGGAATAAACAAGGCTCGTGCCAGCGGGATTCAACTTGGTCACAAACGGATCGCAAGAACCCTTGAGGGTCGCTTGCAGCGGAAGCGCTGTGGGGAAATCGCTCGAACAGGTCTGGCCAGTCAGGTAGGCGCTCCCGGCCGAGTCCACCGCGATGGCATTGCCTGTATCGCCCCCACTTCCGCCCAGGTAAGTCGAGTAGACAAGCGCAGTGCCAGTTGCGTTGAATTTAGTTACAAAGGCTGTGGTATCTGAGGATTTCTTGGTCGCCTGGAACGGGTTCACAGTTGGAAAGTTGTCCGAATAGGTCGTGCCTGTTACATAGGCGTCGCCGGAGGAATCGACTGCAATGCCGTAGGCTGAGTCACTAACCCCACCAAGGCAGGTCGAATAGACGAGTTCGGGGTCAATCACCAAGGGCTTCGAGCGGTCGTAAGGGCCGACTGCAAAGCGAATGCGATTCTGCGCGTCGAGGCGGAAGCGGCCCGCAACCGATTTGGGATTTTCGATTTTGGATTTTGGATTAGCGGCGGTCCGTGGTTCGTTGTCCGTAGTCCGTCGCTCGCCCGCTGAACCTGGTTGGTAAATCACCGGCTTGCGGAATCGGACCTCGCCGCCCTTTGCTGCGATTTCGAGATCGCCATCAGCGTCGATCCGTAGGGGCGGTTCGCGAGCCGCCCCTACAGCCAATCCGATCGCGCCCGGATCGGCGCCGGGGGCGACGATAAGGTCGTACTCCAGTTGTCCGCCCTGGTTGCCGTAGTATTCCAAGTCCACGCCTGGATACACGTCGTGATACCGCACCTTCGCATAGGTCGGCACGTTGGTGCGCCATCTCCTTGGATCGTTGCCGATGAAGTAATTCACCTTGCCCGGAAGCTCCTCGCGCCCCGTCACTTCCGCATCCGGCTTCGCTCCCACCAGCCGAAGGCGCACAACCTCATTTTCGATTTTGGATTTTGGATTTTGGATTAGGGAGTGCGTCCGTGGTCCGTTGTCCGTGGTCCGTTGCAAACTGCTGAACCCTGCCGAGCGCCGGAATTTGTCTCCTGACTCCTGGCTCCTGACTCCTGACTCCTGCACTTCCAACACCGCCTCACTGCTGGTCAGGAACAGACCGTAGCCCCGTCCGCGCGAGAGAAACTTCACCCCCGCGTCGGCCTGGCCCTGGTTCAACTCGAAACTCAGAGGAAGCTTGCCGTAGTTCTCGACCAACCGGGGCCGGATTTGCGAGGCCGAGGCCGGCGTTCCGCGCTCCGTCAGCATACCTTTTGAGGGTTCCAACCTGCCATGAATGCTTATCAAGAAGGCTGCAAGAAGAATGCTCGACATACAACTGGCGTAGATCACGAGCCGCCTGGTCGCGCTCTGCGCGTGAGGAATGAGGGCGGAGAACATAACCACCTCCACGCTGCAGGGAATATGACTTGCCACAATATAGCCATTCCTCAAAGCCGATGCAAGGCATCATATTCCCCCGTTTCCGACATGTCCCTTTTGACCGAATCGCGACCAGACTTCTTGTCTCTTGACAAATACAGACTTATAGGCTAGAGTATCACGGTGGGGTTGTACCGGCTTCGACAGCCGGCCGGGAACATGATGCCGTACACGCACCATCGCGGCGTAGCGCTGACGTTTAGGTCAGCAGGCTGGGCTGGCGGTCTAATGCCGACCTGAAGGTCGGCGCTGCACGAGCTCCGGGAACAAAGCGAGAATGTCTATGAAAACAAAGGATGAGGGCAAAAAGTCGCGGAGTTAAGGAGTTGAGGAGTTGAGTGGCAGAAGGCAAGAGCCGACACCAAATCCCGGTCTAAGTCCGAGAAGCGCTGGTTGGCTTCTCGACTCCTCAACTGCTCGACTCCTGGACTGCAGAACGGAGCGAACAAAGCGAGAATGTCTATGAAAACAAAGGATCGGGTCAGAATTCAACCACCCTTAGCCCCTCCTTATCCAAGGAGGGGAATTCCAGAGCTCCCCTACTCAGGCGAGGAGGGGGTGGGGGTGGGGGGACTTTGCGCCCTGGCGGTACGCCTTCGCCTACGCCAGCGAATAGACAGAACAAAGCGAAAATGTCTATGAAAACAAAGGACCGGGCTGGCGCAGACCTTGCTTTTGAGTGTCTGCGGTGCGCCGAAGGCGCGGTTCGGACAAAATGTCCACTTGCCATGACCTGTCCCTTCCTGACATCGCAGGGTCGAAAAACCACCCGCAAAAAATGAGTTCGTGCTGAAAACAAAGGGGATAGCGCGAATCGGCTGGAAACTGTCAATATGACCGTTTTTCATGAGCTTTCGCGGGCCAAGGGCCCATGGGGACAGACCCCACAAGTAGGGGCCTGCGCCAGCCGGCTGTCGTCTGGCTGAGAGCTGAAAGCTGACGGCTGACAGCTACTCACTCCCGACAACCGGGTTCGTGAGCGTTCCGATGCCCTCAACCGTGATGCTGACCGTATCGCCCGGATGGAGGTGAACCGGAGGCTTGCGGTGATGGCCCACGCCGCCGGGGGTGCCGGTAGAGAGAAGGTCACCTGGTTCCCAGGTGAGCGATTGGGAGAGGTAGCTGACCAGAAACGGAATCTTGAAGATGAGGTCGGAGGTATTCGAATCCTGCATCGTCTTCCCGTTGAGGGTGAGCGAGATTCCGAGCGCGTGCGGGTCGGGAATCTCGTCCTTAGTGACGATCGACGGGCCAAGGGGCGCGAAGGTATCGCAACTCTTCCCTCGGAACCATTGCTTGTCACCGATTTGAAGGTCGCGCGCGCTCACGTCATTGAGAATGGTGTAGCCGGCGATGTGCTCAAGGACCTTGTCTTCTGGTATTGCCTTCGCTCGCTTCCCGATCACGACCGCGAACTCCGCTTCGAAATCCACCTCGTGCGAGTTGGGCGGAAGGACGATGGGATCGCCGAAGCCGCAGATGGTGTTATTGGACTTGAGGAAGAAGATCGGCCGCGCGGGTGTTTGGATCCCCTGCTCGGCGCGGTGGGACTCGTAATTGAGCCCCACGCACACGATCTTTCCGGGCCGCAGCAAGGGAGCGCGCAGGCGCACGTTTCCGAGCGGCGTGAAGAGGCCGCGAGGCAGTCGCGCCGGTTCTGGAAACGCCGCCGCGGCGCCCAGGATTACCGCCAACCCCCGGCGCCACCCTTCCCCGCGCGCCAGCAGCTCGAGCATGTCCCGCGGCGCGGCTCCCGGGGCCAATACCGTGTCGGCCGCCTCTTGCAGCTCAGGCCGCGTCTCGATGCCGAGCGTATCGCCTCGAAGCAAGCCGACGGCAAGCTCGAGGTCGATCACGGAATTGTCCACCAAGGCGCCTAACCGGTCTTCATCGCCGCTCGTGAAGGTCACTAGTTTCATTAGGTCTCCTTAACGCAGTGGGCAGTCGGCAGTGGGCGATAGGCAGTCGGCAGTGGGCAGTCGGCAGTAAACAGAATCTCCTGGGAAGCGGGCAGAAGGCTGAGCGTACGCAGAGGGCAGCAAGTCGCCGACAGGCGGTGATTGCCGTACCCAAGAGATGCGCGTGTCAGTGTCATAAAGCGCCGCCGACTGGCAACTGCCTGTGGCCGACAGTGGACTGCCCACTGCCGACTGCCCTCCGCCTACTGCCGACTGCCCTCCGCCAGCACGCGCGCCGTTTCGCGCGCCACCACGATTTCCTCATTGGTGTAGACGATCAACACCGCCACGCCGGAAGCCGGGCTCGAGACGATGCGGTCGCCGCGCGCGGGCTGGCAGTTCACCTCTTCATCGAGGTGGATGCCAAGGAACTCCATACCCCGGCAAACTTCCTGCCGCACCCGCCAGGAGTTCTCACCGATGCCGCCCGCAAAGGCCACGGCGTTGAGCCCGCCCATGGCGGCGGCGAAAGCCCCGACGTATTTCTTGACCTCGTAGACGAGCACCTCCACAGCTAAGGCGCTCCGGCGGTGGCCTTTCAATGCCGCTTCTTCGAGATCCCTCACGTCGCTGCTCAGCCCCGAGATGCCCAGCAGGCCCCCTTTCTTGCACAGGAGTTCAGTGATTTCGGCGGGCGTCAACTTCTCCTTCTCCATCACGTGCAGAATGATGAAAGGATCAGCGTCGCCGCAACGCGTGGCGTGCTCGATTCCGGACTGGGCGGAGAAGCCGAAACTCGTGTCGACGGACTTCCCTTCCTCGACTGCGCAAATCGACGAACTCCCGCCCAGGTGGCACGAGACAATCCGCAACTCGGACGCGGGAAGGCCCAGCACCTCCGCCGTGCGGCGCGCCGCGTACCGGTGCGAGGAGCCATGAAAACCGTAGCGGCGCACACCGTGCTTTTCCTGCCACTCGTAGGGGACGCCATAAGTGAAAGCCCTCTCCGGCAGGCTGGCGTGGAAACCCGTCTCGAAAACCGCCACCATCGGTACTCCGGGCAAAACCTCGCGAAAGATCTGCATGGCTTGGATGTAAATTGGGTTGTGAACGGGCGCCACGGGAACGAACTCCTGCATAGCAGCCAGCAACTCGTCATCGACCCGGAAACTTCCGCAGTAGCGCGGGCCGCCATGAACGGCTTTGAACCCTACGGCCGCAATCGCGCCCTTGGCCTCAGTAGACGCGTGGCGTTGAGCGAGCTTGTCAATCAGGAATTTGATCGCAGCCCGGTGGTCGGGGATCGGCGCCGCCTCTTTCAATTCCCGTCCCGTCACGTCATCCCACCTGGTGATCGGAGACTCCGCGCTGCCGATCCGCTCGATCTTGCCGCGGGCCAGAACCTTTTCGCCCTCGGTCTCAATGAGCTGATACTTCAGCGACGTGGAACCGAGATTGGGAACCAGAATCCGCAAGATAGAACCTCTCTGTGTGCAAAGCGCTTTGGAGTGCGGCAGCTTGCTGCCGCTCTGCCTCAGGCCGGCTTGCCGGCCGTCTGTATGTGTAGCCGACGTTCAGGCCAGCACCTCGCATGCCGACCCCAAGGTCAGTTCTAGACGGCGCCCCGCGAGCTAGCTCGCGGGGAAAGGCGGCGCCAAGCCGCCGCACTCCAAAGCTACGCCGCCTGACGCTGGTGGTGCATCAGCAGGAGCGCCAACGACATGGAATGGATCTTGGTTTCCGGCGGTTCCGCCCGCGAAAGCACGATCAGCGGCACGCGCGCCCCCACGATGATCCCGCCGGACTGGCCTCCGGCAAAGTAGGTAATCGCCCGATACAGGATATTCGCCGCTTCGATGTCGGGCGCGACAAAGACGTCGGTAGCCTCGACAACCGGGCTGGCAATGCCCTTGCGATCCGCGGCAAAGCGGCTGAGCGGAACGTCGAGGGCCAAGGGGCCTTCCAGGTAGGCGCCCGTGATCTGTCCTCGGCGGTTCATCTGCACCAGCGCCGCCGCATCCACCGTTGCCGGCATGGCCGGATTGACGAACTCCAGCGCCGCCAGCAAGACCACCTTAGGCTCCGCGATGCCCAGCGCGTGCGCCACTTCGATGGCGTTGCGGCAAATTTCCGCCTTGTTCTCGAAGGTGGGCGCAATGTTGATCGCGCCGTCGGTCATGACCATCAGGCGGGGAATTCGAGGCGTCTGGAAAACGATGACCTGGCTCAACTGTCTTCCGGTGCGCAAGCCACGTTCTTTGTCCAGAACCCCCCGGATCAGGTTAGCCGTAGTCACCTTGCCCTTCATGAGCAGGTCGGCGCGGCCTTCCCGCACCAGGTCGATGCCCTGGCGAATCGAGGCGTCCTCCCCGGAGGTCGCGATCAGCGACTCGGGACGCAAACTGTACCCCACTTTGCGAGCGGCCTCTTCAATCTTGGCGGGCTTGCCGATCAGCGTGGGCAGGGCCAGCCCCAGCGGCTCGGCTTGCGCCAGACTTTCCAACACGTCAGGATCGTGTCCTTCGATCACCGCGATTTTCGCCGGGCCAAGCTGCCGCGCCCGCTCGACCAGTTCCTCAAGGCTGTGGATCATCTACGTTTCTCCAGGACAGCTAGCGCCATCGTTGGCGCCTCCGTGTCCTCCGTGATTAGAGAAAGATCTAACACAGAGGCCACCGAGTTGCTCTGTGACCTCTGTGTTGAAGCTTTGAGACACAGAGACCACGGAGCTGATCGTTTTCGAGAGCGTGACGGGACGTTAATTCGCGCCTGCTGCCCGGCTTTGCACTTGGCCCACGATGGTCTTGAACTCGTCCTCCGTGAGCAGGTCCTTCTTCTCGAACGACTTCTCCTTCACCAGGCGCACCATTTCCAGCATGCCCTCTTCGTTGGCGGAAACACCCAGCTTCTCGCACCATTCCTGAATGGACGGCAGCCCACTGTTCTTGCCGAGCACGATGGTGACCGGCGCTTGTCCCACCAACTCAGGAGCGAACGGAACATATTCCAAAGGGCTCTTCACCCGCGCTTTGCGGACAAACCCCGCCACGATCCCGGACTCCACCTGGTAGAGCATGTCGCCCACGATGGGACGGTTGCCCGGAATCTTCACCTTGGCAAGATCCAGAACAAACCGCGAGACCTCGCACATCTTCTCGGTACGGATCCCCAGCTTGACCCCGTACTGGCAGAGCAGCGAAAGGACCACATCTTCCATAGGAACGTTGCCTGCCCGCTCGCCCAAGCCGGTCACCGTGGTGTGCGCAACGGAGGCGCCTGCCGCAAGGCCATAGATGGTGTTGGCCACGCCCAATCCGAAGTCTTGATGGCAGTGAATCTCCACCGGCTTCTTGAGCCGTTTGATCGCCTTCTTGACCACCGCAAAGATGGCTTCCGGCGTGCATCCGCCGAAACTGTCGGCGATGGTGAAGGAGTCCATATGGCCCTCTTCGGCCACATGCTGAACGAGGTCCAGCAATTTCTCCACTTCCGTGCGCGTCGAGTCGATGGTGAAGAAGACGGTGTAAAGGCCGGCCTCCTTCGCGGCCAGCGTAGCCTCGATGGATGACTTCACGGCGCGCTCCAGAGGCCATCCATAGGCGTTCTTGATGATGTGTTCGCTGGAAGGAATCTCGACAATCACGCCCGTGCACCCACACGCCTTGGCGGCCGCCACGTCGCTGACCATGCAGCGGGCAAAGGTGAAGATCTCCGCTTTCAGACCCAGGTTGGCGATATCGCTCACCGCCCCCTGATCCTGCGGCGAGACCGCGGGCATTCCGGCCTCGATGCGGTGCACGCCCATCGCATCCAACCGCTTGGCGATTTCTACCTTCTCCTCGCGGCGAAATACCACGCCCGTCTGCTGTTCGCCATCGCGCAAGGTCACGTCGTGAATCTTGATCTTGGGGGCAAATTTGAAGCCCTTTCTGGCTTCGGGCAAATAGCACCAGGGGCTCACAAACCACTTCTTCGTCTTCCAGGGATGGGCCATAGTTCCTCCGTAGATTGTCGGAAACTGCCTCCGGCCTTGCCGCACAGGCTCACTTTCGCGGGGTGTCAATTGGCGGATAAAATCCCGCAGAAAGCGATTCACCTGCTTCCGGAAACCTAACAGTCTACCGCAACTTAGCCGTGTTGCGGTAGAGCTTGCCGTTCGCGAGCTTGCCGTTCCCGCACAATCCTGTTGCGCCGCTTCGGGAATAGGCGCACAATAGGACGTGCCGTCACTGCCGGCGTTGGCGGCGTGGGTTCCGAAGCGCCTGTAGTGACATCTGGTAATTCAGGCCGGCGTGCTGAAAACCGCATGAGTGTGGGGGACGGGTTTCGCACCGAACGCACTGATTCAACTGAAGTTAGCGGCCGCTTCAGCACGGCCATCCTTCCTGATTTGGAGGAGGATTTTTGCAGCTCGCGTCTTCTTTCTTCCCAGTTTTCTCTCTACCCGATGACAAGTTTCACGACCATTGTGGGGTGTTTGCAGTTTATGGGGACCCCGAAGCCGCGAAACTGGCATATTTAGGTCTCTACGCGCTCCAACACCGGGGACAGGAAAGCGCCGGCATCGCCGTCTCTGACGGTGAGTTGTTGACCTGCAAAAGAGGGATGGGACACGTGGACGAGATCTTTCCCTCCGAAGTCATTAAAGGTTTGCCGGGGTATCTGGCTATAGGGCACACGCGCTACTCGACGGCAGGCGACACTGACCTCAAGAACGCTCAACCCTTGAAGGTGAGCTGCAATAAGGGCCAGGTGGCCTTGGCTCATAACGGGAATTTGGTGAACGCCAGCTCAATCCGGCGCGACCTCGAAAACCGGGGCGACATCTTTCAAACCACCAGCGACACGGAAGTAATCCTGCATTTCTTTGCCCGCTCCCGCCAAACCGGCATTCCGGAGGCCGTGGCGGAGGCGCTCGATAAAGTGGTGGGGGCGTACTCGCTGGTGATGCTTTTCAAGGACAGCGTCTACGGCATCCGCGACCCGCGTGGTTTCCGCCCCCTGAGCCTGGGACAGCTTGGCGATGCATACGTGTTGGCCTCAGAGACTTGCGCCTTCGACCTGATCAACGCCAAGTTCATTCGCGACGTCGAGCCGGGTGAGATGGTCATCCTGGACCGCCGCGGCGTGACCTCGTTGCATTTCGCGCCTCCTGCTTCGTCCGCCCAATGCATCTTCGAACACGTCTATTTCTCCCGCCCGGACAGCATGGTTTTCGGGCGTTCGGTGCAGGCCAGCCGCGAAATGCTGGGACGGTTTCTCGCCCGCGAGCACCCCGCAGACGCCGACCTAGTAGTTCCGGTTCCGGATTCAGGCGTTCCGGCGGCCACAGGCTTTGCCGAGGAATCAGGGATTCCACTGAAGATCGCTTTGATCCGCAATCACTACGTCGGCCGCACGTTCATCGAACCCAGCCAGGCTATCCGGGATTTCGGCGTCAAGTTGAAACTAAACCCCGTGCGCAGTCTGCTGGAGGGAAAACGAGTGGTGCTGGTGGACGATTCGATCGTACGCGGCACGACCAGCCGGAAGATCGTTCAAATCGTAAGGGAGGCCGGGGCGAAGGAAATACATATGCGCATAAGTTGCCCCCCGACGACCTCGCCGTGCTTTTATGGCATCGACACGCCAACGAAAAAGGAATTAATCGCATCTACTCATAATGTCGAGGAAATACGGCAATTCCTGGGAGCTGACTCCCTAGGTTATCAGTCGCTGGAGGGTCTGCGCCGAGCAGTTGGCGATACGCAGGGACGGTTCTGTCTGGCGTGCTACACAGGGAATTATCCCACTGCCGTTCAAGAGCCTCTGATTGCGATTCGAAACCGGGACTGAGAGATATGGAACCGCTTGAGAAGCAAGCTGCGGAAGGGCCTGTGGCAGGGCCGCACGTTTCGGAACCTGCCGTGTCCGCTTCGCCGGAGGCGGAAGGCGGGATTCAGTACGCCAAGCCCAGGCGACGCGAAAGTGCCTGGGAGACCGTTCGTTCCTTGTTGGTGGTTCTGCTGGGCGTGTTCTGCATCCGGACTTTCATCGCGGAAGCAACGGTGATTCCCACGGGGTCGATGGAACAAACCATCTTGATCGGCGATCATGTGTTCCTGAACAAGCTGCTCTACGGGCCTCGGCTTCCCTACACGTCGTTGCGCATTCCGCCCCTGCGCAGCGTCCACCGGCAGGACATCGTTGCTTTTCGCTATCCCAGAAATCCATCCGTGATGTTTGTGAAACGCGTGATCGGTGTGGGCGGCGACGTGATCAGGATCGAAGACCGCAAAGTCCTCGTCGACGGCCAGCCGCTCCAGGAGCCTTATAGCCTGTTCCAATACTCCTCAACTCTGCCCTTAAGGGACAACTTCCCTCCGCCCCTCAACGTGCTGGAAACCTTGCCTGCCGCCTGGGGGCTGGACCCGTCGTGGGCGCGCGAAATGCCCAACTTCATTCGGAAAGACGGACTGCACGTGCCCCAGGGATTCCTCTTCTGCATGGGCGACAACCGTGACAACTCTTTGGACAGCCGCTTTTGGGGCTTCGTTCCGCTCGAAAACGTGGTGGGCGAACCACTCTTTGTCTACTGGTCTTACGACGCCCCCAGCAGGGACTGGACGAGTGAGGAGTTAACGTCGCGGCTCAGGTTCGACGCCTCCATTCTTTGGAACTTCTTCGCCAAGACTCGCTGGTCAAGGACGGGAAAAACCTTCTGAATTTGTGATCTGCGATTTGCGATTTGTGATTGGCATGGGCCGAGAACGAATTGCAGCCGCTACAGGTCCGATCACAAATCACCAATCGCAAATCGCAAATATGCTATGCTCTAGCGCGGTGAATTCGTGGATCGTGGCTGGAGTGCGGCATTCACCAATCACAAATCACAAATCGCAAATCACCAATGACCTATGCTCTATCGTGATGCTGGTGTTGACATTGACGCGGCCACCGAAGCCAAAGCGTCCATCAAACTCCTGGCGCGCCAAACCTTCAACGCGCGCGTGCTGAAAGAAGTCGGAGCCTTCGGCGGATTCTTCTCCATCCAGGGCCTTCCGCGTGACGCCGTCCTTATCTCGAGCATCGACGGCGTGGGAACCAAGCTCAAAATTGCCTTCGCATTGAACCGGCATACCACCGTCGGCGCCGATCTGGTCAACCACTGCGTCAACGACATCTCCGTTCACGGCGCGGCGCCCTTGTTCCTGCTCGACTATCTGGCCACAGGAAAAATGCGCCCCGCCGTGGTCACCGACGTTGTGCGGGGCGTGGCCTCGGCTTGCCGGTCGGTGGGCTGCGCATTGATCGGCGGCGAAACCGCGGAGATGCCGGGCTTCTACCCGCCCAATGAATACGATCTGGCGGCCTGCATCATCGGCTGGGTCCGGCAGCGCGAGATCATCGATGGCAGCCGCCTCTGCCCGGGAGACGCCATCGTGGGCCTTCCCTCCTGGGGATTACACACGAACGGATATTCCCTGGCGCGCAAGGTCCTGCTCGAAAAGGCACGAATCAAGCTCTCCCGGCAAATACCGGAATTGGGCCGGACCCTGGGTGACGAACTGCTCGCCCCGCACCGTTGCTATTGGAATGTCCTGCGGCCACTGCTTGCCGAACACTTGCTTGAAGGATTAGTCCATATCACCGGCGGGGGCATTACCGATAATACGCCGCGCATCCTTCCCCCAGGGGCTCGCGCGGTTGTCCGGCTGGGGAGCTGGCCGGTATTGCCGATCTTCAATTTGATCGCCCGGCTGGGGCACGTGCCGGAGCCTGACATGCTCCGCACCTTCAACATGGGAATTGGCATGTTGCTGATCGTGGCCAGGCGAAAACTGGCTCGCGTCACGACATTGCTCTCGAAAGCACGGGAAAACTTCTGGATCATCGGCGACATCCAACGCGGCAAGTCGAGCGTTAAATACATTGGTGATTTGTGATTTGCGATTTGAGATTTGTGATTTTTCACTGTCATCCTGAGCGACTTTTCACTGTCATCCTGAGCGCAGCGAAGGATCTCTGCAGTTGGTTTGGTTCTCGGCGCATGATGACGAACTGCGGAGATTCTTCGCTTCGCTCAGAATGACATACGAAGGGAGTTGAATAACTACGAATCACCAGCAGAGCATCAAAGACAAATCATCAATCACAATTCACCAATCACAAATCACCCATGGACGGTCTTCATGAAGAACCTTGGCATCCTGCTCTCCGGACGCGGCTCGAATTTCGAGGCGATCGCCCGCAATGTTCAGAACGGGAAAATCCCCGCTAAGATAGCCATCGTCGTCAGCAACAAAGAGGATGCTGCAGGCCTTGCCACGGCAAGTACGATGGGCCTCGAAACTTGCTTCATTCCCTCCCAAGGAAAAGAACGCGAAGCCTTCGATCGCGAAGTTGTTTCAGTCCTCAAGCACTTTCAAGTGGATGTGGTGTGCCTGGCGGGATTCATGCGTATTCTCAGCCCCTATTTCGTGCGCGCGTTTCCGGGGCGCATTCTGAACATCCATCCCGC
>Ga0326728_10002567_pt1 | contig 59646 bp, 44 predicted proteins | sample MB3enrmetagenome_FD_207602 | JGI IMG/M metagenome (GOLD analysis project Ga0326728, IMG submission 207602) | Lab enriched peat soil microbial communities from McLean, Ithaca, NY, United States - MB31MN | ecosystem: Environmental > Terrestrial > Soil > Wetlands > Peat | place: USA: New York... | reverse complement strand
TTTACGCCTGCTGAAATCGCAAGTTCTCTGAGGTCTTATGGAATACGTCCCTTTGCCAACAGTTTTGCGCTTGAAATGGGCCCCGATATCGCCGTCGATCCCCGATTCAGGGCCGAATCCGAAGAGTTCAAAGGCTCCTCCCGACCGGAGAGCCAAGTAGCTCAGGAAGCCGAAACGGCGGAAGGCGCATTGGATACCGGCAGCAGCGAGCCGTTCCCGCCTCAAGATGACCTTGACTTCACGGAGAATTCAATAGATTCTTCAAAGAGGGCAGCAAACGCGCCTGTTCCTGAGGGTAAAGGTGCGTACGAGGACGTCAGAGGTCATCACGTCTTTGCAAAATCCGGCTTCAAGGGAGATCCGGCATATGATCCTCAAAAGGGATTCAGCATCAGTAAGGAATTAATGATCAATCGGGACTGGAGTCATAAAGATATGACATCAGCCCAGCATAAGCTGTTCTATGAACTTGCCGCCAGTGGCCGCCCGAACACGTTAATGGAGCATACAAGGATAGCAGTAGAAGCACTCAAGGCAGGTGGCGCAACGGAGAGAGAAGCGCAGGAGATAGTCGATCAGGCACTGCAAGACCTTCGAAACCAAGGCATCTTAGCTCCAACAAGAATTCCATGGAAATGTACAAATAGCGGAGATTAACTATGAATCAACTTATGCTAGACAAGTTTGGAGAAATACTTATTCATGAAGTTAGAGATGAGGCTATTAATGATTGGGAAAAGATACTCAATGGAAAGATGAAAGGAGTGACTGCGAAATGGGTGGGAGACTTGCTCTCTGGATATTCTACTGAACAGGTTGAGATCTTAAAAGAACTCATTCCAGAAGTGGTTGACACCACTTTGCATCATCTTTTATGGACCGTTGAGCAGGTGGACGCTTTGAAAATATTACTGTCTGACAAAGACGGTAACATCTGCGATGTCAAGGAAGTAAGCGACGGGTTGCCAGGCGAACTTTATAGCGATTTTGGCTGGATCAGCCGATTCAGTAAAAAGCGTCATTCATTATTGTGACTCTCAAACTTAATCGGACTCAAAAAGCTTGGAATCTCCAGCCCTCGGTCCCACTATTCGAACATGGCACATGAGGGCGATCAAGGAAAACGATGTGTTTGAGTCATTAAAAGAGAGTCCGATTGGTCGGAAACTCCTTCAGGGAAGTGATCCCGTTGTGCGCGAGGCTTACCTCGCCGCGTCTCGGGAAATTCACTCCGCCGACCAGTTCGGCATCGGAGATGGTGTGATTCGGATCGCGGAACTGGCGGTTCACGCCAAGCTGGTTGTTGCCGAGTATTCCGGCGACGCTGAAGATTGTCAGGGATCTTCAACGACAGAAAACGTAAGATGACCTTGTCGGCACAACAAATAATCGATTCCTTTGAACGTCTGCCAGAGTCGGAAAAACGGAAAGTTACTTATGAAATTCTTCGTCGCAGTATCCAATTTGAGATTCCTCCTCTCACGGACGAAGAGTTCGTCGCAGCAGCAGAAGACCTATTTCTAGCACTTGATGCCAGAGAGGCAGAAGATGGTCCATCCGAACCGGGGCGAAGTTTGGCAAGTTGTATCCTAACCATACCACGAGCAAAGTTGCTCAGGAAACTTGGGGCCCTTGCGCCATCCCAAATGGCCGCCGTAGAAACAGCGGTCCGTTTATGGCTCGGCCTGGTTTCAACCTGACATTCATAAACACTCCGCTCTTTTGCTCAGGTGGACCCAGTTCTAACCTGCACATCCCACTTCCGATGCCTCCCATATGGATGAGACCATGTGGGAGGCATCGGAAGACCGGGACTCAAACAAACCCTATGGGTCTTTGGGGTTGCGCGCGCCGCGGGATGAGGGAGTTTGAACACCTCCCAGGCGGGCCGCATCCTGTTGTTGCGCCGGAGTCCCTTTCACCTGCTTTCTTAGAGCAATGTTTTTAGGCCTGGAAATAACTCTCTAAGCACGTAAAACGACCGTTGTTTGCAGTTAAATCCAGAAAGGATGCGGTACTGGCGCGGCCCGACCCCGAAGCCATTCCACAGCCATGTAATATCACCATCTTAAAATGGGGCTCTTTCATCCCCTACTCTATGCCGGTTTATCCCGGGAATTGCATTGTGAGAGACGGCAGGCACACGCGGACCGATCATTGCGTGGTCACACCGTCATCTTTGAAAGTGTCGTCCAGCCAGTCGAAGACTTCCTGGCTCATGAGGCTGCGGTTCTCCATGATGCAGTGGTTGGAAGCCCCTTCGGTGGCGGGAAGAACGACCAGAGACTTCCTGGCGCTGGCCAGGCAGTCCATGCAGAGCCTGTTCTGCCGTTCGATCTCAGGATTCTGATACTCGCCGTTCGCCACGATGATGAGCGCCGGCGCGGTCACTTTGGCGGGGTCGAAACGGAAATCCCTGTTGGCTGCAACCAGGCCGGGCAGATTGTCCATGCGCACCCCGAAACGCCATGCGACGAGCTGGCTGGTCACCCTGTTGAACGAAGACCAACCCTTCACGACCTCCGGCGTGGCCTTGGCCACGGCCATCTTTGCCACGCCGACACCCGCGTCCACAACGCAGTTGTTCATGACGATCGCGGAAATACGCCTATCGTGCTCCGCCGCCTGGGGGACGAAACCGCCTCCGCTGCTGATCCCGTATACGGCCACCCGTCCGGGGTCCACGTCTTTGCGGGAGAGGGCGTAGTCCACAACGGCTTTCAAGGGCGTCTGTATGTCTGACCGGAAACAGCGCCCCTCGAGGGGCAACAGGCCCTGGCCGGGCAGATCAACAGTCAGGAAGTTGTAGCCTCGTTCGAATGCCTGGGGAGCAATATAGAAGTACTGATCCTCCGCGAAGGTCTCCGCCCCTCCGATCATAACGAGGGTCCTGGCGGGAGCGTCTCCGGGCGAGGCCTTGCGGAAGTACCCGGGGAGCACCGAGCCCTCGAAAGGTATCTCAATGTATTCAAGTTCAGGCTTCAGGAGCTTTCCGGCCTCTTTCATAAGCTTCCGGCTTCTCCCTGCCGTTTCCAAGAGGAGTGGATCGTCAGGAAGCATGGCCACCATGGCGGCGCGGTAGGCGTAACCGGCGCGCATGAACTGATCGCGGGCGCTGACGAAATGTCCCCCGCTCAGGGCTTTCTCCCCCCTGGCCTCAATTAGGGCGGCCGTCTTCATCCATTCGTTGCGCCAGCTCACGGCATCGCCGTCCTTGATGTTCGCCGCAGTGGCGAATGCCTCGCCGATCTCGCAGCCGTGGTTGACCACAGAGCCGAGCACAAGCGAGCCGAAAACGAAATCCATGGTTGGGTCCTTGAAGCGGAAACCCGTGTGGGCCGCATGGGGGTCAACGGTAGCATCAGATGCCTGGGCACGGACGGTGTACACGTCAGCACCGAACCATGCCGCCCAGGAAAAGAGCATTCGGTGTGGATCATGAAGATCAGGTGACTTTGCCTGTGGGCTCCTCCATGACTGAGACCATGGAGGAGGGTGTGGGGCTGGGTGTGGATCAGGAAGCACACCATTTTTGCCAGAGGGATACTCCATGATCCAGGACCATGTGGGAGGGGGTAGGCGGGGATTTCCACACTGGAAACTGGCTGATTGCAGTCCGAAGGACACCAACTTATGCGGCTCCTGGCGTTTCCCCAGGGGTTTTGGGGTTGAGTCTGCCTTACGACGTAGTTTGGCATTCGCAGATGGTCAAGTTAGCGCTTTATTCAGGTTCATGTTCTCTTGACCCCGTATTTCCATTGTTTTTCAATCTGTATCATGGTTTCCCGGTATCCCTCGGCAATGGCCTCCTCGGCGCGGTGAAACTCCAAGAACCTTATATCCCCCAACTTCAGCTGGATCAGAAGGTCAGGCGGATTTGCCGCCAATCTTGTTGTGGTTATCTGTACTTCCATGATGTCGATTGAGGTCGTCAAGACATCAAAGATACTCGGGGCAGGGTCTCTGTACATCCACTGGCGCATCTGTGATAAAGCGGGCGAGTCGATTTCGTTAAGCCTCTCGTTCAGGTCCCGAGCGAGTCTCCATTTTTTGCGTGAGGACTTGTCAGCCCGCTCTTTCATTGACGAAGCAACCGCCTGGACACTTTTTGTGCTCCTCTTGCCGGCTATGGAATGGTTCAAATTGACGGCAATGACATACTCGGCCCCCATATCCCTGGCAACGCTCACCGGCACAGGATTGACCAAGCCGCCATCTACCAAAAAGCCTTCATCTTTCTTGACCGGCGCAAAGATGCCGGGGATTGAGATGGAAGCACGGATTGCTTCTATGAGATCTCCCTGGTTCAATACGACCTCAGTGCCCGTGACCAAATCAGTGGCAACCGCACAATAGCAAAGGGACATTTCTTCAATGTTTATGTTTTGAACGTGGCTGCGAAAGAAATCGGTAATTCTTTTCCCATTAATGAGGCCGGACTTCGGGAAAGTGACATCCAGAAAGGAAACGATTTGTTTCCAGTCGAGTTGACGGGCAAACTCCTCCAGCACATCCACTTTGTTGAGGACAAACGCGGCCCCCACCAAAGCACCGATACTGGTGCCGACTACATATTCGATCTCGATTCCTGCATCAGCCAGCGCTCGTATTACTCCGATATGAGCCCATCCCCGTGCGGAACCGCTGCCCAATGCCAAGCCGACCTTAGATGTTGAGGGGAAGGAAGCCGTCGGAACGCTTTCAGTAGATGTTTTCGTCATAGTTAAGCCTTGTCGGCGCTCCAAGTAATATAAGATAGTACAATTCTGTGTCTTGCCTCAATCTTCTTCCTGGAAACCAAATTTGAGCCGCGCAGCCTGACGCACACTGGGATGAGAATCGTTTTTTGCTATTCGCGCAACGAGTGACTGGTCGGTGATCATCCACACTGCAGCACTGCGGACATCACAATCCGGGTCGTTCTGGGCTATTTGACCGAGGAGTGACTGGTCAGTAAGCCTATAGACGGCAGTCACGCGCACCGCCGATGGACTTCCCGGATCAAGCACAGCCACACGCGTTACCCCAACCCCGCCCAATGTGTCCGGGATTTCGCTTTTCGCGGGACACGAAAGGCAATATTAAAAGCAACATAATAGGGCAGAACCCGGAAGGGCAAATTCTGATGTCGAAATCGGCTGAGCAGGTTCCTGATACTAAAGAATTCCCGGTTGAATTTGTCGTATCCCATTTCCAATTGATCGGCAGTCATGCCCTCCGGCCGGACGATCACGCTATAGCCCGTGTAGCGCTTATAATTACGATCCAATAACCGCCCCTTATTGCTAATTTGTCTGTAAAAATCCGTGCCCGGGTATGGGATGACAAGATTGGGCGCGAGGCTGGCAACATCGCTTTTGTTGAAGAACTCCAGAGTCTGCGCAAATACTTCAGGGCCATCACCGTTAAGCCCGAAGATCAGGCCACCTCCGACCAATATCCCATGCCGGTTTAAAACCGATATTTGCTCCTTGTATTTTTCTACCTGATTAATTGACTTGCCAACGGATTTCAGGCTCGCCTTATTGATGCTTTCCAAACCGACAAAGACGCCCTGGCAGCCAGCCTCCGCAGCCAGCCGCACCAGCTCCTCGTCTTCGGAGGTCTTCAACTCCATTTGCATCCATAATTTTTTCTTCAAGGGAGCTAAGGCCGCGAACAGTTCCTTTGCATGCCTGCGGTCAGCGGCGAGGTTATCATCCATAAAGAAAATGTGATGACTGTCAGCACGCGCCACATCGGCCACCACCTCGTCAACGGGCCGCTTACGATAGGCCGGATGAATATATCGGTTGAAGCAGTAGGAGCAACCATTAGGACATCCTCGGGTGGCTTCCACCGGGTAGACCGGTAAATAAAGTCTGGGCAGTAAGTCAAGACGAGGCGGCGCTAAATTGCTGAGATCCGGTGGCTCAGCATTGCAGTAGAATTTTCCCAGCGAACCAAGTTCGGCGTCTTTCAATAGATTCTCCCATGCTTCGCCCTCGGCCTCGCCGATAAGAACGCTGTCGAAATGTTCGAGAACCTCTTCGGGAACAGCGGTGGCGTGGGTTCCTCCTGCCACGGTTAACACGCTGATCTCCCTGGCCTTCCTGGCAATCCCATATGCCAGTTGAGCATTATTGGTCGAAAAGGTGATTCCCACCAAGTCAAACCTGCCAGCGGGGATCTCGATCCTCTCCACCCGGCCGTCAATGATCCGCACATTGTGCTTGGCCGGAGTCGCCCCGGCCACTCGTGGCAGGGTGAGGGTTCTGAACTTGGTGAACGGTAAGGCACGCGGTTGCGCGTCAATCAGCAAAATATTCAGAGAGCGCCCGGCGAGCTTTGGCGCAGGAAGGCGGGAAGCCGTTTTTCTATTGGACAAAAATCCATTGTTTATAACGCTATATGAAGGAAAACGGGACTGTGCGTTGCGGAGCCACTCCTTGCGCCTGCCCACCCAAAACAGCGCCATCGGCACCAGATAGTCGCGCCACGAGCAATAGATATCCGTGAAACACACCACCCAGGACTCGGGATATCGTGGGAGAATCACGCATAAAGGCCACATGTGTTTCTTTATGATGTCTTCCTCCTTGGCGGAGAGAGGCGTAATCTTCTGCGCGTTTTGTAAGGCAATGAGCGGGTGCCCGGTGCTGTGCCACCGTGGCCCTCCCCGGAGCCAGTCGTAATAAAAAAGGTCGTGTAAAAGGGCGCCCCTGACCGTGGCCTCGTAGTCCACTGATAGACACTTCGAGATCCGAAATGCCTTCCAGGACACGTCCAGGACGTGATCAAGGCGGGATTTACCTAAGTGGTGGTTTGAGTCCTTTAGTTTGATAACGCTCGGATGTTCAAGCAGCGGCTGGGCAATCTCAACAAATCTCCATCGGGCCGTATCCTCATCCACCAGCCCGCTACGCACTCTCAGCCTCCTGCGCACGCTCCCGATGAAATCTAGAAACATTGCCAGCGCTATCGAACCGAGAACAACGTCAATCAGCAAATATAATCGCTCATAAACCTGCAAAGCCCAAGGAATAAGGAAATCGAGCGCGAGATCAAACCCGGTCGCCAGCACCGTCCAATAAATCGCAAAGAGCAAACAGACGTGTCCCCGGATGTTGAAGCGATTGTCCCTGTAGTCCCAAAGACGTGCATGAAAAATCTTTTCTATGGCCACTCCCGTGGTTAATTCGAGAACCGACAGAGAAATGAAATAAAAAAAGGAGCGGATCGGCAGGCTGTAACTGTCTAGGATGATATGGCTCCCTAAAATGATGAGGGCTCCGAAACCGTAAATGGGCAGGTAGAAACCCTTCAGGAAACCAGGGTTGACCACTCGACTGTTCTTCACCGAGCGGAAAACCATTTCCAGCATCCACCCCAAGATAGAAAAGATAACGAAGTAACCTATATAAAGCATTTATCGCTTCCTTCCCTAACAGCAAAATAATAGACCGAAATGGTCATTTGGTCATCTGCCGGCAAAAAAAAATTAGCCCCCCCCGATATGGCGTTCCAGGCCGCGAAAAAGTATTTGAAGGAGATCGTCTATCTCAGTGGTTGCTCCCTCTAATTCCATTTCCAGAGTCCAGCCAATTTCAAGCCCGTTAATTGCCGTCACTATTGCCTTTGCCGTAGCAGGGATATTCATTACCTGGAATACTGAGCTGCTCACCCCCTCTTCCAGAAACTCCTTGATTACATTCAGCTCCTGTCTGGCGATCTCCTCCCGCTCTTTCTTTACAAAGGGTAGAATATCCTCCACCCGCTGGCGGTTGATCTCGTATAACAAGCTCAACTCTTTATAATATTTGATCTTGGCAATGATCATCTCCCTTAACTTCAGTTGGGGAGTCTTCTGGTCCCTCATCGCCTCACGCATTTTGAGAATCAGATTCTTGCCCTCTCTCTGCAAAAGATCTTGGTAAATTTCCTCCTTGCTTCGGAAATAATTGTAGATTGTTCCTTTTGCTACCCGAGCCTTCTTGGCAATGTCATCCACTGCGGTCTTCTTAAAACCAAAGCGGGAGAACAATTCTTTCGATGCAGCCACTATGCTCTCACGCAACGTATTAGTCTCTTTAGTTATCATAGCTTGAATCCTTCGATTATGACCATATGACCAATTTAGTCTACAAATCCAAAATTGTCAAGGATTCCTTGTAACTTTTTGGCTCTGTTGCAAAAATTTGGAAAGAATGTGAGAATCCTCAAATTAAGTCTGACCAACACAACCAATTAAAATCATAGCGATAATCTAAAAACCTGTCTGCGTAAGTTATTGATAACACAAGATGTCTTTCTGCTTCTTGTGACCATCTTCACCGCTTTAAGAAACTGCCAAGCCAGTTTCCAGTGTGGAAATCCCCGCCTACCCCCTCCCACATGGTCCTGGATCATGGAGTATCCCTCTGGCAAAAATGGTGTGCTTCCTGATCCACACCCAGCCCCACACCCTCCTCCATGGTCTCAGTCATGGAGGAGCCCACAGGCAAAGTCACCTGATCTTCATGATCCACACCGAGCCTGACCCGTCCTTGGTGATCTCCATCACTGAATATCCCCCGGGCTGAGCGTCTGGGCGCTTGGCAAGTCATTTGTTATAATTTGCTCTCGCGAGCGGCTCGCGGCGCTTAGAGCCACAATTTGGGTATGAAAAATGCCACTTTAAGCCTGCGAAACGGCCGTTTCTTGCACATATATCTTTGACTGCAGCAGATCTGCTGTGGCCCCCCCCCAACGTAGCAATGTAGTAGGAGCGGCCGCACCAGGTCCGGGCGATACAGGCCGAACTGCTGCGCGACCAGGCCGCCCATCGAGAATCCGAGAGCGTCGATGAATTAGTTACCCGTAAAAAATCTCCGTCTGGAGGCAGCCCCATAATTAGTCCGCGATCATCCCTCCATCCACTGGGATGGAGGCACCAGTCATGTACGACGCATTTTCCGAAGCGACAAAGGCGATCACTTGAGCGATCTCCTCTGGTGCTGCGAGACGTTTGACTGGCACGGTCGAGACGAGCGCCGCTTTATTTTCATCTGTGCCGGTGAAGCGTGTGAGCATACCCGTATCTGTAACGCCCGGAGCCACCACGTTAACACGCACACCTGTGCCCGCGACTTCAAGTGCTGCGGACTTTGTCAGCCCTTCAACCGCATGTTTGCTAGCTACATAAACGGATGCTCCGGCAGCACCGACGCTTCCATAGGCAGACGAAACATTGACGATGCTGCCGCTTCCCTGGGCAAGCATGACGCGCATCTCATGCTTCATGCTGAGCAGCGTACCCAGGACGTTTATGTCGAACGTCGCGGCGTAGGTTTCTGCAGTCTGTTCCGTCACCGGGCCAGATTTGCCTTCAGTCCCAGCGCAATTAACAGCGGCATCCAGACGACCAAAACGCTTTACGATTTGATCGATCAGATTGCGCACATCATCTTCATTGCGAACATCGGCGCGAATGAATTCGGCTTCCGCACCTAGACCACGCAATTCGGCTACAAGCTCCTTGCCGCTATCGTCATGGCGGCCTGAAACGACGACCCTCGCTCCTTCGCTAGCGAAAGCAACTGCGGTGGCGCGTCCGATACCTGTAAGGGCGCCTGTGACCAAAACAACCTGATTTTTCATTTTCGCTCTCCTCATTGAAGGTCGATTTTGTCACCGGTGTAACCACCATTGGCTCCGAAAGCCTGACAACGGTAACACCCAAGACCATTCATCTAATATGGTAATTATCATGGGTGGGATGACAAGTAAGCGGAATCTTTGGTTAATAATATACATCTATCAACTACTGGTTGCGCTTGGCATATACCCGTCTCAGAGTCTAGGGGTTGCCGCTGCTTACCGAAGGTTCCAGCATTATCATGGCGTCTTCGCTTGCTGCCCGAACTGTCGTCGGCAATCTATCGGCCTATGCCGCGACCAAAGGCGCGATCAGTACCCTTGTCAAACATTTTGCTGTCGCCTTGGGGGCAAATGGCATTCGCGTCAACGGTATAGCTCCCGGTGTGATCGATACCCACATGTCCTCATTCACACACACGAAAGAAGGCCGCGAAATAATACTGACTATGCAGACATTCAAACGTATCGGCAAGCCGGACGATGTCGGTGCCGTGGTTGCCTTCCTTGCATCCGATGAGGCGCGTTGGGTCACGGGCGACATCCTCACGGTTAGCGGTGGCTCAAAACTTTGAAATCTGTCTACCTCACAAGTTAAGGAACACGAAAATACCGAAAAGAAGCCGAGCCTTTGTCAGGAAGAACACGAAGAAGATGTCCTGGGCCTATCATCGGGGTTGCTTTTTTACGCACTCTCCAGAATTGGGTCTTATGGGTCTTAAATGATGGTTACTCTGGACTGATGTCCCTACTTTGCCTCCGTCATACATGAGGAGGATGCCGGATGGCCCGCCGTTGGTGAGAACTCCCCGCATGAGCGTTTCCCTGAACGTGGCCTTCATAGGGACAATCAACCTGAGTTCCGTAGTGTGGATTTCCTCTCCGGAATGGTCCTACGTGGTCTCAACCATGGAAGAGCCCTTGGGCAAAAGCAAAAGTCAACATTCCTCCCCCGTTTCTCGATATGAGAAGTATGCTCCCAAGAGTTTCTATTCCCAAATCATATCTCGAGCAAGAATCCGCGAGAGCAGCATTATGAACCGCCCGACAAAAAAGGCCCCGTCAGATAATACTGGAGCCTTTGGGGAAAACTATCAGGTTAGAGTGGCGCTATTGCGCATTATTCCGCATTCACAGTTCGCCGTTCATGTTCGCGGGTCAAGTCAAGAATTCATTTCCGTAATGCCCGGCACAGCTTTTGTTTCGAAAGCATCCTCATACATCTCGTCTCTATCGTAATAGAGCCGGTTGTCCAGGCCATTTTCCGCCGTAGAGCCCCGGCTTAATTCATCCGGATCGGTTACGTCATCATTGGTTGCAATTCGGTCAACTATGGCCGAGAATCCCATTGAATCCGTCAGTATCCGAATAACGAGTTCGTGCTCGGCCTCGCCCGTAAGACTGCCGTCGAGGAGAAGCACTCCCTTTTTCAAAGTGATCCCGAGATCCTCCGTTTCGATCCTCTCATCGCCCTGCAGGCGATCATATATAAGGCTTACTATCTGCTCGCCGGTCATACCCTGGTATTCATCGGGAATTTTGCCGGAAACGACCTTTTCGGTTACCTGCGGCAGAGTCTTGTGCTGCCTCTCGTAATCACGAGCGCAGTCAACGCAAAGCCGCGCCCAGGGAATCGCCTCGAGTCTTTTTAACGCTATCTCGTCTCCGCAAGATTCGCAAATCCCATAGTCCCCTATCGACATCCTGCTCAGCGCGAGATCGATCTGCTCGATCTGCATGACCCCGTTCGCATCGAGTTTGTCGTAGGGTTTGGCTATGCTTGCTTTCTGCGCCTCTTCTTCCAGTTCGATGGCCCGCTCCTCCAGTTCCTGCCAGGCGGCCGCCAGTTTTCGAACTCTTTCGAGTATGCTGCTGCGCCTGTCGAGGAGCACACTTCTAAGGAAAACTATTTCTTCCTTGCCCATTTTCAATTCCTCCTGAGTACAGCAACGTTAGAGAACTACATGCGATTGAAAATAAGTCCTATAAGCGAATAATTCAACAATACGGCGTAAGAATTCAAAATATCGGTCTCTTTTCAGAATACTGCCAGAATTTTGTTGACATCGAACCTTGCCGCGTTGGATTGAGTCTTTAGTTTTCACTTCTTGGTTTTTGGTAAAAACCTCGAAATGAGAGGGAGGGTAACGATGAATAGAAGAAATCCATTCCTTCCGGCGCTGTTGTTTTTCGCTTCTGTTTTCGTTTTCCTGTGTGCCGCAGTGATGCCGGCCGAGGGCGGGGAGAAGGCCCGGCAAGGCAACCGGGCGGACTCGACCCAAAAGCCCCCGGAGCCCTCTCCCAGGCAAGGCGAAAAGTTCGAGGTGACGCGGCATACGTTGAAGACTGCCGGGGGCGATCTCTTGAGCTATACCGCCACTGTGGGTTTTTTGCGGCTGGTTGACGAATCCGGAAAGCCGAAGGCGGACATCTTCTTTACGGCCTACACAGCGCAGGGTCAACCTGAGGGACGGCCGGTCACATTTGCGTTCAACGGCGGGCCCGGGGCTTCTTCCATATGGCTGCACATGGGGGTAGCCGGACCGGTACTGGCCAAAGCCGGGCAGAACGCCCCCGGCTGTCGATCCGTGGTCTCAAACCCTTTATCCTGGCTCGTCTATACCGACCTTGTATTCATCGATCCCGTAGGCACGGGTTTCAGCAGGGCAATTCCCGCCGAAAACGCGAAGCAGTATTTCAATACGCAGACCGACATCAGTTCGACCGGCGATTTCATCCAACTCTACGTGGACAGATTCGGCCGGTGGCGCTGCCCCAAATACCTCGCGGGAGAGAGTTACGGAGGGATGAGGGCTGCCGGGCTTCTTCAATACCTTTACGAGAACGCCGGAATGGAAATCGACGGCATGATTCTGATTTCACCGGCGCTCGAACTGAAAATGATTCACCAGGACATCTCGACCGATCTGCCTTTCCTGCTGTTTCTTCCGTCATATACGGCAACAGCCTGGCATCATAAGAAAACCGGCCCCGAGTTTCGCGCCGGTCTCAGGGATGTCCTGGCGGAAGCCGAAACCTGGGCCGTCGGGCAGTACCTGCCGGCCCTCGCGTTGGGAGATCGCATCTCCAGCCCCGACACAGACCGGATCGCAACAAAACTGTCCAGCCTTACCGGTTTGTCCGAACAAATGATCCGCAACAGAAATCTTCGGATCACCAGGCACCAGTTTGTGAACGAACTCCTGAGTTCACAAGGACTCGTACTTGGACTGATGGACGGGCGGACAACTCAGTGGGGAAAAGGAGGCGGATCAATTGACGACCCGACAATGGTCACAACCATAGTCTCCTACACCGGGGCTTTTAACGAGTACGTGCATGATGCCCTGCATTTCAGCCCTGGCATACCCTATATCTTCCTTTCCCAGGAGGCCAATTCGGCGTGGGATTGGGGGTCGTCCGGAGACGCCGCCCTGGAATCGATCCGGGGGGCATTCAACAGGAGCACCCGGTTCAAGATACTCGTAGCAGCCGGGTATTTCGACCTGGACATCCCCTACTTTGCCGCGACTTATGCAATGAGTCATCTTGGAATCGACCCGAAGCTGGCGGGAAATATCAAGCTCCGTTTTTATTCCGGCGGTCACATGTTCTATATCGACGGGGAAACAATGGAAGAGTTCAGCCGTGAGGTTGCAGGATTTTTTGCGGACATCGCCGGCAGGTAAGCGGCAAACCAACTCATTTTATGAAAACCTGCCAATCATTCTCATATGATTATTCATAATGACTCTTGCAAAGCTGCTCATGATAACGTATGTATCACGGCCGGGGGGGCGCCTGCCCAAGTTCGACCATTCCGAATCCACCGATTTTCCCAGACTGGTTCTGATCCACGGAACAGTTGGCCGGGCGCCTGTTAAGCAGATCTTCCCGAGGAGTTACATGACCGGCAAACTGAACCCAGGCTTGCTTATCAGCTTGATCGTGCTGCTATTTGCATCCGGATGCGCGCAAGTACCAGTAAATATGGAGCAACAGGAGTTCCGGCAGGCCGAAGAAGAAACGGGAACTCCGGCACAACCCGAGGTCAAAACACCCCAGCCTCAAAAGGCCCCTGCCGGGCAGAGCGCAAAGGACCTGGCCATTGTCCGCCGGGTTATAACCGAAAAAGAGCTGCGCCGGCTCGCCGAAAAAGATCCCAACCTCGAATTCTACCGCTGTCTCGAAATTCTTAGCCGCCTGAATAAGAAAGACAAGGAATATATCCGTGAGGATATGAAGCATAAGCGTCCCATCGCCGTGCCCAAGAACTTTTCCGCGTATATCAACTGGTCGCCTCTTCCCGGCAGCCTTACCGGGACCGGCAGGCTCCCAAAGCTGATCCTGGTGGTAAAAGACATTCCATTTCTGGGATGGTACAAGAACGGCAAGCTGGTGGGAGACACCTATGTGTGCATAGGGAAGATGAACACCTGGACAAAAAGAGGGATATACCGGGTGAACGCGAAAGATCGCACCCACATGTCGACATACCCGAACGCATACGGCACCCCCTCTTTCATGCCCTGGGCCCTGCACGTCTACGACCGAGTCTGGATACACGCCGGCGACGTCATCGGCCCGAACTGTTCACATGGTTGCATAAACGTACCAGTTGCTTACGCCGACAAGCTTTATAACTGGGCCGATATCGGTACCGCGGTCGTTATTACGGAGTCTTTAAGGGATTTGGGGCGCGACATAAAGACGGCCCAGGCGGAGATCGAGCCCAACAAAGCACCTAGAGTGGGAGGGATTTAGAGATGGGAATCAGGCGAATTGGTTTGGGTGGCGCTATTAGTTTTCTTTGCGCGGGTCTTGTCTGTATGGCCCTATGCTCGTGTTCGCTTTTCCAGTCAAGCACGACTCCACACGCAAGATATTCCGCTGCGCCCCCGCCTCCGCCTACGCCGGAATGCGAGCGTCCCTATTGCTCGGTAGACCTTGCTTTCCCCCTATCCCAGATCACCAAGCCAAAGATCTATGTGCTCAAAGACGACCGCAGACTTTGGCTGGTCCAGGACAAAACGCTCGTTCGCGACTATCACATCGGACTTGGGCCCAGTCCCAGAGGTGACAAATATTTCAGAGGAGACGGCAGGACCCCGGAGGGGGATTTCTTTGTCTGTTCCAAGAACGCCGAGAGCCATTACTACAAGTCGCTCGGCATCAGCTATCCCGACCCGACCCATGCGCAATGCGCTCTTTCCTGCGGCCAGATTTCTTATAATGATTACTGCTCGATAAAGCAGGCTAATGACTCGATGAAGATGCCGCCTGCCGACACGGCCCTGGGCGGCATGGTGATGATTCATGGAGGCGGCTGCTTCGCGGACTGGACCCTTGGTTGCGTGGCTTTGAAGAACGGCGACATGGACGAACTGTTCAGCGTGGTCCGGATCGGCACACCTATTTGCATACTGCCGTGAAATAGTTTTCAGTTTTTAGTTTTCAGCTTTTAGTTTCTAGTTAAAAAGCCAAGGAAATACCGCGGGCGCGTAGAAAAGGGAGAAAAGATTTCTTCCTCCTTGTTCCTTTGCTTCTGCCTTTTCCCCGCGTCCCCGCGTCAGCTCTTCTTCCCGCTTCCTGCTCCCTGCTCCCGCTTTTTCCCCCCGCTCCCTGCTCCCCCAAAATCTCCGGATACCCTTTGAAAAGCACCCGCGAAGTGCTTAAGGTGTCAGCAGAAAACGTTCCGGTAATGCCTACAGCTATAGACGGCATATGGGGCAAGAAAATAATTCCTTTTGCGAAACCGGGCGCCGCCATACTCATTGCAAGTCGTCCGGCCATGTTTCATCAAAAGGCATCCCAAGCTGATTGTAGGCCGGTGCATGTTTCCCCAGAGGAAGATCAGTGAAAAAATTCATTGGGATCATGGGTATTTTCGTGATGACGGCCGTGCTCGCCCCTGCCCTGGCGAACAGCGCCACGACCTATTATGTCATCACGGACCTCGGGACCCTTGGCGGCAGCAGCAGTTGGGCTGCCGGCATCAACAACTCGGGGCAGGTTACCGGATGGTCCTATATAGCCAATGACAACGCCGTCCACGCCTTCCTCTACACCGAGGGTGTCGGGATGCAGGACCTGGGGACCCTCGGCGGGACCCGGAGCTGCGGCTTCGGCATGGATGATTCCGGAGATACCGCGGGACAATCCAGTACGGCCGATATTGATATAACGCTCGCATTCACCTACAGCGCAGGTGCGGGAATGCAACAAGATGGAACGCTGGGCGGCGATTCCAGCAGTAGTTACGGCATCAACAACCTCGGACAGGCCACGGGGTACTCGTATATCAGTGGATTCCCCGTGCCCCATGCCTTCCTGTACACCGCAGAGTCCGGCATGCAGGATATCGGAACCCTGGGCGGCAATTACAGCTTTGGCATCGGCATCAACAACCTGGGACAGGTGACGGGAACTTCCGGTACCGAGTCAAACGGCGCCGCTCACGCTTTCATCTATGATGCGGGGAAGGGTATGAATGATTTAGGGGTCCTGGGCGGCTCCGGAGAAAGCAAGGGAAACTCTATCAACGACTCCGAAGAGGTCACGGGAGTTTCCGCCACTTCCGATCAGGGAGTTCCTCACGCCTTCCTCTTTACCGCGAAAACGGGCATGCAGGATATCGGAACCCTGGGCGGCAGTTACAGCGAGGGTTTCTCGATCAACAACTCCGGGCAGATCACGGGAACTTCCTTTACGACCGGAGACGCCGAAACTCATGCTTTCCTCTACGATTCGGGTCAATTGACAGACTTAAACACTTATTTGGACTCCACCTCGGGATGGACGCTCAACGCAGGCAAAGGGATCAATGACGTGGGGCAGATCGCCGGGTCGGGGCTTATCAACGGGAAACAGCACGCCTTTCTCATGACGCGGCACGGACCTCCGAATGCGCCGACCGGGGTAACGGCAACGCCCGGAAACGGCCTTGCGACGGTCAGTTTTACCCCCCCGGCCTCAAACGGCGGGTCTGCTATTACAAAATATACCGTGACCTCGACACCTGGAGGGAAGACCGCCTCGGGGCCGGTCAGCCCAATAACGGTTACGGGGCTCAAGGACGGGACAGCCTATACATTCACTGCCACCGCAACCAATCAGATGGGCACCGGTCCGGCTTCAACTCCATCCAACTCGATTATTCCGGCAAAGGCGCCGAGCGCCCCAACAGGTGTAATCGCGAAGGCGGGAAACACTCAGGCAACCGTCAGCTTCAAGCTGGGTTCAAACGGCGGGAGCCCGATCACGAGTTGCACGGTGACATCGAAACCCGGCAATCTAACGGCCACAGGCGCCGGAAGCCCTATAATCGTTCCGGGCCTTACCAACGGCACTGCTTACGGATTCACCGTAAAAGCGACCAACAACATCGGGACCGGACCGCCTTCGAGTTATTCCAACAGGGTAACGCCCGCCACAGTTCCAGGAGCCCCGGCAGGGGTAACGGCAACCCCCGGCAATGCCCAGGCGACGGTGAGCTTTACGCCCCCGGACTCAAACGGAAGCAGCATAATCTATTACACCGTAACATCCAGCACCGGAAAGACAACCCCGGGCCGTGCAAGCCCGATAACCGTGAGGAGCCTGACCAACGGCACCTCCTACTGGTTCACGGTGACGGCCACAAACTCGATTGGCGCCGGCCCGGCATCGAGCGCTTCCAACAGTGTAACGCCCTCAGACCAGTAGAATTTCCGACACGTAGACTTTTGCATTACGTCCCGTTTAATCCAAATTCATCGCCGCCTGCCTCCATTCGTTGGACATACCTGCACTCCCCGGCTAAAGATTTTTCCATGGTGAAATCCACCCGTCTCCATTATAGTGCCTGCGGTTGGACGGATAATGACAACTCACGTTAATGGACCGGTTGTCTTCGATGTTTTTGACGGTGGCCGGCCCGAGCATGAAGGACCAGTCGTTATGGCCCGCTGAATTTCGACACTGAAGACAACCCCGCCGACCCCTGGCTTGCAAGATGCCCTCCAACCCGCAGGTTCGGATGGAACGTAACCCCAACAGATATATAGAGGACACATATAATGAGGATAGAAAAGAGATTCACACATGGAATGTTCATCGGTATCTTAGTCTTCATTGTAATGGCGGCAGCGTTTGTGAACCCCTCTCCTTCTGTGGCTGCGCTCTCGATCCTGCACACGTTCAGCGGTAGTGAAGACGATGGCTCCAGTCCCTGGGGCGACCTCACCCTATCGGGATCCACGTTCTATGGCATGACGGCGATGGGAGGCGCCAGCGGCAACGGCGCGGTTTTTACGATAAATACCGACGGAACCGGGTTCAAGTTGCTTTACAGCTTCACCGGCGGAGCCGATGGGGATGCTCCTACCGGCAACGTCACAATCTCGGGGTCCACACTCTACGGGATGACCGTTGGGGATTCCGCGTTCGGCACCGGTCCGGCCACGCTTTTCAAAATAAATGACGACGGCACCGAGTTCAAGGTGCTGCATGCCTTCGGCACGGGAAAGGATGGGGCTGATCCTCAAGGCTCCCTCACGCTCTCCGGGTCCACACTCTTTGGGATGACCTGGGAGGGAGGCACCGGCGGCAACGGCACGCTTTTCAAAATCAGCACGACCGGCGCCGGCTACAAAATCCTGCACGACTTCGGCATCAAAGGCGGCGATGGCGGCAATCCCATGGGCTCCTTAACCCTCTCGGGATCCACCCTCTACGGCATGACCCAAGGAGGAGGCACCCGCGACGAAGGCACGATTTTCAAGATGAGCACGAGCGGCGCCGGGTACACGGTGCTGCATAGCTTCAGCGGAAGCGACGGGCAGGGCCCTATAGGCAACCTCACGGTTTCGGGGACCACGCTTTACGGCATGACCAATTTTGGAGGCGCCGACTCTCTCGGCACGATTTTCGCCTTCAATACCAAAACCGGCAAATTAACGCTTCTTCACAGCTTCAGCGGCGGAAACGATGGGCGTAATCCTACCGGTTCCCTCACGCTCTCGGGGACCACGCTCTACGGGATGACCGGCTGGGGAGGCACAGACGAAGGCGGAACGATTTTCCAGATACAGACGGACGGCACCGGTTACCAGGTGCTGCAAAGCTTAAGCGGAAAAGACGGAGTGCAACCTTATGGCTCTTTCACACTCTCCGGATCCACACTCTACGGGATGACCGGTTCCGGAGGCGGCAAGAATAACAACGGCGACGGGACTATTTTCTCTCTGCCGATAACGCCGGCCCAGTGAAAGCGTTTTTTCAGCTTTTAGCCCCACGCCTCGCGGGATTAGTAAGAACTTAAGAGCGAGGCGGCGGCCGGAAAGTTATTTCTCAACCAGGAACCAGAAATTGTCTCCGGGCGGAAGAGCCGGCCTTCCGCCCGCTTCGAACTTTTCCGCCCAACCATGCGGCGAGGTCGCCCAAATCGAGGCAGCCGGCATGGACGCCTCATCAAAGTCAGGCAGCTCTTGGCTCCCCGGCAAAAAGTTTTCGCCTGCTACACCCCGGTTTTGAAACCCTGCCCTGACACAAAACGATTTTGGGTCCTGTTTGATTCTGTTATACCGAGGAACTTTCACGTATATGGAAACAAACTTTCATTCGGCACTCAGCTCTGCTATGGAAAGTCGCGGCTGGAAGCCGCTCCTACAACAGGACCAACCCTCTTCTCATGGTTTCCGGGTGTTCCGAAGGGACATGAAGAGCTGCGGACAAACTTTTATTGTATGGGTGGGTTTAAAAGTGGCGCTCTTCCGGCACTCAGCCTCTGCGGGCAACCCAGGGTTTGAAAGTGGAGCTGAGCGCCGGAGAGTTGAAAGCCATTGGATTGTTTGTTCTAATTGGTTTCCTGTTTGGAAGTGCAATGCATGTTCATTACTGAATCGAGGAGAAACTCAAACCGATGAGCACGGGCAATATTTACGGTCCGGATATACGGCAGCCCAAGCCCGGGAAACGGCGAGGCTTTCTGGTGCCCCTGCTGTGCTTCGCGATCGGCGCCCTTAGCGCCTTCGGCTATTCCCACTGGTTCGCCGGCCGGGGCTCAGACGATATGAAGATGTCTTCTTCCGGGACCCGGGAGAAGAGTCCGGCGCCGGTGAAAAAAGAACCTAAGATCCTATACTACGTCGATCCCATGAACCCCTCCAACAAGTCGGACAAACCGGGCAAAGCACCCTGCGGAATGGACCTGGTTCCGGTTTACGAGGAGGAGGAGCAGCAGGCATCGGGAGACCTGCCCTCAGGCACTGTCAAGATCAGTCCCGACAAGCAGCAACTGATCGGCGTGAAATTAGGCGAAGCGGCCGAAACACCAATCTCGAAGACCGTCCGCGTTGCAGGTAAGGCCACATACGATGAAACCAGGGTAGCCCACGTGCACACAAAATTCCCGGGCTGGGTCGATCAGGTCTACGTGGATTTCGTCGGCAAGCTGGTCAAGAAAGGTCAGCCTCTGCTAAGCATCTACAGCCCGGACCTGGTAGCCACCCAGCAGGAATTGCTGATTGCGAAGAAATCCGGAGATATTCTCAAGAGCAGCGAATTCGGGGACACGGGGGGCAGACCGGGATCGCTTTACAAGGCGACCAGGGACCGGCTTAGATACTGGGACATAAGCGAATCCCAGATCGATCAGATCGAACGCCAGGGCGCGCCTTTGAAGGTGCTGACCCTTTATTCGGCCCTGGACGGCTTCGTTGTCGCCCGCAATGTTTTTGCCGGCCAGCAGGTCACGCCCGAAAAGGACCTCTTCATCATTGCGGACCTGACAAACATCTGGATTCAGGCCCAGGTCTTCGAATACGAAATCCCCGCGGTCAGCCTCGGCCAGAAAGCCTCCGTGGAATTTCCATCTTTTCCCGGAAAGAGTTTTACCGGCAAGGTCACTTACATATCCCCCGAGATGGACCCAAAGACGAGGACGCTCCAAATCCGGGTCGAACTGGCAAATGCCGGTTTTCAGATCAAGCCGGATATGTATGCCAATGTCGAGCTTAAACTCGATTACGGGAAAAAACTATCCGTCCCCCAGGAGGCGATTCTGGATTCCGGCGCCGACCAGACGGTTTTCATTGCCAGGGAGGGCGGCTACTTCGAGCCGCGCAAGATCAGGACCGGTCCCAGCGTGGACGGCCGTGTGGTTGTGCTCGAAGGACTCAGGCCGGGAGACCGGGTAGTTACTTCCGCAAGCTTTCTGATCGATTCGGAAAGTCAGTTGAAATCGGCGGCAGTCGGTATGGGAGGAGGCCATTCAGAGCACGCCGGACACGGGGAAGGCCAGGGCCCGGCCGAGGAACATGTCGAACATGGGGCAGGAAAAGCGGAACCGGGCGCCGGTCATTCCGGCCATCCATGATAGAGCCTGGATGATGATGAATGATTAATAGAATTATAGATTATTGCGCAAACAACAGATTCATCGTCTTTTTGTTCGTTTCGGCAGCAGTGGCGATGGGTCTTTATTCCATGCGTCATATTACCCTGGATGCCATTCCGGATCTTTCCGACACCCAGGTCATCATCTATTCGAAATGGGACCGCAGCCCCGACATCATGGAGGACCAGGTAACCTATCCCCTGATCACCGCCATGCTCGGGGTGCCGAAAGTAAAGGACATACGCGGTTTCTCGGACTTCGGCTATTCTTTCGTATATGTGATATTCGAAGACGGAACCGACATTTACTGGGCAAGATCCCGAACCCTGGAATATCTTAACAACATCCTCCCCAAACTCCCGCGCGACGTCCAGGTGGAGCTTGCCCGCGACGAGACGGCAATAGGCTGGGTATTCGAATATGCGCTCGTCGATAAAACGGGCAGACACGATCTTGCGGAGCTGCGTTCGATACAGGACTGGTTTTTAAAATACGAAATCCAGTCAGTGCCGGGCGTCGCCGAAGTCGCCCCCGTCGGCGGCTTTATCCGCCAGTACCAGGTAAACCTCGACCCCAATGCCCTGCTCTCTTACAAGGTCCCGATGGAAAAGGTGATGAGTTCGATTCGGGAGAGCAACAATGATGTGGGAGGGCGGCTTGTCGAGTTCTCCGGCCGCGAGTACATGGTGCGCGGCCGAGGTTACGTGAAATCTTTGAGCGACATTGAAAACGTGGTCGTCGGGACCAACGAACTGACCGGGACACCCATACTGGTAAGAAACCTGGGCAGGGTCGTCATGGGACCGGACATTCGCCGCGGAGTGGCCGAACTGGACGGTGAGGGCGATACGGTGGGTGGAATCGTCGTCATGCGCTACGGTGAAAATGCCCTGAAGGTAATAGACAGGGTCAAAGCCAAGCTGGCCGAAATCATCCCCAACCTTCCCAAGGGAGTCGAACTCGTCACGACATACGACCGGGCCGACCTCATCAACCGGTCTATCGACACTTTAAAACATACGCTGACAGAGGAACTGATAATAGTCAGCCTGGTGATCCTCATATTCCTGTGGCACATTCCGAGTGCGATTATCCCGATTATCACCATCCCGGTCACCGTGATTATCTCTTTCATTCCCATGTACGCGATGAATATCACGGCCAATATCATGTCCCTCGGCGGAATTGCCATCGCGGTGGGCGCAATGGTTGACGCCGCCATCGTTGTTGTCGAGCAGACCCACAAGAAACTGGAGCACTGGGATGCTGAGGGCAGGCCGGGGGATTTCAAGAGCGTGGTGGTCGGAGCGGTAAAAGAAGTCGGGGGGCCGAGCTTTTTCGCCCTGCTGGTCATAGCGGTTTCATTCATGCCGATCTTTACCCTGGAGGCCCAGGAAGGCAGGCTTTTCAAACCTCTCGCATTCACCAAGAACTTTTCCATGATAATTGCAGCCCTGCTGGCAATCACCCTGGACCCGGCCATTCGGCTGCTCTTTACTCATATGAAGAATTTTTCCTTCCGCCCAAAATTTCTCGCAGCCGCGGCGAACGCCGTTCTGGTCGGAAAGATTCACAGCGAGGAAAACCACCCCATAAGCCGCCCTCTGATGAAGATCTATCATCCGGTCGTGGAGTTCGTGCTAAGACACCAGCGGTCCACGATCGCGGCAGCGTTTCTTGTCGTCGTTCTTACGTTCGCCCCCCGCATCGGCATTTTCGAGAAAATCGGCTCTGAGTTTATGCCTCCTCTGGACGAGGGCGCTCTTTTGTACATGCCGACCACGGTCCCCGGCATTTCAGTTACCGAAGCTCAGCGGGTGCTCCAGATCCAGGATAAAATCCTGAAATCGTTCCCCGAGGTCGAGCGGGTATTCGGCAAGGCCGGCCGGGCCGAAACGGCCACAGATCCCGCACCGTTTTCCATGATGGAGACGGTGATAATTCTCAAGCCGCAGTCCGAATGGCCGAAGATTCCAACCTGGTACTCGCAATGGGCTCCCGAGTGGCTGAAGAACATCCTGCGCAAGGGCTGGCCCGACCACCTGAGCACGCAGGACCTCATCTATGGACCAGCCGGTCTGGACAAAGCCATGCAGATCCCGGGGGTCGTAAACGCATGGACCATGCCCATCAAAGCGAGGGTGGACATGCTCACCACGGGAGTGCGCACCCCGGTGGGCATAAAAATCCTCGGCCCCGATTTAAACAAGATTCAAGAACTGGGTCTTCAAATTGAAAGCGCTCTCAAGGGTATTTCCGGCACTTCCAGCGTCTATGCCGAAAGGACTACCGGCGGGTTCTTCCTCGACCTGGATCTAAAAAGAGAAGAGCTTGCGCGCTACGGCCTCACGGTCGCCCAGGTCGAAAGCACCATCACATCCGCGATCGGAGGGGAGAACCTTTCGACCACGATCGAAGGCCGGGAGCGCTACCCGATAAACATCCGGTATATGCGGGATTATCGAAGCACGGTCGACAGGTTGAACAGGACCATGGTAGCCGCCGAAAGCGGCGCGCAGATCCCCATCGCGCAACTGGCGGAGATAAAGCTGCTGACCGGCCCCGGAATGATTAGAGATGAGAACGCAAGGCTCAGCGGATACGTCTACGTCGATATATCGGGCCGCGACGTGGGCGGCTACGTCGAGCAGGCAAAAGAAGTCGTAAGCACACACGTTCCGTTACCGCCCGGCTATACCCTCGTCTGGAGCGGTCAGTACGAAAACATGCTCCGGGTACGGGACAGACTTCTCGTCGTGGTGCCGATCACCATATTGATCATATTCCTGCTCATCTATTTTAATACCCGATCGGCGGCAAAGACCCTCATCATTTTTCTCGCCGTGCCCTTTTCGGCCGTCGGGGCAATCTGGCTCATCTATCTGCTCGGCTATAACATGAGTATAGCCGTTTGGGTCGGTCTGATCGCACTAATGGGCGTCGACGCCGAAACCGGGGTGTTCATGCTCCTATACCTGGATCTGGCCTATTATTCCAGGAGGGACAATGGGCTGATGAAGACCAAGGAGGACCTGCGCGGCGCCATTATCGAGGGGGCGGTCAAGAGGCTTCGCCCCAAGTTTATGACGGTTGCGGTTATGTTCATGGGCCTGGTGCCCATTATGTGGTCCACCGGGGCGGGTTCCGACGTGATGAAGCGCATAGCGGCGCCGATGGTCGGCGGAATTTTCACTTCGTTCATAATGGAACTGCTGGTTTATCCCGCAATCTACGAAGTGTGGCGTTGGCGGTTTTATTTGAAATCCGACTTGTAAGGAGAAGAGAATGAAGAAGATGAAGTACGTTGTGTTGCTGGCGGTGACACTCGGGCTGCTCGGCTTCGGCTGGAGCATGCCGGGCGTCGTGAAGGCCGAATCTCAAACCAAGTGTCCGGTCCTGGGCGGGAAAATCAATGAAACAGTCTTTGCGGATTACCAGGGCAAGCGCATTTTCTTTTGCTGCGCCGCATGCATCGATGAATTCAAAAAGGACCCTGAAAAATATCTGAAAAAGATGAGCGAGCAGGGAGTCACCCCGGCCAAGACGCCTTAAGCCGATTCCTCCAAACCGGTCCCGGCGGGGCAGGGCCTGATTTCAAACCTTTGGACTCATCAATCCATGCCGACCTGCCGATAGAATTCTGAAAGCAGATTAAATCGGCAGGTCCGGCAAAACATGCAAAGTCTCAAAATCCAGGGACGGCAACTCAAGGAGAGGCGCTCCGGCAAGGACCGCCGCGCACGCCCCACCTCGCCGTTCACCATCCACAGCATGGTCGGCTCCCGACGCCGCTACAGAAGGAAAGAGGATGCGCGAAACTACATTTTCGTAGACCTCTACAGCCCGTCTTCCGTGATCATCCTGGTCTCCACGCTCATTCTTTCCATAACTGACGCTTTTCTAACCCTGAAGCTGGTCGGAGACAACGTTCACGAATTGAACCCGGTCATGGATTTCTTCCTTCGGTTGGGTCCCTTCCCTTTCATAATGGTTAAATGGTTCATGACGGCTTTTGGCCTGATAACTCTTCTGTTACTCAAGAATTATTACATATGGCAAGGGCGGATCAGGACGGTTGTGGTGCTGGCCATTATCCCTTTTCTTTATCTTTTGCTGGTGAGCTACGAAATCTTTATGATAGTGATGGGATGAGTCTGATGAAACCGGGATTGAAAATCGGAATTTTGAGGGTGGCTGCGATGTTTGGAGTCTTATTCATGACCGGCTGCGCTTCCGTGTGCGGACCGGGGGCCGGAGGTTTCGGGGCAGGCGCGGCGGAGAGCGCGGAAAACCTCTGGTGGTATGCAAGTTTCCGGATAAACTGGCATCAGGACCAGGAACCTTCTTTTAACACCGACCTGCTGATCGCCCACAGGATCATAAGCCCCGTGCTGGACCGGCAGAGACAAAACATTGTCATGTGGAGGTTCCACAGGAGAGCGGCCCCGGATGAGGCGGGACACCGGTTCAGTTTCATCTTTTATACATCTGCGGCAAATGCCCGTAAGATTTATGCAGAAATTAATTCCAGCACCGTTCTCGGCCGGCTGAAGTCCGACGGCGTTATCGAAAAGCTCTCCTTCGACGATACCGGCACTGTAAGGAGGGCCGGAGTTGAAGGCACAAGCGACAGAAGCTGGTCATCCCCCCTTCAGAAAGCATGGCCGTATTTCATTATGGGCGCCAGTCAGACATGGCTGGACCTGATTGCCGCATATGCGGGGGACGGACCCAAAGAACCCTTCTCGACGGCCGAGATGCTGGCTTTTTACGACGAGGTCGGCACGAAAATCGAGACTACCTGGAAGAGGGAGGGCGGTCATGCCTTTCTGCATCACCTGAATGCCCTTTTCGGGTATGGTCCCCTCTATCTTCGAGACAAGACGGAGATCCGCTTCTAGAGCTGCCGCTCCTTAAAGTGATGACTTTTTACCCGATTCTACGCTTGCCCTGGGTTTTTCGAATTGCTAATCTCTTGGCCTTAGCAATACAGCTCCGAATTCGTTCGAGTCCGATCGGCAATCGTTATGTCCGGAAGAGAGATTAATGAGCAGGGCACGGAATAAATTGATCTGGGTGGTTTCAGGGGCCGGAATTCTCCTGGTATTGCTTGCCGCGCTGGCGCTGATTCTCCCGCATATCCTGGATACCGAAGCGTTAGGCCGAAAGCTTACGGCCGACCTCGAAGAACGCTATCATATGCATCCGGAGCGGATCGAGATAGCTTTTCTGCCCTTCCCCCGCGTGAAGATGACGGGCATTAGATCCACCGGTACGGAAACGTTTACCGCATCGGCCGACGCGCTAACAATTCGTCCCAGGATACTGCCCCTGTTAACCGGCAGATTTGTACCTGCCAGAATCCGACTTTGGAACCCGGTCGTAGCTGCCAGGCTGCCTGCGCAGGCGCCTGAACAAGGGCCGCAGAGCAGCTCTGACAGGTTTTCCAGCCTGAAAGACAGGTTTTCTCCGGTCCAGGCCCCACTTATCGAGGCATTGGCCGGCGTGGCTATTGATACCAGGAACGGCCGTCTGGAACTCTATGAGGGAGAAGTCCGCACTTTCTTTTTCGAACAAATCAACTTCAGGACTTCAATCCATGGCCGAAAAGTCGATTTCAAGTTTACGAGCGGCAAGTCCGATCTATGGAAGGCCATAACGTTCAGCGGATGGGTCGACGCAGACACCTTCAAGGGGTCTGCGAAGCTAAAGATGACCGGAGGTGCTCCCAGAGGCCTCGCGCGATATCTGAAAGCGCCCTCATCCGAAAAGATCGGCGATTCCAGGATAGACCTGAGTCTCATCATTGCCGCCGCGGGCCCCGAAGATGCCCGCGTCGAATTTACAGCATCGGTTTTTCCGAAGTTGAATCTGGATGACGCTGCCAAGAACACGGCCATAAGCAACGGCGCGCTCAGCGGCGAATTTAATATCGATGCCGAAGGTATGACTCTATCGCTTTCGAATTTCAGGTTTGACCAGCCGCGCATCAATCTCAGTGCAAACTACAGCCAGAAATTCAGCCATCCCGGCGTCACTTTAAAGATCGACGGCCGAGAGACCGACGCCACTTCTATACGAAATCTCATTCTTGCCGTCGATAAGGACAACCCGGTCATCAGGCGCGTCTTTGAAATCATCCGCGAAGGTGAAGTGCCAGGGATCGTCTTCAGCGCCGCCGCAAAAAGCCCCAGCGGCCTCGTGGAACAGGAAAACTTCACAATCCGGGGGTCAATCCAGCATGGGGTGGTTTATGTCCCAAAGCCCAACCTGCTTGTCTCCAACGTCAGTGCGAACGTGTTGATCGAAGGCGGCATGCTTGAGGCCACCGACGTCTCGGGGGGGACTCCAGGCTCCAGCACCACCAATGCAAAACTGAGAATCGGCCTGCAGGGACATAATCCGCTGTTTCACATGGACATTCCGATTGAGGCCGACCTCTCCGAACTACCCGCAGTCTTGCACAGGGTTGTCGATAACGAGGCTTTCAGGCATGAACTTGCCCTGATCAAAGATGTAACAGGGAATGCCACGGGCATGCTCGTCCTTGGAGAAAACCTGGATGAACTCAAAACCAGTGTGGAAACAGGGCAGTTTCATTTCAAATGCCGATATGGCCGTCTGCCTGATCCGGTAACTTTGAGGGGCTCATCATTCGTGTTCCAGGGCGCCAAAATCTCCGCGACATCTCTGGCGGGAAACAGCGGCAAGTCAAGCATCGATGCCATGAACCTCAAATACGACTGGAACGCGAAAAAAATTCTTGAGATCGAATCTGAGGCGAAGTGCGTCCTTTCCATGGACCTTCTGGGTCCCTACATGCGCGCGAACGAATACTGGAAAACCGTCCTGGACGCTCCGCCCAAAGGGCTGCTGCTGATAAAGTCCCTGCGGTTCAGCGGGCCGCCTGCGGAACGTTCGAAATGCTCTTTTAATGCAAACGGGTCGGTCGAGGAAGTCGTCTTTCAAAATAAAAAATTGGGCAGCCCTCTCGACCTGAAGTACGGCGCATTCGAGATGAACGGAGATGAACTCATTCTCAACGGGATCAACACTGTCTTCGCGGACTCTTCGGTGACGATTTCGGGCAAAATAGCCGGTTACCTGGAACAACCAAGGAAGGTGGAATTGCAAATGAGCGGCCAACTCGGGCCGGAGGGAAACAAGACCGCCGCCTTGCTCGCCGAGCTTCCGCCATCGATCAGGGCAATTCCCAATCTTAATTTGCTGAACTCGCGCCTGACCCTGGAAAAGGAAGCCAGGATTGCCTTCCGGGGAGAGATGCAGATTCCGGCCGGTCCCAAGGTGACCATCTCTTTGGTCAAAACACCCGAGGAGCTTTCCATAGAAGACCTAACCATCAAGGATGGAAATTCCGACGCATCCATTTCGTTGAATGTCAGTGAAGGCCTGCTCCAGATCGGGTTTTCCGGCATGCTCAGCAACACAACCGTCAACCGGCTCCTTGTGAACAACAAGCTTCTCACCGGACCGATGGAAGGCAAATTTGACGCGCGTCTCTACCTGACCGCGCCGGACAAATCAAGCGTCAAGGGAGGGGTCAGGATTTCCGGACTTCAACTGCCGGTAAACCACCCCTTGCTCACACGAATCGAAGACGCAACGATCGAGGCGGACGGCAACAGGATCGAGGTAAAATCGGCCATTCTGAGCTGGAACGGAAGCAGGATGAGCCTTTCCGGAAGCGTTGCAATTACCGCGGGCGCATATCTCGTGGACATGAACGCATTTGCGGACAACCTGGACCTGGAGAACCTGATCAAGTCCAGGGATGACTTCGTCAAGAACACGGAAACTCCGGCGCAAACGTGCTCGGAATTATCGCAAAGTGTCTGGGAAGCGCCGATAAGAGGCACGATAAAGATGAGAACTCAGCAGCTCGCATTCGGCAAACTTGCATGGAACCCGGCTGAGGCAGACGTGGTTTTAAACAAGGGGTCCATAGACATTCGGGTGAACCAGGGGAACCTGTGCGGAATATCAACTCCCGGGGAAATCACACTCAAGTGTGACGGCATAAACCTCGCCCTCAACCCTTCGGCCAAAGACCAGGATCTCGAAACCGCCATAGCGTGTTTTTTCAATAAGCAGCATATGCTCACGGGCACTTACTCGCTTACGGGGAGTCTGGCGGCAAAGGGGAAGTACGGCAGCCTGACCGAATCCCTTGAAGGCAACGTGGATCTGAAAGCGAAAGAAGGACGCATCTATAAGTTCAATGCGCTGTCAAAAATACTTTCTCTGCTCAGCATCACCGAAATCTACAGGGGGGTCGTCCCGGATCTGTTGCACGAGGGGTGTGCATATCACACCATAGAATGCCAAGGAAAAATAAGGCGCGGAAAGTTGGCCCTATCCCATTCGGTTGTGGATGGTCCCTGCATCAAAATGGTTTTTCGCGGAGAGATCGACCTCGTCAGGCAGAAGGTGGATGTAGTCGCCCTCGTGGCCCCGATGCGCACCGTGGAAAGGGTGGTGGGGGTAGCGCCCATTATGGGGAAGATTTTGAACGAGGCCCTCGTGACCATCCCGGTCAGCATAAAGGGGGAGCTGGCCGATCCAAACGTTGTCCTTCTGTCTCCAAGTGCGGTTGGAGAGGATCTTTTCGGCGTTATGAAACAGGTTTTCAAATTGCCTCTGGCTATTTTTCAGCCTGACCGTGAAGGTGGATCCACCTCCTCGGATACTGACAGCCCGCCCGGCAGGCTGCCCTGAGAGCATTGAGGCGCCCCCCCTGCTCCGGCCGGATCTGCGGCGCGACTCTCAGCACCACCGTCAAACCGGGCTTCAAATCCACCGTGCTTCGGGGCGACAATCTCTTACTCGGTAATTGGAATATGCTCCGCACAGAGCTAAAATTAGTTTTTAGTTTTCAGTTTTTAGTTTTTAGTTGGGCCTCTGAGTGGCTTGTAATACGAGGATGAATGGAAAGACATACCTTTCGTATCAGGGGGATGTGTTGCGGCGAGGAGGTTGGGCTTCTCAAAGCGGAGGTGGCCCCTCTTGTTGGGGGGGCCGAGCGGCTCTCGTTCGATCTGCTCCGAAGCAGCATGATTGTCAGCGGCGCTCTGGACGCCGAGACGCTGGAGAGGATAAGAGGGGCTGTCGCCAAAACAGGCATGGGGGCTACACCGGAGGAGGACACCTGCGCTTCGGGCGCGTGTGAGTCGGGGACGGGCCGACTCCGGGAAAAGCATGGGAGATTAATATCATGCACCGCCAGCGGCATTCTGATTGCAGCAGCGTTCGTCTCACATGCGGTCCTCCGTGGAAGCATATCGGCCGCGCTTACCGGTGAAAGCGGCACACCCGCCCCGGTGATTGGATTGTATCTTGCGGCCGTTTTGACCGGGAGCATTTCCGTCATTCCAAAAGCTGTCTACGCGGCCAGGAAACTTAGGCCGGACATGAACCTTCTCATGACGGTCGCGGTCCTCGGCGCCATCGGACTCGGTGAATGGATGGAAGCCGCTTCGGTGGCATTCCTTTTTTCCCTTGCGCTGCTGCTTGAGTCATGGAGCATCGAGAAGGCCAAACGAGAGATTGCCGCTCTTTTCGACATTACCCCTCAGACGGCCAGGTTCATATGCCCAAACGACGGGGACATAGAGGAAAAACCGGTCGGGGAGATAGCGGTCGGCACAACCGTCGTAGTCCGGCCCGGCGAGCGAATCCCGCTTGACGGCGTAATAACGCGCGGCACCTCCTCGGTGAACCAGGCGCCCATTACCGGGGAATCCATTCCGGTCGCTAAAGAACCGGGCTCGGAGGTGTTCGCGGGGACCATCAACGAAGAGGGCGCCATCGAGTTTCGCTCTTCCCGGCCTGCATCGGACACCACCCTGTCGAGAATCATACGCATGGTGGAGGAGGGCCGTTCCAGGCGCGCTCCAATCGAACAATGGGTGGAAAAATTCGCCAGGATTTATACTCCTGTCATGATGCTGGCGGCCCTTATGATAGTGGCGGTCCCCCCCTTATTCACCGGCGGTGATTGGGCGAAGTGGTTCTACGAGGCGCTCGTGGTCCTGGTCATCGCATGCCCCTGCGCGCTTGTAATATCGACCCCGGTGACAATTGTGGCAGGACTCAGTTCGGCGGCGCGAAACGGCGTTCTAATTAAAGGAGGCGCCTACCTGGAAGCTCCTGCCGGGCTCAAATCCATTGCTCTCGACAAGACGGGCACGATCACATTCGGCCTGCCCACCGTAAGGCGCGTCATACCGCTCGATAATCACACCGCAGACGGTCTCCTTGCCAATGCTGCCGCCCTGGAGGCTCACAGCACCCATCCACTCGCCAGGGCCATCCTCCGGCATGTGGAATCGGCAGGCATTCGCCCTGCCGTGGCCGACACTTTCACCATTCTACCCGGCCAGGGAGCCGAAGGGACAATCGGCGGAAAGACTTACTGGATCGGCAGCCACCGGATGCTCGAAAAATGGCGGCGCGAAACCCCGGTCTTTCATGACGCGATCCTCGGACTGGAGGAGGCCGGAAATTCGCTTATGGTGATGTGGTGCGAAGATCACGTCTGCGGACTGGTGAGCGTTGCCGACCGGGTGCGTCCGGAAGCCCGCGGGGCGGTGGCCGCCATGAAAGCTCTCGGGCTTGAAAAGGTTGTAATGATAAGCGGCGACAATTATAAGACCGCCGAACTGATTGCCGAGGCGGTAGGAGTCGATGAGTTCCATCCTGAACTGCTTCCGGAGGACAAGGTACGCCTGGTATCGGAACTGAAGCAAAAATTCGGCGGGATTGCCATGGTCGGCGATGGAATAAACGACGCGCCGGCAATGGCCGCCGCGACAGTGGGGATCGCAATGGGCGCGATGGGATCGGACGCCGCGATCGAGACCGCCGATATCGCGCTCATGTCCGACGACTTGTCCAAGATACCTTGGCTGATCCGGCACTCCAGAAGGACAATGGCCGTAATCCGGCAGAACGTAATTTTCTCTCTGCTGATAAAATCCCTGTTTGTGGGTCTTGCGGCAGCGGGTCTGGCGACCCTGTGGGGGGCGATTGCCGCCGATATGGGGGCCTCCCTGATCGTCATTATGAACGGGCTGCGATTGTTGAGGATTACCGGCTCCGGCGATGATGCGAAATATTCGGCCTCATGCCGCTCGGAGCGGACATTTTGCGCCAAACCGGGGATTTGACCCGTAAGAGGCGCCTCGCTACTGTTTGCCTGCCAGTAAGTTCAACCCTTTGATCAATTCCTGGAAATCCTCGGGCAGAGGAGCGGTTACCGCAATGACTTTTCCTGTGACCGGATGGAATAATTCGAGCCGCGCCGCATGCAGCATCTGGCGTTGTGCCCTGAGCACCAGGTCGCGAACGGGGCCGGATTTTATATTTTTCGCCCGTCTTTTGCCGCCTCCGTAGGTTTCGTCCCCAACGACCGGGTGCCCGATATGGCTCAGGTGTACCCTGATCTGGTGAGTCCTGCCCGTTTCAATCCCCACCAGAAGCAGCGCCGTTTCTCCCCAGTTCCTCTCGACCTTCCACCGGGACAGGGCCTCGCGGCCTCCCTTCTGAAGGACGGCTATTTTTTTCCGGTCCGAGGGGTGCCTGCCCAGCGGCGACGAGATCTCCCCCTCACTCGCCGGACTCCCGTAGACGAGGGCGAGATACTGCTTCCTCACACTCCGTTCCTTGAACTGCCTGACCAGGTTCAGGTATGCGCGCGAGGTCTTCGCCACAACGACAGCCCCGGATGTATTCTTGTCCAACCGGTGAACTATTCCAGGCCGAAGGGGGGAACCCTGGAAGGCAAGCCGCGGCGAGTGGGCGAGCAAACCGTGGACCAGTGTCCCCTCGTAATGGCCTGCCCCAGGGTGGACCACGAGACCGTGGGGCTTATTCACTATGAGCAGATCCTCGTCTTCGAAAAGGACATCCAGGCACATCGGTTCGGGCTTCAGGACCTCATCGGGCTCGGGTCCGCGAATTCCGGCAGTGACAAGATCGCCTCCCCTGGTTTCGTAACTGGGTTTTACGGCATTGCCGTTTACCAGGACATGGCCCTCTTTGATCATTTTCTTGAGGTGGCTGCGTGAAAAATCGGGCAGCACTCCCGTCAAAAACAGGTCTATCCTCTGCCCGCTCTGCTCCTTTGAAACAGCGAAAGAATGCTCTTCTACGGTTCTTGCCTTCTGTGTCAATGGAGTCCATCCATGAGTCGGCCTTTACTATCTGTTATTTCAACGATAAGGGCCGGCATGCCCGAAGTTTCTATTGGGAAGCTCCAGCGATTCCGTCAGGAGCAAAAATGACAAAATACGATTATGCGATATTGATGGGGTGTGAACCCAAGCCCGCCTTTCTACGTCTGAATTGTGCATTATGAATTGTATTGTGAATTCAACTATTTTGCAAATCCCGCTTTTCCAGCCCCCATTGGTTCTTCTCTGACACGGGCGCGAGGGGCCGGAGGGACCGGAGAGCCCCGATATTTTGAAAATAGTTAAAAAGCTTTGACAAAACGCCAGCTTGGCAGCTTGTTAAAAAAATCTCTTGACTTGGCAAACCGGTTTTTGTAGGCTTACGGTATGTAAAAAGTGAGCATTTCCAGCGAATTGTCCTTTGGACACTATGGTGGCCGGGAATGTTCGTGAGCCGCAAGGCCGTTCTTTGAGAACGTCGAGGCGGGCTTTTAAATGTTAAATTTGGCACAATGTTTTTCCCGCCCGGTGCCTGCCCATACTGTTTTTAAGCGGCCTCCAGGCGTTTTCAATCGCACAGGTGCATGTGGACCTGTGCGTTGTCGCTGTGACACCTGTTCTTGTTGTTGGTCAGGTAACTTAAGTTTTTCACTCTCTTTTCGCGCTGGTAGATGGAGGAAGACGCTATGGCTGAAGCCAGTACAAAGAAGAGTGCCGATGACGGGAAAGATCCCCGTTATAAAGGCATTGACCGCGTTTTAAAAAGACAGCAATTCAAACAAGACGCCCTGATAGAAGTGCTTACCGCGGCGCAGGAAGCTTTTGGATATCTGCCCGAGGAGACGATGATCTACGTCGCCAGGCAGTTGAAGCTGCCTTTCAGCTGGGTCTACGGGGTCGCGACCTTTTACCATTTCTTCTCGCTCAAACCGCAGGGAAAGCACAACACGATCGTATGTCTGGGAACGGCCTGCTATGTTGGAAGGGCACAAGACATCGTGGACGCGGTGGCGGCTGAATACAACCTGCAGCCTGGCCACACGACTCCGGACGGCGAACTGACCCTGACGACGACCCGTTGCCTTGGGTGTTGCGGTCTGGCGCCGGTGGTTGTGTTCGAAAACCAGATCCTTGGCAAGGAAACCCCCGAAACCACCGTTGAAAAGGTTAAGTTCGTTCTTGCCGGCGGCACTCTGGGTACACCTCAGGCTGCACAGGAGGAAGCTGCGACGGCATAGTCCGCGCAGATCGGTTACAGCGTGAATATCGTGCTCAACCCATAGGGTTGAGTGCCGTGAATCGTTTAGAACCCAAGGAGAATACAGCGTTATGAACCGACAGGAACTCTTGGAAATGGCCCAGAAAGAACTGGACCGCCAAAAGCAATTCCGCTGCCGGCTGCTCGTCTGTGCCAGTACTCCCTGTATTTCTTCCGGAGCGCTAGCAGTTGAAGACGCCTTGAAAAAAGCCGTGGAAGCCGAGGGGCTTCAGACCGAGATCGAAACGGTCGGTACCGGTTGCCTTGGCCCGTGCAGCCGCGGCCCTTTGATTACAGTTCAGATGCCTGGAAAGCCGGACGCAATCTACGAAGGAGTTACCACCGACTTGGCCCCGCAGATAGTGGCGAAGCACCTGAAAGGCGCATCGGCCCCTGAACTCGAAGCCAATAAAGTCCCGAGCGACTGGCCGTTTTTTGCAAAGCAGTTGAAGCTGGTTCTGGCCGAAAGCGGCGGGTTGAACCCGGAATCGATCGAGAACTACGTAGCCCGTGATGGGTACACGGCCCTCGCCAAGGTTCTGCGCGAGATGACCCCCGAGGAAGTCTGCGACCAGATGGTCAAGAGCGGTCTTCGCGGCCGCGGCGGCGCGGGTTTCCCCACCGGCGTCAAATGGGGAATGGTGCGCAAGGCCCCCGGTGAGCGCAAATATGTAGTAGCAAACGGCGACGAAGGCGACCCAGGGGCGTACATGGACCGCACCCTGATGGAATCCGACCCGCACCGTGTGCTGGAAGGCATGGCGATAGCGGGCTATGCGGTTGGCGCCGATCAGGGTTTTATATATGTGCGCGGCGAATATCCTCTGGCTGGAAAGCGCCTGGAGAAGGCCATCCGGCAGGCTGAGCGCAAAGGACTTCTCGGCTCCCGAATCCTGGACAGCAACTTCAACTTCCGGATCGACATCCGCATGGGCGCGGGCGCATTCGTGTGCGGCGAGGAAACGGCCCTCATGCAGTCGGTCATGGGCCGGCGCGGACAGCCTGTTCCCCGTCCTCCATATCCCGCGAACAAAGGACTGTGGGGCGGCCCGACTCTGCTCAACAACGTGGAGACGTTTGGCAATATAACCACCATCATTCTCAAGGGCGCTGATTATTACGCCTCGTTCGGCACGGACAAGACCAAGGGTGGGAAGATTTTTGCCCTGGCGGGCAAAGTCGTCAACACCGGTCTCATCGAAGTTCCTATCGGGATCACCCTGCGCGAAATCATCTATGACATAGGCGGCGGCATCCCAGGCGGGCGTCCGTTCAAGGCGGCCCAGACCGGAGGACCCTCCGGCGGCTGTATTCCGGCCGAATTTCTCGATGTGCCCATCGACTATGAAAGCCTGCAGAAGCTGGGATCGATCATGGGTTCCGGCGGTCTGATCGTAATGGACGACCGGAGCTGCATGCCTGACGTGGCCAAGTTCTTCATGGAATTCTGTATGGATGAGAGCTGCGGCAAGTGCGGCCCGTGTCGTGGTGGAACGGTGCAGATGTACCGTATGCTCCAAAAGATCACGAACGGCAGCGCGACGATGGAAGACCTGGCAAGGTTGGAGGAACTCTGCCTGATGGTGAAGGAAGCCAGCCTGTGCGCGCTCGGGGGCACCTGTCCGAACCCGATCTACAGCACGCTCCGCTATTTCAGAGATGAGTATGAGGCGCATATAAGAGACCATCACTGCCCGGCCGGAGTTTGCCAGTTTACGGAAAAGCCGCTCAGAATTGCTGTGGCCTGATGATCCCATAAGCATGAATCTCCAATGGAGGCGCAAAAATGGAAGTTGTTACATTCACAATTAACGATAAACTCGTCAGCGCCCCGGCAAATGCCACGCTTCTCGACGCCATACAGGAACAGGGGATAGATGTTCCCACCCTCTGCCATCTTAAGGGGCTGAGCGAACGCGGTGGGTGCCGCTTGTGCGTTGTCGAGATGGAGGGCAATCCCAGGCTGTTTGCTGCGTGCGTAACCCCCGTTGCCGAGGGAATGAAGGTTCTAACCCATACCGACAGGCTGATCAAATACCGGCAGATGATGGTCGAGCTGCTCCTTGCCGAACGCAATCACATCTGCGCGGCCTGCGTGGAGAACAGCCATTGCGAACTGCAGACTCTGGCCGCAAAGCTTGGGGTGACCAGCGTTCGCTACGATTATATTTGTCCCGATTTGCCGATGGACGCCAGCCACGAACGCTACGTTCTGGACCATAACCGTTGCGTTCTGTGCGGGCGGTGCAACCGGGTATGCGACGAGGTGGAAGGCGCGCACACGCTGGACATGAGCGGGCGCGGCATCGATTCAAGGGTCATTACGGGCATGAATCAGCCTTGGGGGACCAGCAAAAGCTGCACCAGTTGCGGCAAATGTGTCCAGGTCTGCCCGACCGGCGCCCTTTTCAAGAAGGGAATGAGCGGGTCGGAAATGGTGAAGCAACACGACTTTCTGACCTGGATTCTGGATGGTCGGGAAAAGAAGATTTACCACTGGTCCTAATAAGAGGAGAGGCGAAGCATGGCAACATCGACGAACAGCAAACCTCGGCTGGCTACCGCCTGGTTGGGCGGGTGCGCCGGCTGTCATATGAGTCTGTTGGACCTGGATGAACGCATCGTGGACGTCCTCGGTCTGGTCGACCTGGTCTACAGCCCGGTCGCCGACATCAAGAAGTTCCCCGACGGTGTCGACGTTACACTGGTCGAAGGATCTTGTTGCAACAGCGAGAACGTGCATCTGGCCCGTGAAATCAGGGAGAGAAGTAAACTGGTTGTTGCCTTCGGTGACTGCGCGGTTACGGGAAATGTCCCGGGCATGCGCAATCGGCTGAAGCTCGAAGACATACTGGCTGAGGTCTATGCAGGCCCGGGGCCGGCCCCGCCCGCTGAAGGCGATTTGCCGATCCTGCTGCCCAAGGTAGTACCTTTGCACCAGGTGATCCCGGTCGATATTTATTTGCCCGGCTGCCCACCGGATCCTGAGAGAATCTGGGCCGCCATTACGGCGATACTCAAGGGCGAACCGATCGAGCTGCCCGTTGAAATGCGCACCTTCGGCTAGCTCCATTTGGATTGGGAGGACGATGATTTCGTCATACGTCCCGGTGGACAATCGAAATACATAGAGAAGGACGAGTATGGCACAGACTATAACAATCGAACCTGTCACTCGAATTGAGGGCCACGGGAAGGTTACGATTCATCTGGATGACGCCGGGCTTGTATCGGACGTGAAGTTCCAGGTGGTTGAGTTCCGCGGCTTCGAAAAGTTTTGTGTGGGGCGCACTTTCCCGGAAATGCCGGCCATCACCATGCGAATATGCGGTATTTGCCCGATCAGCCATATGCTGGCCTCAGCAAAAGCCTGCGACGGCATTCTGGGCGCCAAGATTCCTCCGGCGGCAAATAAGCTGCGCCGTTTGATTAACCACGCTCAGTATACACAGAGCCACGCGTTGAGCTTTTTCCACCTGAGCGGGCCCGACCTGCTTCTGGGGATGGAAAGCGACCCGGCCCTTCGCAATGTGGTAGGCCTGGTCCACAAGTTCCCTGATTTGGCCGTAAAAGGCGTGAAGCTGCGCGCATTCGGCCAGAACATCATCCGTATGCTTGGCACCAAGTCGGTACATCCGGCATGGGCGGTTCCCGGCGGCGTGCGTGAATCGCTTTCCGCCGAGGCTGTCGAAACGATAAAGCAGGGCCTTCCCGAAGCCATCGAGACAGCCGAAATCGCGGTCAACCTGCTCAAGGACAACCTGCCCAACTTTAAGGAAGAGATCCGGACCTACGGCGATTTCCCAAGCCTTTTCATCGGTCTGGTCACGCCTGAGGGCGGTCTCGAGCACTATGACGGGTTGCTCAGGGTCATGGACTCAGAGGGGAGAATCCTCGAGCCTGGCCTGGCCAATGACCGGTGGCGCGAGATTATCGCCGAGGCAATTGAGCCCTGGAGCTATATGAAGTTCCCGTATTACGCGCCGAATGGATACGCAAACGGCGCCGGTCTGTATCGCGTTGGCCCGCTTGCGCGTGTCAACATCTGCGATTTCGCCGGCACCCCCAGGGCAGACCGGGAAATCCGCCAGTTCCGCAGACTGAACGGCGGGAAGCCCGTTCTGGGCAGCTTCTTCACCCACTACGCGCGCCTGATCGAACTTCTGTTCTCGCTCGAAAAGATCGAAGAACTTATCGCGGATCCTCAGCTCTTCGATCCGCACATTCGGGCAATCGCGGGAGCAAACAATGAGTGTGGCGTCGGGATCATGGAAGCCCCACGCGGCACCCTGTTCCACGAATACCACGTGGATGACAACGGCGTCCTGACAGATGTAAATCTGCTCGTGGCGACAGGCAACAACAACTCCGCGATCAACAAGACCGTTACGCAGATCGCCCAGGCCTACATGACCGGCAAGAGCAAGATCACGGAAGGCCTGATGAACCGCGTCGAGCACGGAATCCGGATCTACGATCCCTGCCTGAGCTGCGCGACTCACGCCGTAGGCCAGATGCCGCTGCACGTTCAGATGTTTGATCACACCGGATGCCTGGTCGATGAGAAGATAAGAGACTAGGCTTTTCCCCCGGGCGCAACCGGCGTGAACCGCCATCGCGCCCGGCCGATAAGATGTGGCTGATTCGCTCGTTCGAGCGCTGATCCAAAAGTCCATCAACGGGGTGGGCGGGGATAAACCCTCGCCCACTTCCCTTTTTTGTGCACGCAGGGGAGAACCGGGCTCTCGGAGACTGTCAACGCCCCGGTCTCTCGACCCAAAATCCTGCCTTGGCAGATAACGAAAAACATGGTCCTTATCTTTGCCTACGGGAACAGCCTGCGCCGCGATGACGGCGCCGGTTTTGCTCTGGGCGACGTCGTGGAGCGAATGCTCCGTGAAGCGGGCCTGCCGGTTCGCAGGATCGACTCGCGCCAACTGGAGCCCGAGATGGCTCTTGACATCAGTGCCGATGCGATCTCGTCTGTTCTATTCATCGACACCAGAGCGGTCCCAGGTGAGCCTGACGCCGACGATCTGAGAGTGCGCATCTGCCCGGTTGTTCCCGCTGACGATGCCTCTCCGAGCGTGGGTCACCACTTCGACCCATCAACCCTCCTGGTTTACGCCCGATACCTTTTCAACAAAGAACCGCCTGCGTGGGTGATTACCGTTCCCGGAGTGGATTTCGATCATGGCGAGGGACTGAGCGGAACTGCGCTCGAAGCAATTCGTTCGGCTCCGGAAATCCTGCGTGACCTGATCCCGATGCTCCCAGCTTCCTGACCAAGCGCTGCGGTAAGGTCAAAAACAGGTTTGACGCGGCTTGCCTGTCCGGCAACGTCCTCAATGGCAAGAGATCAATCGAGCAGTGGATAGCGTGACGGCAAACGGCGCGGGTGGGGTTCGATCGTCTATTCGCTGTAGAGTAGGATCGCCTGCGCTCCCTCCACTTCCAGCCAACTCAGGAATAAGAACTTTCTCAATTTGATGTTTATTTCCGAGAATCCTTTCCTGACGCGCAGACTGCGGGGATAGAAAATCCTGATGCCATCCAACTCGGCAATAAGATATTTGCCGTTGCTCTCCGTGGAGACAGGCGCGCCGCTGTAGACCTTCGGAACGTAACATCCAGTTACGTGCTTCGAAAAACAGGGTCACCCACCCATGGCGGGCTCAAGTTTCATCTCGATTGTAACCGAACCCGAGCGTCTGGAAATGTAGTCCTTCGAATTGCGGCAGATTTGAAACATGCTGTCTCCAGGCCGGCATTAACCCTGGCGGCCGTCAGCAAGCAGGCCGTTCTTTTTAAAAGCCAGCTTGTACTTTCGAAGTTTTCTCAGAAGGGTGGTACGGTGGATGCCGAGCGCAGATGATGCCAGGTGAAGGTCTCCATTGTACTGTTCCATCGCCTGGGAAAGAATTTTTTTCTCGAAAGAGTCCAGTGCCCCTCTGAAGTCGTTGTTTAGAACAAAGGGAACTCTTTCGGGCGCGGACAACGCAACCCCCAGTTCATCGAAAACATGTTCTCTGGTAATCCTGGTGTCCTCGCCCAGGACGACCAGCCGTTCCATTACATTGTGCAGCTCGCGAACGTTGCCCGGCCAGTCGTAATCGGTGAGCGCCTGCACTGCGGATGGGGTCAGAATTTTGTGGATCTTGTAGCGGTAGCACAAATCCTTCAGGCTATGTTGCGCCAGCGCATAAATATCCTCGGGACGCTCCCTCAGGGGCGGGATATTGATTGGGACAACGTTGAGCCGATAATAAAGGTCCTCCCGGAACCTACCCTCCGAGACCAACGTTTTCAAATTACGATTCGATGCGGCAACAAATCTGACATCCACCTGCTCCGGGGTAGTGCTCCCCACCCGGTAGACTTCTTTTTCCTCTATGACTTTGAGCAGCTTGGCCTGCCCTTTCGGAGAAACCTCGCTGATTTCATCGAGAAAAAGAGTGCCTCCCGAGGCTGCCTGAAGAAAGCCCCGTTTGCCGGTCTTGAGCGCTCCTGTAAATGAACCTCCCCGGTATCCGAACAATTCCGATTCGAACAGCTCTTCGGGGATGGCGGTCATATTGACTTTGACAAAAGGCTTGTTTCTTCGGGGGCTGAAGTGATGAATTACTGACGACAGCACTCCTTTCCCCACCCCGGACTCGCCCAGTATCAACACCGTTGCATCCATGGCCGCCACTTGCACGGCACGCAGAAAAATCTTCTGCATGATCTTGCTCGCGGCCACCATCTTGTCCATGGCCGTGAAAGAAACTGCCGAGGGCGGCTTGAGCCGATGCGGCTCGTCGGAAAGTTCCCTCGGGTAGACCGCGGTTATCACGTATATGATGTCTCCGGCCTGATTGAATATGGGATTTCCGGTCACGACCACTTTTCTCGAATTGCGGAAAATTCTTTGGCTTATGGTCATGGGGGCTTTGTTTTTGAGGACAAGCAAGGTGACCGAGCGGTCGAAGAAGCGTGCTTCTTCAAGGTCTTTCATATGCCGGCCGATGACTTCTTCTTCCTGGATTTGGGTCAGGTTCTCGTAGGCACGATTCACGCCCAGAGTCAAAGCGGAACCGTTGGTGAGATAAATGGCAGCTCCTGACGCACCCAGGAGGTCGCTGCCGTTCTCATGAAGAAGGTTCTTGATTTCCAGCATCGCCTGTCCCAAAAGAAGTCAAAAAGGCCCACTACCCCAGATGCCTATTGTTATATCAAAAATACTAGAACATACAATACTAAATATATATAAGTAGGATCAATGCATGAGCAAGATCGCACAGAATTGGAGTGCAAAGTTGCACAGAATACCCCAATCCTCACCCCATGAAAGGACCCAAAATACGTTTGCCGATCCAGCCAATTTGTTTGCAACATAATGAATTAACATAAATATGTCAATGACTTATATCTTTGGACCGTTCAACTGGTCTTCACCGGTTTTCAACCTGTTTACCATTGGCACCCGCGTTGCTTATGAATGTATGTCCGCGGAATCGAAGCTGGAGCGTTGCCGTAAAACCAACAATCAACGGGGAAGGAGAATGCAATGAGGTGGTTAGGCCCAATTTTCGAGCGTCAAGACGGCGGAAGGCAGCCCTATATCCCTTTGGGACCGTTCCACCTGCGATTGCCGTTCATCCACTTTCGGTTTGAAGTTGCCGATTACATCCAGGGTTTGATCATGTGCGCGGTGTGTCTGGGGATCATACCCGTTTTGACCGAATACCTTGGAATGCCGTTCGAAATAGCAATCACCGTGGTTATTCTGAACGGCTTTCTTTATTTGTGGCATGCTCATCTGGGAGACCCGGTCGTGCCGGGCTGGATCACTCCCGCGATTCCTTTGCTGCTTGCCTGGCTTAAAACGTACCCCGAGGGTATCCCGCGAATGCACGCCCTGATAGCGTTCGAGTTCGAGCTGGGGTTGCTTTCTCTGATTCTGGGGGGCACCGGCCTGGCCAAGAGATTCGTGGACCTCGTACCCGACGCCCTGAAAGCAGGCATACTTCTAGGCGCCGGAGTCGCTGCCGTGAGGCTTGTTTTTGAAGCAGGCGGCCGTTTCGATCACTATCCATGGACCATCGCGATTTCGATCGGCTTTGCCTTCTTCATTTTGTTTTCAAATCTTTTCAAATCGTTGCGCAACAAAAACAAAATCTTGCAGTACCTCTCGGATCTCGGCCTGCTGCCCGCTCTGGTGCTTGCCATATTCATCGCGCCCATTTTTAGAGAGCTTCCCTGGCCGAGCCTTGAGTGGGGGTTTACGGTGCCGCATTTTGTTACTCTTTTCAACGAATGGACGCCCTTTTCCCCCAGAATTGGATTCCCGGCATTTAGTCTTTACATTGCGGCCGCGCCCCTGGTGTTTGCAACCTACATTGTTCTTTTCGGCGAACTGATCCAGGCCGAGGTGCTTGTGGATGAAGCGCGTGAATTTCGCGACGGTGACGAGGACGTACATTTTGATGCAAACCGCAATAACATGATCGTCGGCCTTCGAAACATTACCATGTCAATGATCGGGCCGGATGCATCCATGTGCGGTCCGATGTGGGCGGCCATGCAGGTAGTGGAGTGCGAGCGCTACAAACACGGCCGCAAGGCGATGGACAGTCTTTTCGGCGGCATGGCTTCCTTCCGGCTGGGCACTTTCACCGGTTATTTTCTCGCTCCGATAGTCACACTGGTGAAGCCGATCCTGCCTATCGCACTCTCCCTGACAATGCTCATCCAGGGTTACGTGGCCGTCAGAGTGGGAATTTTGAAGGCCAGAACGTTCAACGATCTTGGGGTGGCCGGAGTAGTCGGCGCCGTGCTCGTCTCGCGCGGGGCGGCTTATGCATTCGGCGTCGGCATCGTTTTGTGCGTGCTCATCTACGGCAGGGATTTCTTCCGCAGATGGAGCGTATACGACACGACCAAGGACCCTGTTTTCAACTTAAAAATATCTGCTGATTGAAAAATGTAATAAGGAACAATGCCTCACGCTCGACTCGATTATTCGACATCAGACGCAGTTGAAAGAAAAGCAAAAAGCAAGGAGAAAGAAAATGGCGCTCATGACTGGGGAACAGTACGAAGACAGTCTACGCAAACTGAACATGAAGGTCTACCTGCTGGGCGAGATCGTGAAGAACCCGGTCGATCATCCGATCATCCGGCCTTCCATGAACTCGGTGAAGCTTACCTATGAACTGGCGCAGGACCCTCAATATGAAGACCTCATGACTGCAACTTCCCATATCAACAGCGGGAAAATCAACCGGTTTTGCCATTTGCACCAGAGCACGGACGATCTGGTCAAGAAAGTGAAAATGCAGCGCCTTTTGGGACAAAAATCCGGAGCATGTTTTCAAAGATGCGTCGGAATGGACGCCATCAATGCGGTGGACAGTGTGACCTTCGAGATGGACCGGAAGCTGGGTACTGAGTACCACAAACGGTTCAACAAGTTTCTCCTGATGATGCAGGAAGAAGACCTGACGGTGGACGGCGCCATGACCGACCCGAAAGGCGATCGCGGATTGCCTCCCCACAAACAGGCGGACCCGGACCTTTTTGTCCGCATTGCGGAGAGGAGACCGGAAGGCATTGTCGTGCGTGGTGCAAAAGCGCACCAGACAGGGGCGATCAATTCCCACTGGATCCTGGTTATGCCGACGATGACCATGGGCAAAGAGGACGCCGACTATGCCGTCTCGTTCGTTGCCCCCGCGGATGCCGAAGGTATCTCCTACATTTACGGACGCCAGTCCTGCGATACCCGCAAACTGGAAGGCAGCCCGATTGATGTTGGCAACCGGCAGTTCGGTGGACACGAAGCCCTGATGGTTTTCGACAACGTGTTCATCCCCTGGGAAAATGTTCTGATGGCCGGCGAATACGAATTCAGCGGCGCCCTCGTGGAGCGGTTCGCCGGATACCACCGCCAGAGCTACGGGGGCTGCAAGGTAGGCGTCGGCGATGTGCTGATAGGCGCGGCGGCCCTGGCCGCCGACTACAATGGAGCAATGAAAGCCTCCCATATCAAAGACAAGCTCATCGAAATGATGCACCTCAACGAAACTCTTTATGCCTGCGGGATAGCCTGTTCGGCGGAAGGGAGCAAAACGGCGTCCGGAAACTATTTGATCAACATGCTGCTTGCCAATGTATGCAAGCAGAACGTTACCCGTTATCCGTACGAAATTGCGCGCCTGGCAGAGGATATCGCAGGCGGTTTGATGGTAACCATGGCCTCAGAGAAAGACTTCAGGCATCCGGAAATCGGCAAGGTGGTCGAGAAGTATTTCCGGGGAGTGGCTACCGTTCCGACCGAAAGCAGGATGCGGGTCCTCAGGTTGATCGAGAACATCACGCTCGGGACCGCCGCCGTTGGCTACCGCACTGAATCGATGCATGGGGCGGGCTCGCCTCAGGCACAGAGGATCATGATCGCACGCCAGGGCAATCTCGAACAGAAGAAGAGCCTTGCAAAAGCGCTGGCCGGGATCAAGGAATAGTGTTTCAGGATTATCGACAGAAGGCGTGAGAACCGGCCGATGAAATGCGTGGGTGTAAAGTACTGCGGCGGATGTAATCCTCACATAGAAAGATCGAAGTTTGTTGATGAACTGAAAAAAATCCTGGCCGAGGAGATGCATTTGACGGTTTGCCGCGGCCAGGAGAAGTGGGAACTGGGCATTTTGGTCTGCGGGTGCGCTACCGCATGCGCAGACCGGCCGGAAATAAGAGAACTCGCGCCGGAATGGATTTTGGTTGCTGGACCGAACGTGGACATTGAACCCACGCCCGTTGCAGAAATGGCAAGGGTTGTCGCCTTAAAGATCAGGAAATACTTTGGCGGGAGGGATCCTCATGAAGTGGCATGAATATTACGAACAGCATCTGACAACCGCATCAGAAGCCGTGAAAGAAATAAAACCCGGCGACCGCGTCGTGACATCACATGCGTGCGGGGAGCCGAGGTCACTGGTTGACGCGATGGTCGACAGGGCAGACAGCCTCGAACAGGTTGAAATTGTCCACATGGTATCCATGGGAAGCGCGCGTTACTGCCAGGAGGAATATGCCAAAGCTTTCCGGCACAACTCGCTTTTTGTAGGAGGTTCAAGCCGCAAAGCGGTCAATGATGGGCGTGGGGATTATACCCCGTGCTTCTTTAGTGAAATTCCCGGACTGTTCAAAAACAATATACTCCCGGTGGATGTGGCGCTCATAACCGTATCTCCGCCTGACAAGCTGGGATTTTTTTGTCTCGGAATTTCAGTTGATTACACCAAACAGGCGGCTTTGAGCGCCAAAAAGGTGATCGCCAACGTAAATCCCAACATGCCTCGGGTTGGGGGGGACTCCTTTCTGCACGCGACGGATATCGATTATTTTGTCCCTACAGGAGAACCCCTGATCGAATTGGCGCCTCCCAAGCTGGGAGAAGTGGAAAAGGCGATCGGCGGGCATGTGGCAAGTATCATCAAGGATGGAGATTGCCTGCAACTTGGGATAGGCGCTCTTCCCGATGCCGTTTTGAGTTTTCTCGACGAAAAGAACGATCTTGGAATCCACTCCGAGATGATATCGGATGGCGCCATGCGCCTGGTTAACTCCGGGGTCATCACCTGCCGAAATAAGACTTTTCTGCCCGGCAAGATTGTGATCACCTTCGCCATGGGAACATCCACCTTCTACGAATGGCTCAACGACAACACCATGATTGAGGCCTACCCGGTGAACTTCGTAAACGATCCATTCACAATTGCTCGAAATGACAACATAGTCTCAATCAACTCGGCGCTGGCCGTGGATTTGATGGGACAGGTGGCCGCCACCACCCTGGGGCCGTATCAATACAGCGGGGTTGGAGGCCAGGTGGATTTTGTGCGGGGAGCGGCCCGTTCAAAAGGAGGCAGAGCCATCATTGCCATGCCGTCCACGGCAGCCAGGGGCACTCAGTCGAGGATAGTCGCCTGCCTGCAGCCCGGTTCCTCGGTCACTACCACCCGCTATGACGTGGATTATGTGGCAACCGAATTTGGCATCGTTGCCCTCAAGGGCAAGACTCTCAGGCAAAGGTTAGAATCCCTGATCGAGATTGCGCACCCGGATTTCAGGGACCAATTGCGTGAAGACCACAAAAGACTTTGCAGCGGTAATTGAGATTGTTCCAAACTGAAGCAGGAGGAGGTGGTGTACAGGGATTTATATGTGAGGCGTAGGATCTGGCTCGCGAACCGGCGCATGCATTAGCGGCCCTTTCGTGGGGGGTGCCGGGAATTGGGCGGCATAATTGCCTAAAAACTGCGCCGGGACGTCTGCGCCTGGACTGGTGAAAACCTCATCAAAGCATCGCATTCCTGAAATAGGAGGACTGGATTATGGCAAAGGATATCTCACGAAGAAACATTCTGAAATTTGCGGCGATGGGAGCCGCTTCGGTCGGCGCGCTGAGTTTTGCGCCAGCGGTACATGCAAAGAAAAAATCAGCGCCTGCCGCCGCCAAAGGGGTAAAACCTTACTCGTTTGTCTGTGGGATCCTGAAGACTCAGACGCAATATATGTTGAAGGATACCCGCGTGGGAACGCCGATGAACATCCCCGTGACCTTCTTTCTCCTGAGACATGGGGACGACTGGGTGGCTTTCGATACGGGAGACAACGTCATGTGCTCAAAAGACCCGGTTGCCTACTGGGGCGAGAAGGTGACGGCTGCGTACTATCCTGTCATGGCGGACTACGAAGAGTTCAAAGTCCAGATCAAGAAGCTGGGGTTGACTCCCCAGAAGCTCAAAGCCGTGATTCTCAGTCACGGGCACCTGGACCATGCCGGTGCGATTGACAACTTCAAGGGCACTGACGTTCCCATTTATCTGCAGGCTAAGGAGCTGGAAACCATTAAAGCGGCGGTTGCTTCCGGGCAGAAGACGGCCTACATCCCCGACGATTTCAAGGTGCTGGACCAGCTCAATATAAAACCAATCAACGGCATCTTCGATCTCTTCGGCGACCAGACCGTGATCGCCTTCCCCACACCGGGCCATACGGAAGGCCATCAGTCACTGGCTGTAAAAACCTTCGATGGAAAACAACTGATTCTGGCCGCGGATGCGATGTATACGTTGGAAAACATGAACGACGCCATTCCTCCCGGCTTGGCATGGGACATCCCGAAAGCCGTTCAGGCGCTGTCTATTTTCAAAGTTCTGACGATGATAGGCGATAACGTTATTCCTTCGCACGATCCCGACTTCTGGAAGGCGAAGAAGATGGCCCCTGAACTTTTCGCAAGAATGTTTAAGAATACGATATTAGTGTAATCAGACGTTACGCGGCCACACTATCCTAAATCCCCCCCCGAGGGAGAAGGTTCCCGCCCTGATGCCTTCTCCCCCGGGGGCACTCCCAAAAGCTTCGGGCGCGAAGACCCGCCGTTTAGATTTCCATCACCTTGAGCAGATTGGTTGTTCCGGATACTCCAACCGGCACGCCAGCCGTTACTATGAGGCAGTCGCCGGGCTTGACCACCCCTTTTCCAATCGCCCAGGAACGCGCGCTGTCAAACATCTGGTCCGTATCGGCAAATGAGCTTATAAGGTTTGGGATGACGCCCCATGACAGCGCCAACCGTCTTTGGGTTTCGACATGGTCTGTAAGTGCGATTACGGGGACCGAGGGGCGAAACCGGGAAACCAGCCGGGCTGTGTTACCCGAGGATGATGTCGCCATGATCGCCGCGGCTTTTAGGTCGAGGGCAAGACGGCATGCGCCGCGGCTGATCCCTGCCGGAGTCGTATGAAGCATATCCGAAACTTCTTCTTCCAGGTAGGCAATCTCGTTCAGGTAAGGTTCGGTGAATCTGGCTATCTTGTCCAGGGTCGAAACGGCTTCCACCGGGTAGGCTCCCATCGCCGTCTCGTCGGACAGCATCACTGCGTCGGTTCCGTCCAGGATGGCGTTTGCAACATCCGTTGCCTCAGCTCGCGTCGGCCTGGGGTTTTCCACCATCGAGCCGAGCATCTGCGTGGCCGTGATAACGGGTTTGCCGGCCTGCCTCGTGATTTTGATAATCCTTTTTTGAATCATGGGCACCTGCTCCAGGGGCATCTCGACCCCGAGATCGCCCCTGGCGACCATTACCGCGTCGACATTGGCCAGGATCTGCTCAAAGTTGGCGACCGCCTCGGGTTTTTCTATTTTGGCGATGAGCATCGGGTGGTGGTCGGCAGCGGCAATAATCTCGCGAACATTGCGAAGATCATCCAGGCCGCGAATGAAAGAAAGCGCTACGAAATCAACCTTTTCGCCAAGACCCACCATAAGGTCCTGACGGTCTTTTTCAGTGAAAGCCGACACACTCAAATGGCTCTGGGGCAGATTTATTCCCTTGCGCGAATATATCACCCCCCCTACCAGGACGTCACAAACCGCGCTCTCATCCTTTTTTTGCACCACCATCAACTGAACGGTGCCGTCGGCGAGAAGAATCGGGACTCCTTCCTCCAGATCTTCGACCAGACCTGAATAGTTGACCGGGATTTCATCCTTGTCGGCATGATCCCCGACGAGAAGGGTGACGCGTTCTCCCGGCGTCAGGGTTTTTTTGCCCCCATTGATTTCGCCGAGCCGGATCTTTGGGCCTCCCAAATCCTGGAGAATGCCGATTTCTTTGCCGGCCCTCCTCGAAAGTGTACGAACGGCATGGATCGTCTGTCTATGTTGATCGGCGTTTCCGTGGGAAAAATTGAGACGCGCCACATCCATTCCGCTGTTTATGAGGCGGATTATCATGTCCGAAGAATTGGTTGCTGGACCGAGAGTGCACACTATCTTGGTTTTTCTGAACATTGCCTCCGATTTCATTTGCCTGCCTCTCTTTCAGCCTCGGTTACGAGGTCCTCGATTGTCTTTATTCCCCGACGCCAGAAGCCGGGATCGGTCAAATCGATGTCAAAGGGCCGCAGAAGGTCTTCCGGCGCGGCCCTACCGCCTGATTCCAGGAAGTTCAGATATTTGGGCGCAAAATCGGGTCCCTCGCGCCGGTATTGTTCATAGAGGGCCATTACGAGCAGTTCACCGAATGCGTAGGCATAAACGTAACCCGGGGTATGCACAAAGTGAGGAATATAGGACCACCAGACCCTATAATGGTCAAGCAGGCGCACCGAATCTCCAAACATTGCCGTCTGAGTTTCAATCCAGGCGTTCGAAATGAAATCCGGGTCCAGTTCGCCCCCCGTGCGCCTGGCATTGTGCACAATGTGCTCAAACCGGTTCATCGCCACCTGTCTGAAAACGGTCGAAATGACGTCTTCTATTTTGGAACAGAGCAGGCGCAAGCGCTCGGCCCTGGACGCGGTCCTTTCGAGCATGCTGCGAAAAACCAGCATTTCTCCGAAAACGGATGCGCTTTCGGCGGTCGTAAGCGGGGTTCTGCAGTTAAAAGTCCCCTGAGTTCGCGCCAGGTATTGATGAACACCGTGGCCCAGTTCGTGCGCGAGCGTCATTACATCCCTTCGCCTGCCGGAAAAATTGAGGAGAACGTAAGGATGCGAGGATGGGACCACCGGGTGCGCAAAGGCCCCGCTACGCTTCCCCGGTATTGCCGGGGCATGCACCCAATTGTGCGCGAAGAACCGGGAGGCGATCTCAGCCATGTCAGGAGAAAACTCGGAGTATGCTGTAAGCACGAGGTCCCTTGCTTCCTCCCACGAAATTTTCGTGCCCCCGGGTCCCGAGATTGGAGCATAGCGGTCGTAGTCGAAAAGTTCATCGTAGCCAAGGAGCTTGCGTTTGAGTTGATAATAGCGCCGCACCACATCGTATCTCGAACAAACCGCTTCCACCAGGGCGCCGACCATGGAATCCTCAGCCTCGTTGCTCAGATTTCTGGAACTTAGCCAGTGAGGGTAGCCGCGCAGCCGGTCGTCTATCGATTTATCGAGCAGGACAGTATTGAAAATATGTGTCAGGGCAAAAAGAACGGACTGGAGCCCTCCGGTGATATCCGCTGCCGCACGTTTTCGCACCTCGCGCCTGGGGCTGTAGAGTTCACTCAGAACGTCCGATTCGATCCTCTTCTTCCTTCCAAACCTGAGTTGACCGAGCAGCTTGCTGAAAAGGGTCCTCCAGGCCGACGCCCCGGCAGGCTCCATGTCGGCCAGAACACGCTCCTCGGGTTCGCTTAGAATATGAGGCCTGTAGCGCCTGAGCGAGATCAGGTAATGGCTGTATTTCGAAAGGACCCGATCGGATGCGAGGAGCCCCGCCTCAGTGGCATCAAGATTTATCCACTCCAGTTCCCAGAACAGGGTATCACGGCGGATTTCACTGTAGAGTTCTTTCAGGGACTGATAAAGAGCGCCTGCTGCGGCTTCCGGCATGTTGACCGAAAAATTCAGATACGCATACGCGAGCAGTTTCTGAGCCCCTTCCTCGATTTCCTCCATTTCAATGATAGCCTGAAGCAATTCCTCCGGTCCCAGGCCCGCCACCCTGCCCTTATACGAAGAAAAGGACAAAACCTGCTCCCTTAGCCGTTTCACATCGGTCCGGATTTGCGGGTCGGATGAATTGGAATACAGATCGCTTAAATCCCAGATGACGTCCACAGCCGTTTTGTCTGCCATGTTAACCGCTCCGCAGCCTTGCCAAAAATCGGCGGCCGGATCTCCCCGGCTTAAACCAACGCCCCGTCCAAAAATGTTCGGTCCGGGACGAACATTTTTCCGGGGTTCATTATATTCAGCGGATCCAGCGCCTGTTTGATTCTTCGCATGGCGCTCAGGCCGCCCTTGCCTACTTCTAGTTCGATAAACGGTGATTTGGCGATCCCTACGCCATGCTCGCCGGAAAGCGTGCCTTCCAGTTTCAGGACTATTCCAAACAACTCCTCCACCGCTTTTCCCGCCCTGCGGCGCTCATTTTCGTTCTTTCTATCAAGCATGATATTGGTGTGAATATTGCCATCTCCGGCGTGTCCGAAGCAGACGATGGTCAGGTCGTATTTTTTTGCCAGGGCTCCTATGGACCTGATGAGTTCGGGTATTCTCGTCCGTGGCACGGTAACGTCCTCATTGATTTTGCCGGACCTGATTCGCCCCAGGGCAGGGGAAATCGACCGGCGAGCCTGCCAGAGCACGTTTCTTTCTTCATCAGAGCGGGCCACCTGTATTCTATCGGCGCCGGACTTACGGCAAATTTCCTCAATTCCGGCAACCTGACCGTCCAGCAGGATTGCCGGTCCGTCCACTTCGATAAGGACGATCGCCTCCGCTTCGAGCGGGAGTCCTATGTGAAGATGATTTTCGACCGCCGAAATTGTGGCCTGGTCCATCAACTCCATCGTGGATGGAATGATTCGGGCCCTCAGAATCTCGCAGATTGCATTCACGGCGCGGTCGAGATCGGTGAAGACCGCAGTCATGGTACGCACTGATTCCGGCGCAGGGACCAACCTCACAATTATTTTGGTAAAAATACCCAATGTGCCTTCAGACCCGGCCATGAGCCTGGTCATGTCATACCCGACGACCCCCTTCATGGTGCGAGTTCCCGTCCGGATGATCTCGCCTGTCGGTAAAACCACCTCCAGCCCAAGCAGATAATCCCGCGTCACTCCGTACTTAACCGCACGGGGGCCCCCGGCACACATCGCCACGTTGCCGCCCATCGTGGAGAACGGAAGGCTGGCAGGGTCCGGCGGATAAAGCAGGCCGAATTTTGCGACCGCTTTTTGAAAATCTCCGGTGACCACCCCCGGTTCGGTGACGGCCGTCATGTTGTCCGCGTCAATTTCCAGAATTCTGTTAAGCCGGTTTGTAACTATTACCAGGCCTCCCTGTGCAAGGCATGCGCCCACCATTCCCGACCCGGCCCCCCTCGGATATACCGGAAAACGGTGTTCATTCGCCAGTCCGACGAGTGCGGATATTTCAACCGCGTCCGCCGGAAACACTACTGCTTCGGGAACAAAACGCATCTTGCTTGCATCGAAGCTATAGCAACAGAGATCTTCCTGGGAAGTCAACAGGTTTTCACCACCCACAATGGCCCCGATTTGATCAAGCGGCAACGTCATCTATGTAAAATCCTTTCGGATGCTGAATATACAAATAGATCCTGGTAAATGTAAGCGTAGCGGTCAAGACATTCCTCTGAATCTCGACGACTTTTCGGCAGGCGAAAATCTTTCGCCGTCTGAATTGTAATCTCCTTGACCAAACAGGACCGTTTTTCATATCATCCCGGCAATCTGGAAAATAGCATACGCCTTCACGCGGTCAAATATTTTGATCACGGATTTGTAATTAAATGGCCGAGGAGTTGCTAATCTGTTATACAGATATCGTTTCCCTGGGGGCGCTCATCAAGTCGGCAAAATGACGAATTAGAATTAGAGAAACCAATGGGGCACTATCAGACCGGCAAAACCGATGAGTTTCGCTTCGGCTGTGAAGTTCTGCTGAAGTCGCCTCCAGCGTGGTTTCGGTCCGCACGTCTCGGGCTTCTGGCAAATCAGGCTTCGGTTAGCTGTTCCCTTGAAAGCGTCAAGAAATTGTTGTTTTCGGCCGGAGGGCGATTATCCTGCATTTTTTCTCCGCAGCACGGCTTCTGTTCTGAAAAACAAGCAAATATGATCGAATCTTCGGATTCGCGCGATCCTGAAACCGGTTGCGAGATATCCAGCCTTTATTCCAAAACCCGCAAACCGTCGTTGGAAGCCCTGAAACGAATCGATGTGCTCCTGATCGATCTCCAGGACGTGGGAACGCGAGTTTACACATACACCACCACAATCGGACTTTGTCTCGAAGCCGCTGCCCTCGCCGGGACCCGAGTGATAGCTCTGGACAGGCCAAATCCCATAAATGGTACGGAAATTGAAGGCAACACTCTCGACCCGGCGTTTCGCTCTTTTGTGGGAAGGTATCCTGTCCCCATGCGCCATGGCTTAACCACGGGAGAATTCGCTCGTTTCGTGTGCTCCGAGGTGAAAGTTGATTGTGAAATGGAAGTGATTCCAATGAAGGGTTGGAGGCGGGGACAATGGTTCGAGAGCATCGGCATTCACTGGGTATATCCGTCGCCCAACATGCCGACCTGGGAGACGGCCCTGCTCTACCCCGGCATGGTGCTTTTTGAGGGGACCAACATCAGTGAGGGTCGAGGCACTACGATGCCGTTCCAGCTTTTCGGAGCGCCTTTTCTGGATCAGTCAAGATTTCTCGCGGAATTACAAGGGGCCGAGTTGGAAGGCGTAGCTCTGAGGCCTGTCACCTATGAGCCGGTTTTCGACAAATATAAAGGGGAAACCTGTTTCGGGTTCCAGTTGCACATAACGGACATGGAGAAGTTAAAGCCTTACAGGATGGGGCTTGCGCTTCTTCAGGCATTTTGCCGGACTCATCCCGAACGTTTCAGGTGGCTTGATCCCCCTTATGAATACGAGTGGGAAAAACTGCCGATAGATATTCTTATCGGCAGCGATACCATACGGCGCGAAGTCGAACGGGGGGAAGACCTCAACCTGATCGAATCCGGATGGGAACAGGAGTTGCGGGACTATCGGGAAAAGCGCGACTCCTGTTTGCTTTACATGTAAACTAAAAAGGATTGGAGAATCGGCTCCAATCCTTCTTTGAAATCAGAATTTATAAATTACTTACTGGAGGAGCAATTTACCGAATCTATTCCAGCGTATATAGCTTTCGCTGGACTCCATGCTGAAATTGCCCTCCGATCTCCAGGACCAGTAGATGATGAATGCTTCGCCGACAAGATCGTCAGCATCGACGAAACCCCAAAAGCGGCTGTCGTGGCTGTGGTCCCGGTTGTCTCCCATAACGAAATAACTGTGAGGAGGAACCACGACCGGCCCGAAATTATCTCGAGCGCCTGCAATCAGATGAGGATCGTCAAAAAAGCCATAGGGATCGTTGATGGGGACATCATTTATATAAATTTTCTTGTTGATTATCTGAACTTTTTGAAGGGGCAATCCAATAACTCTTTTAATGAAGTCTTTCGAACGATCATTGGGGTATTGAAACACAACGATATCAAAAAGCTTAGGAGATTTGACGGGTATAATCTCCTTATTGACAATAGGTAGTCTAATACCGTAGATGAACTTGTTCACGAGGATATGGTCCCCGATGAGCAGGGTCGGCTCCATTGAACCGGACGGAATTTTAAAAGCCTGAACGACAAAGGCGCGGATGAGAAGGGCGAGAATTATGGCGACGACAATTGCCTCGGTATATTCGCGAACGAAGCTCTTGCGCTTGAGGCTGTCGGTCGGGGTTTCAACTGCATTTTTCAATTTCAGCTCCTCTCGATTTGGATTCGACATAAGCGTTCAGTATAGATATGTTCTTCTATATTTTCAAGTGGGTATGTCAGGCCCGGGATGGTCCGGGCAGGAAACAACCGGGGAATGTCTCTGTCATGCTGTCTGATATGTTTTCTTTATTCGCGAAAGCGGAAAACCTCGTCGGCCTCGACATAGGTTCTCACAGCGTAAAGCTTGTGCAGATCAATACCGGCGGCCCCAAACCGAGGCTGCTTAGCATGGGCATTACTCCTCTTCCTCGGGACTCCCTCGTCGAAGGAAGGGTGGCAAAACCCGAGATCGTGGCAAATGCGATTCGCCAGCTTGCAAGCCATCTGGATATCAAGAAACGACAGGTTGCCACCTCGATACCCGGCTACGACGTAATGATCAAAAAGATTGAATTCCCTACCATGACCGAGGACGAACTCGAAACACGGATGCATTCCGAACTCAACCAGTATATTCCATACAGCATAGATGAAGTGGGGGTTGATTATCAGATCATCGACATTTCCAAAGATCGTCCCAATTTCATGGATGTGCTGGTCGTCGCTGCAAAAAAAGAATCCATTAACGAACTCAGCACTATTTTGAAGCTTGCCGGATTCGACCCGCTTGTTATCGATGTGGACTTCTTTGCCCTGAGTAATTCATTTGAGATGACTTTTGGATTTGAGACAAAAAGAATCGCTTTACTCGATATAGGCGCGAATAAATCCGTTATGAACATTGCTCATAAAAGTGTGCCGATCTTCACCCGGAGCATTTCGATAGGCGGCAATCAAATCACCGAGAAACTAAAGGATCTCTTCAATATACCTTTTGAGGAGGCCGAATCGGTTAAGTTGGGGGAGGTTGCGGGAAAATATCCGGCCAAGGAACTGGAGGAGATCTTCGTTTCTACGGTAAGCGACTGGGTAACCGAGTGCCGGCGCGCCGTAGACTTCTATTATCACAACTTTCCGGACCAAAGCATCGACGCGATATACCTGAGCGGAGGTTCCTGCCGCATTCCCGGACTGGACAAAGTACTAGGGGAAAACCTGGATGTCCCCGTGCAGATCTTCAATCCTTTTTCACACATTCAGTACGACGCAAAACAGTTTGACCAGTCTTATGTGGATTACATGGGACCGCAAATGGCAATCTCCCTGGGGCTGGCTTTACGAAAGACGAAAGAAAAATGATCCAGATAAATCTGCTTCCCGTTCGGGGACAAAAGCGAAAGGAAGGCGCCAGGCAATTCGCTTCCATCTATTTGCTCACCGTTGCGCTCGCCGTAGCGGTCATCGGCTTTCTGTGGATTTCCATCGACAGTCAAATCGGCTCGCGGCAGCGGGAGCTTGAAGCTGTAAATCAGGAAGTGAACAAATATGCCAAGTTCGATAAGATCCTCCAGGAACTTACGCAGCGCAAGGAACTGATCGACAGTAAACGAAAAATCATAACCGAACTCCAGAACGACCGCGACACCGTGGTCCGCATGCTTGCCCTGCTTTCAATAGAGATACCGCCTGAGAAAATGTGGTTCGACAAGCTGGCCCAGACCGGTAATTCGATAACAATAGATGGGGTTGCGAAAAGCAACGAGGCGATAGTTGAATTCATGCGTAATCTGGAATCTTCCCCTTACATCGAGAAGGGGAGCATCAACCTGGTCCAATCGAAGCAGTTTGCAATAAGCGAAATGAAACTGAGGGAGTTCCAGTTGACATACCGTTTCTACCAATTTTCAGAAGTGCAAAAGAAATTGAAAATGTAGCCATGAAAAATATCTCGTTTGCAGAAATTCAGGAAAAACTCTCGAATCTCACATCCGCGCAGAAAGTGCTGCTCTTCGCGGGAACTCTGCTGGCAATGGGGGCAATTTTCTATTTTTTGCAGTACGAAAACCAGTTGGACACCCTCGCAAGGCTCAAGAATCAAATTTCCGACCAGAACAAGAGACTGGTCAACCTCAAGGCTGCGGCTGTCAAAGTTGAGGCGCTGGAGCAGGAGTTGGTTCGATCCGAGGAAGAACTCTCAAAACTTCTCATGCTCCTTCCGGACCAAAAGGAAATCCCCGGGCTTCTGGAAAACGTTTCCAGGCTTGGAGCCAAGGTAGGACTCGAAAACATCCTTTTTCAACCTCAACCCGAATCACTCCAGGAATTTTATGCCATAATCCCTATCCGGCTCGATCTTCTCGGAACGTTCAACGATCTTGGGGTTTTCCTGGATAACATATCCAAGCTTAACAGAATCTTAAAAGTGCAATCCCTTACTTTGACACGGCAAAAGGACAAGAAAGCCTCGCTTCTTCAGGTGGCATGCACGCTTGTTACGTATCGGTTTTTGGAAAAGCCCGAACCCAAAAAAGCGAGCACAAAGAAGAAGTAACTGGGTGCGCTTTTTATATTCGATCAGTTTGTTTACTCTTCAGGCAATACTTTGAGGGGGATGGATTCATAAGGGGGGGACGCATGCGAAGGCAGGGAACCATCTGGACCGGCACTCTTCCATTTATTCTGGGGCTGGGACTTTTCCTCGGCTGCTTGGTGTGCTCGGCTGAAGTTCGCGCCCAGACGGTCGATAGAGACTCTTTGGGGACTTCACAACCTCCGGTCACGTCTGCTGGGGTCAACGACACGACCGGAGCCGTGAGCGAAACAGTCCGTAAGCAGCCCGCAAAAACACCGGGTCCCAATACCAAAGCCACTCCCGCCAAAGCAGGCGGGGTGCCAATTCGCCAACTGAACCAGGTTACCGACGGCGCAGTTGAGGTGCCAACCATTACAAAACAGTACACGGGCAAGACCATAAGCCTGGATCTTATGGACGCAGATCTCAGAAACGTCCTTCGGCTGCTCTCTGACCTTGCGGGGATAAATATTGTGATAGAGCCGGACGTTTCAGGGAAGGTAACCCTGAAAGTGGAACAAGTCCCATGGGACCAGGTGCTGGATATGGTCCTGTCAATCAACGACCTCGGCAAAGAACAGCTCGGCAACGTGATTCGGATAGCCAAGCAGGCCAAGCTGCGCCAGGAGTGGACGCAGCAGGCCGAGGCCATTCGAGCCAAACAGCACTTTGCAGAGGCATCCCGTGATCTGGGTGACCTGTCCACAGTTTATTTCTCAGTGAATTTCGGCAAGCCGGCAGACATCGCGGCGAAAATTTCTGATGGAAAGAGCGAGCGCGGCAAAGTCGCCGTTGACGAGCGGACCAGCCTTATCATCTACACCGATTATCCGGCGAGGCTCGCTAACGCAAGGAACCTGCTGACAAGGCTCGACCGCCCCACCCCGCAGGTGCTCATCGAAGCGCGAATGGTGACCCTTTCCAGCGATACCACCAGACAACTGGGAGTCAACTTCTCCCTTTCAACGACCTACTCACCTACGCCTGTACCCACAACCCAACAATTTTTTATCAACTCTCCAACTTCAGGTTCCCCGCAGTACGGTTTCAACATCGCCACGATGATTGGCAAGACCCTTTTAAGTGTCGATCTCGAGATAAATGCCCTCGAGTCGATTCAACTGGCGCGGATTGTGGCCGCGCCCCGCGTGCTCACCCTTGATAATGTCAAAGCCGTGGTGACCCAGGGTGTGCAGGTCCCATACCTGCAAGTCGGAGATACGGCGGCCAATGTTACCGCTACTGCATTCAAGGACGCCACCCTTGAGCTTGCGGTTACTCCTCACATCACTCCTGACCGCAAGATCAAGATGCTCGTGGCCGCGAAGCAGGACACGGTTGACCCTACAATGTACAATGGGCAGCCGGCCATCGACACGCGAAAGATCCAGACCGAGCTTCTCGTCGACGACGGAGACGTGGTAGTGATAGGTGGTGTTATAGACAATCAATCCACCTCCAACAGATCATTTACGCCCGGACTGGCGGACATTCCCATTCTGGGACGGCTCTTTAAAAACGATCAATCGGAAGACAAGCGGTATGAGTTGCTGATTTTCATAAGCCCCAAAATTGTCGAGGTTACCAAACCCGCCGACAAAACTTGATTGCAGGCTATAGAAGCTGATTTTAGGCTTGCTCGGCCCGGAAGGTAAGTGTAATATCCCAGCAGATACTAAAGAGCGATATCACGGGGGGGGGATATGAGTGGGGTTCAAGCCTGGAGGGGTTTTTCTCTGCCCCTCCTTCTTCTGATTCCGTTTTTGATTGCAGCATGCTCGATGCAGCCGCCAGGCGACCGTTTCGATGCATCTAAATCAAACGAGAAGAAGCAGGAAGAAAATTCCGCGCAACAGTTGCCCAAAGAAAAAGAACATGTCAGGATCGATTATTTAACCTCCCTGAATGATATTGTGAATCCCGAGATCTATGTCTATAAGGAAAAACGGCGGCTGTACGTGATTCAGTCCAATATACTCGTCCGGGATTACCCGATAGGTCTTGGGCTCCATCCGGCCGGAGACAAGCAGGGCGAGGGGGACGGCCGCACACCCGAAGGCGATTTCCTGGTTTGTCAGAAAAGCCCTGTTGGCCAGTTCAGCAAGGCGCTGGTTTTAAACTACCCTGACAAGAAACATGCCGAAGAGGCCTTTCACGCCGGGATCCTTTCACCTCCCGAACTCAAAGAGATACTGATGGCTGCCGAACGCAAAGCGTCACCTCCCTCTAACACTAAACTGGGCGGGCAGATCTACATTCACCCGGGGGGCGCGAACAGAGATTGGACTGACGGCAGCATTGCGCTATATAATAGTGATATGAATGAACTCTTCAAAATCGCCTCCGAAGGGACCCCTGTTCACATTAGACCATGAATAGTTTTTAGTTTTTAGATTCTAACAAACCCGTTCTGAGAGTTCTTCTCTCACAATGTTAAAACCTGCCGACGCTCGTGTTTTCAACACAGACCACA
>Ga0326728_10002566_pt1 | contig 59650 bp, 50 predicted proteins | sample MB3enrmetagenome_FD_207602 | JGI IMG/M metagenome (GOLD analysis project Ga0326728, IMG submission 207602) | Lab enriched peat soil microbial communities from McLean, Ithaca, NY, United States - MB31MN | ecosystem: Environmental > Terrestrial > Soil > Wetlands > Peat | place: USA: New York... | reverse complement strand
TAGCTCAGAGCGGCGGGCGGTGCTGAGTGCGCAGCTTGGAGAGCCAACCAGGCATCGCCAGAATGTCGCATCCACCCGCAAACTCGATTCGGAATGCCTGAGGGCGGGCTATTTCAACAAGTTCTTAGTGATCGAAACAGCATCTCCCCGTCCAGAAACGCTCCTGCCCATCTGCGTTCAGGAAAGAACTTGTACCAGTGACGGCACCCCACAGTTGATTATCTCAAAACATTATCAGCTGTACACGTTTCGTCGTCTGGCGGCGCCCGTGCAGTGAGCTGTGCAGTGAGCTTGCGCCAAGCGAGGCTCTCCCGTACCCTGAAGGCGATGGAAGTGCGCTTTAAGCCCGACCTGCAATCCAAGCTCGAGAAGCTGGCAACTGAAACCGGACGCTCAACGGGTGAACTGGTTGAGGATGTTGTTGCCGGATATTTCGACGAGCTTGCGAAGACGCGGGACATGCTCAACAGCCGCTATGACGACCTGAAATCCGGCAGAGTGAAGCCCACCCCCGGCGACGAGGTTATCGCCCGCTTGCGCGAAAAGAGCGCTACTCGCCGCAGGATGGTCTTCGAACCGAGATCGATCGTGGACCACGGGATCGCGGAAAGCATGGCAGAATGCAAGGCCGGTCGCGCCAAGGGTCCCTTCAGCACACACAAAAACTTCGTCGCGTCACTGCATAGAGAATCCAACAAGTTATATCCCACGAGGACAAAACACGGCGTCGATGAGATTTGAGTATTCGCCGCGCCAGAAACAGCCTGTACCACATCTACGCTAACCTTACCTGATGACGCCGACAACTAAGAGGGTGCTCGAAGCCGTAGTCTGGTTCGTATTAGGTCATATCAGCTGCGCCGTCATGCACCACATGCACAACTTCACGTGGAGATAGCACGTAGCGGATCACTGTCCAGAGGCTTCGGCTGCCTCACGCAAATGACTATAATTCGGAGACTGGTGCACACATGAAAACATCCATCTCCCGACTCTTGCTCTGGCCGCTCGCCGGCATCGCCATCGCGCCCGTGGTGGCGCAGGAACAGCCGCGGCAGATTCCGCTTTGGCCGAACGGCGCACCGGGGTTTGAGAGCCGGCGCAACGAGCCCGAGATCGCGAAAGACTACTATATTCGCAACATCAACAACCCGTCCATCACCGTGTACCTGCCGCCAAAGGAGAAGGCGACGGGCGCGGCGGTGGTCATCTGTCCGGGCGGCGGGCATCGCCTGTTGGTGTTCAAAGCCGAGGGAGACGAGCCCGCGCGGTACCTGAACAGTCTGGGCATTGCCGCGTTCGCGCTCAAGTATCGGTTGCCGAGAGAGGAAGGCTCGCCGTACTCGCTCGAAAAACATCCACGCGAAGACGGGCTGCGCGCCATGCGGTTAGTGCGCAGCCGTGCGCAAGAGTGGGGACTCGATCCAAACCGGATTGGCATCATGGGATTTTCGGCGGGCGGCGAAGTTGCCTCCTGGGTCACTTTCACTTCGACCGATGGCGATCCGAACGCGGCCGATCCCATCGACCGGCAAAGCGCGCGGCCGAATTTCCTCATCCAGATTTATCCAGGGCCGCTCGGGATTCCCGCCACCGTGGCGCCGAATGCTCCGCCGGCTTTCCTGGTGGCGGCGGATGATGATGAATGCTGCTCAGGTCCCACAGTGAAGCTGCTTCAGGCGTACCGAGAAGCTAAGGTTCCCGTGGAGGCGCACATCTTCGCGCAAGGCGGACATGGCTTCAACATGGGGTACCGGTCGAAACTGGCAACGCTCAAGGGCTGGCCGCAGCGCCTCGCGGACTGGTTGGCGGACAGCGGCATCGTAAAGCCTCGCGAATAGGAAATGCTTACTAATACCCAACACCTGGCACCTAACACCTGCATTGACGATAGAATGCAGAAAACGATCAAAGGTGACAGGCAAATGAACTCGAGACGGGAATTCCTGGGCGCGGCGGCACTGACGGCGGCCGCGTCGACGTTGCGTGGAGCGAACGAGTACAAAATGGCTGTGATTGGCCTGGTGCATGCCCACGTGTGGGGCCATTTGGGCCAGATGCTGAAAGGCGAGCACGCGAAACTCGTGGGTATCGCGGAAACCGAGCCGGAGCTGATCGCCCAGGCGAAGAAGAAGGGCGCGGATCGAGTGCCGTTCTTCAGCGACTATCGCAAGATGCTGGACGAGGTGCGGCCTGATTTCGTCTGGGCCTTCGTTGAGAATAATCGGCACCTGGAAATCGTGGAAGCGTGCGCGCCGAAGAAGATCCACGCGATCTTCGAGAAGCCTCTGGCTGCGACTTACGCGCAGGCTCTAGGCGTGCGGCGCCTCGCGCAACAGCACGGCATCCAGGTGATGACCAATTACCAGATGGCGTGGTGGCCGGCCAACTATGCGGCGAAAGCGGCCGTCGACGCCGGAGCGCTCGGCCAAGCGTGGCGCTTGCGCGGGATCGTCGGGCACGGCGGTCCGGGCGGCCCACAGGGTCTCAACAAATATTTCTTCGACTGGCTGACGGACCCGGAGAAAAATGGCGCAGGAGCGCTCATGGATTTCGGTTGCTACAACGCGTTATGGTCGCTCTGGTACTTCGGCCGTCCCGACAAAGTGTACGCGCAGGTAAACCACCTGCGCCCGCAAGAGTTCCCCAAGGTGGAAGACAACGCGGACCTGATACTGTCCTGGCGCGAGAGCGTCGGCATCTTCGAGGGAAGCTGGGACCTGCCGCGGGGCTTTCAGGATCTTGAGATCTTCGGGCGGAAGGGCAGCGTCTATATGAAAGAAGGCAGCGTGGAACTGCGCACGGGACGCGACACGAAGCAGCTCACGCTCGATCCGTTGCCGCCGGAGCGCGCTGAGCCCATCGCCTATCTGGTGAACTCGCTGCAAGCCAACAAGCCGCTCGAAGGATTGACCGCGCTGGATATTAATGTTGGGGTCGTTGAGATTGTTGAAGCCGCGAAGAGATCAGTCGAAAGTGGGAATTCGATATCGTTGCCGCTCAACGCGTAGACTCAGTCGTCGACTTTGTAGATCGTCAATCCCGAGAGCAGCTTGGGATAGAAATCCGTAGACTTCTGCGGCATCACACCGTCGGAAAAGGAAATGCGCGCGACGTCCTCGATCGCCGTGGGACGCAGCAGAAATGCAATCTGCGCCTCGCCACGGCGCGCGGCTTCGATCGCTTTGTCGAGCCCGCGCACGTAATGGAGGTTTTTCTCCGCGCGTACAGCTTCTTCGGTAATGCCGAGCACGTCGCGCAACAGCATTTCGTGCAGAATCGGGACATCCAGTTGATCCGTGGCGGTGCGCGGACGCAATGAGTGGATCTGGTCACCGATCGCCGCGCCAATGGCGCCGGCCGGTAACTGCTCTGGCGACCCCAGGCGCTCGATGTGAAAACTCGCTCCGGCTCGCTTCAGGAACTCGGCCGCGTCGAAATTCGCGAGCCCGTTCACCAGACGATGCGTCGCCAGAATTTTCAAACCCGGTGAATGCATGTTCACGAAGGTCATCATCACGCGCGAAGCGCCAGGCAGGTTCGGATTTTCGTTGCGAAACGCCAGGGCGGTTTCGTAGCGATGATGCCCGTCGGCGATCAACAGCTTTTTGCCGTCCATCAAGCGGCGGATGGCGTCGATGCGGGCGGGGCCGGAGATCTTCCAGAGACGATGCTCAGCGCCATATTCGTCCGTAACCGCTGCCGTTGGTTGGACTTGCGCGGATTCCTCCAGAAGCCGGTCGATTTCCCGCTGGGGATCGGGATAGAGCATGAAAATCTGCCCAAAATGAGCGTGCGTGTGGCGCAGAAGTTCGAGGCGGTCTTTCTTTGGGCCGGAAAGCGTCTGTTCGTGGCGGTGGACGATGCCGGCACTATAATCCTCAACGGCTCCTAAGCCAATGAATCCACGGCGCGAAAGCCGTTCGCCAGTATCCGGCACCGAGAAATCCTGGAAGTAGGCGAACAGACACGGCTCGGGATCCTGTGCGAGAACGCCGCGCGCGATCCAATCCTTTAAGAAGGTGGCGGCACGGGTATAGACATTGTTGGCGTCGCTATCGGAGCTAAACCGTTCCCCCAGAATGATCCGGACCAGATTGAAGGGGCTAAGAGCCAGGTAGCGGGCTTGCATCTGGTGCGAAATCTTGTCGTACGGCTGTGTTACCAGACTGGCAAGCGGTCCGGCTGCCGGACTATAGCGATAGGGCTGGAAGGGGAAAATTTTGGCCATGCAGGTGGAGCTTCAAGCATAGCAAAAACTTGGTGGAAGCCGGCTCAAGAGCCGTTGCCGGATGGACCGGCTTCCTTCTGTAAGCCATGGGAATTCCATGGCTTGCGCCGCGCAATGGAACAGGGGCCACGCACGGCAGGTGCATCGTTAGCTGCCCGGCTGCGATGCCGCCGAGCTCATCACCGACCCAACCTTGGAAAACACCGTGCTGATGCTGGAGGCCACGCTGGGCATGAGGGCTCCCGCCGCCACCGCCACAAAGCCGGCCATCAAGGCGTATTCGATCAGGTCTTGGCCATGGACATCTTTCCAGATCTTCAAACGCCAAATAGTCCTGCAGATGAGTTGCTTCATGATAACTTCTCCTTTGCTCAGGAAATCGACGGCGTGTGGTTTCCCGATTGTGGGGAAAAAGGCCTATTCAATCGCTATAAATGCCTTAGTGTGAATTAGTTAGAGGATGAGTGGCACAGGGGCGCCACATTCGACGACCAGCCTGTGCCACCACAATTCCACACAGGCGCTTCCCAGCCCGCGTGGAAAAAGGGGCAACTAATCTCGCCCCGGGGAGGAGCATTCTTTAGCGTGAGAGTGGCGTCTGGGCGGGACTATTCTCTTGATTTTTTACTTCTCCGGCGCCACCGGAGGGATGGCATTCCACGATTTGCGGAATGATGCCGAAACGTTCGTGGTAGGCGTCCGAGGTTTCCCGCCGGAACCGCTCGCCAGAGCCGCGGCGCAGCAGGTTGACGGTGCAGCCGCCAAATCCACCGCCCGTCATGCGCGCTCCAAGAACTCCGTCGATGCCAACGGCGATGTCGACGAGAAAATCAAGCTCCGCGCAACTGACCTCGTAATCGTGCTGCAGGCTGAGATGGGATTCGACCATAAGTTCACCCATGCACTCGATGTCTTGCCGGCGGGACGCATTGACGAACAGGCTGACGCGCTCGTTCTCGGTCACCACATGCCGCGCGCGACGGCAGATGACTTGGGGCAGCGACGGCGCGGCTTTTTCAAGCAATGCGGGAGTGACGTCGCGGAGGCTGGACACGGCAGAATCGAGCTGCCGGATGGCCTGGACCGCAGCGGCACACTCCTCGGTGCGTTGTTTGTAAGCGGAGGCTCCCAGAGCATGCTTGACCATGGTGTTCACGGCAAGGAACTCGACGCTATCGGGAAGGTCCACTGCTTGGCCCTCGAGGCTGCGGCAATCGATGAGAAGTGCGGCGTTTCTGCGGGCGAACACGGAAACGAACTGGTCCATGATGCCGCAAGGTGTGCCGACAAAACCGCCCTCGGCGCGGCGGCAAAGCTCGGCCAAGCGCAGAGGCTCGATGCTTTGGTCCCCCAATAGGGCCAGGGCGCAAGAAACTTCCAACGCGGCCGACGAGCTTAGGCCGGAGCCTTCGGGGACGGTGCTGTGAATCAGGAGCGCTTTGGGATCGATACGGTAGCCGGCGTGAACCAACTCGCGAGCCACGCCGGCGGGGTAATCGCTCCAATCGTGCGCGGGCGCGATATCGCCGATTGTGGCGGCGAGCCAAGCTCGTGATTCGTGCTTTTCCTCTGAGTACACACGCAGATGACCGTCGGGAGAGGGCGCGGTGGCCACGTAGCAAGCCAGATCGAGCGCGACGGGAAGAACAAAGCCGAGGTTGTAATCGGTGTGCTCGCCGATTAGATTGACGCGGCCGGGTGCACGAAAAACGCGAAGGCCTTGATCGGTTCCGTATTGACGTCGAAAGGCTTGGCGGATCACGATCGCTTCCGCGACGCCAGCAGCAGCATCAAGCCGCCAAATGCGAGGATGACGATGCCGCAGTAGAGATTGACGTTCAAGGTGGTCAGCGAAGCCCGCAGGCCCGGAGAAAAGATACCTAGACCGAGCAGAATGATCCCCAGTATGGAGAAGAACCAGCCGGCCGGTGTACGGAGATCGAGCATAATTATCGGAACCAGACGTTTAGTACAACCAGAACCAGGATGACCAGAACCGCCACGGGCGCCGGCCTCCTGTACCAGCTTACGCCAGTCTCCTCGGGAAGTTTGGTCAGGCCGTAAACCAGCCCTTGCAACTCCTCAGCCGGACGGGGCTTGGTGGCGAAACTGACCAGCGCGGTGACGACAAAGCAGGCACAGAAGGCGAAAATCGCGATCCAAAAGTTTTGCGCCATAGTGGAAGGCAGGGTGATCAGGGGAGCGATCCAGCCACCCTTATGTTCGGCGACGGTTAAACCGTGGGTGAGCGAAGCCACGACACTGCCGGTCAGCATGCCGGCGAACGCGCCGTGTCCGGTACTGCGACGCCAGAACATGCCGAGCAGGAACGTTGCCAGCAGCGGCGCGTTCACAAATCCGAACACGAGCTGGAGGATGTCCATGATGTTGTTGTAGCGCTGCGCAACGTAAGCGGCGCCGATTGACAGCACCGTGCCGACGACAGTGGTGATGCGTCCGATCATCAGATAGTGCGTGTCGGGCGCGCCCTTCCGGATGTAGCTTTGATAAATGTCGTAGGTCCAGACGGTGTTGAACGCGGTCACGTTTCCGGCCATCCCCGACATAAAGGACGCCATGAGCGCGGTCAGACCCACGCCGAGCATGCCGGAAGGGTAGAACTGTGCCATGAGCGTGGTGAACACCTGGTCGTAATCGTAACTGTCACCCTTGAGCGGCAGGACATAACCAACGCCCATCTTGGCCAGCGCCAGGGCCGCGATGCCAGGAAGAATCACGATGAAGGGCATCGCCATCTTGGGGAATGCGGCGATGAGCGGCGTGCGGCGGGCGGCCGACATGGACTCAGCCGCCATGGCGCGCTGCACGACGAGGAAGTTCGTGCACCAGTAACCGAACGAGAGCGTGAAGCCAAGGCCAAAGATCATGCCGAAGGTTTCGACACCCATGGGGTTCTGGCTGGCGCTCGACATGTAACGCCAACTGTGGGTCATGACGGGGGGCAACCGGGATTGAATGCCGCTCCAGCCCCCCGCTTTGGCGATCGAGAGGATGGCGAGCGGTGTGAATCCAAGAACGATGAGGAAGAACTGAAGCACCTCATTGTAAATGGCGCTGGTGAGGCCGCCGAGGAAGGTGTAGACCAAAACGATGGCGGCCGAAAACAGGACCGATGCCGTGAAGCTCCAGCCGAGCACGAGGTGCAGCAGGAGGCCGAGAGCGTACATGGAGATGCCGGAAGAGAAGACGGTCATCACGGCGAACGTAATGGCGTTCAGCCCGCGCGTTTTTTCATCGAAGCGCAGCTTCAGGTACTCGGGGACGGAGCGCGCCTTGCTGCCGTAATAGAACGGCATCATGAAGATGCCGACGAACAGCATGGCCGGCACGGCGCCGATCCAGTAGAAATGCGCGGTCATGATGCCGTACTTGGCGCCGGAAGCCGACATGCCGATGACTTCCTGTGCGCCTAGGTTGGCGGCTAGAAAGGCGAGGCTAGTGATCCAGACGGGGACGGAGCGGCCCGAGGTGAGGAAGTCGCGGCTGGACCCGACGGATTTCCGCAGTCGCCAGCCGATGCCGAGGACGAAGGCGAAGTAGACGCCGAGGATAAGATAGTCGACCCAATCGAGTTTCACCTCTTTATCCCTGAAGCCTCCCCGAAATGGAATCGGAATCGTGAGTGTATCGCGGGAGGGGATTGGAAGGCAAATCGGCGGAGGGGTTATACCTACCCGGAAAAATTGCCGCCCCCACGGGCTGGCGGGTGGGGCCGGGCCCGCGGGCAACGTGGCGGTGGTGGGTCGCGGGCGAATTGTTCAGGGCTTGGGCCGGGTTCGCGATCCGAACGGTTTTCTGCTGGGCGGCGCGGGCTTTGGGTCTGGGCACTGGGCGTGCGATTTGGCCAATTGGGGTGGGGCTCGGTCCGGGGCCGCGCGAGCGCGCGCTTGCGAATGACGATAAAACATGGTGGTACATGCCACTCAAAAATGCCTGTTTCATCAGCTTTAGAAACGGGCAATACGACCTAACGAACCGGTTCGTTACGGACCTCCATCGAGGCTTGTGCAACGAGCTTGAGGCACAGCTCGGACGTGGAATAGACGTCTTTTTCGATCAAGAGCGTCTGAAAGGCGGTTACTTCTTCAACGAGGTTATCGCGGAAGAACTTTGCCAAAGCGCTTGCTTGGTTTTGGTCTATACTCCATCGTACTTTGACGTGGAGCACGCTTATTGCGCGCGCGAATATCGCGGGATGCTAAAGCTTGAAGAACAACGGCTGGCCCTTCTAAAGGACGACATCAAACGAACGCACGGCCTGATTGTTCCAGTTGTATTTCGGGGTGACAAATACCTTCCCGCAGAAATAGGCTCCGTTCGCCATTCCTACAATTTCGACCAGTTTTCTCTCAGCGATCGTTGTATGAGCAAACATAAGAAATACGCCCCTGTGCTTACAGAGATTGCTGACTACATCGCGGAACGCTATCGAGACCTCTCGCCGCAGTTGACAGCTGTAGATTGCACACAGTTCACCCTGCCATCAGTAGATGACATTAAGCCGTGGCTGGTAAACGTAACGGCACCACCGATGCCGCTACCAGGGAGGAGCAAATGAATAGTCGTACGGACAGCAAGATCATAACATTTTACTCCTACAAAGGTGGCACTGGCCGCAGCATGGCTGTAGCAAACAGCGCATACCATCTCGCAAGAAAAGCTAAGGTTCTAGCAATAGACTGGGACCTAGATGCACCGGGTTTACTCAACTATTTTGCCAGTATCCTAGACGAGTCAGCGACACGACACAAGCCGGGTGTGGTTGAGTTTTTTACGACTTATACGCAAGAAATACCAACAACGACCATTTACAACGAAGAAGTAGAGAATATTGCTGCTAGTTGTGAATTGAGTGACTATCTGAGTCAGACCTCAGTACCAAATCTTTGGTTTATGAATGCTGGACGGTTAGATAGTACCTATAGCGACCGGGCCCTCGCGGTTGATTGGCAGTTCTTGCACGAGCGACACCCGCTGCACATTCGGGCATTTGCAACGGCACTAATGAACTCTTTTGACTACGTCCTGATCGATTCGTGGGCGGGCTTCTCTGACATTTCCGGCATTTGCACTGCGTTGCTGCCTGAAAAACTTGTCGTAGTCTTTTCCCCAAATCGCCAAAACCTTCAAGGTGCTAGGGCTGTGGCGAAGCGCGCTGTCGAGTACCGAAGGCAGTCAACTGATTTACGACCGCTGACTATATTTCCACTGGTTTCGAGAATTGACACTTCCGAACCGTCTCTTTTCGCACAGTGGAGATTTGCAGAGCGCTCTATTGAAGAACCTGTGAATGGATATCAGCGTTTATTTGAACTGCTATGCGAAGAGCTGTACGCATTAGACAAAGGCGACCCTTCACATTACTTCGATGAGGTTCAAATTCAACATGTACCACGATATTCTTACGGTGAAGAGATCGCGCTTAGGGCTGAGCGTAGTGACAGGCTGTCTCTATCCAGGAGCTATATTGCATTCTCCGAGTGGTTGCTGCAATGTAATGCTCCTTGGGAGTCGCCGACTTTGAGCTCATCGTCGGCAGCACCTTTTGCTCGAGATCTAATTACGGGCAATTTGCCACTCCAAGAGGTGGATGAAAAGTGGTTTGACGCACATTTTGAATCAGCGCATCGAGGGTTGAAGGCATTGGAGTTTACGGGTTTCAATAAGTTCACGTCGTCACTTCTGATCGGGCGTCCTAATGCTACTCAGCCTGTTCTGCTCGATGCAGCGCGGGTTTCTCGAATTCACGCATTTGGATGGCCGATCGGCTTTGTGGCTGAGAATAGAGAGGACCTCAGACCGCGTCCGACCTCAGACGGTATTGTCGCGCAGGCCTCCATCCGCGAATCGATGTTCGGGCCACTGTATGATTATTGGACACTGCGCCGAAATGGTTATTTTTTCATGCTCCAGAGCCTCTTTGAGCATAGCAAGGCTAAGGACTTAATTTTTGTAGACACTCGGATAGTTAGGCTGACTGAGGCTGTGATGTACTGTTCACGGATATACAAACGCCTTGGCGTTCCGGATACAGCTATCGCTCGCCTGTCTGCAAGTTGGGGTGGACTGAGAGGCCGAAAATTAGGTACGGCGGATCCCCGCCGCTTTATGACCGGTGGGCGAGAAACAATCGAGAATTGTGTAACCTCAAATGTAGAAGTACCGTTGGCGCGCGTCAGACTAGACTTGGTTGGAATTGTAAAGGAGTTGTTAGACCCGTTGTTTGTTTTGTTTGATTTTGTTCAACTGTCGGATAGCGCATACAACGATATTGTCACTGAGTGTGTTGAGCAAGCTCAACGTGAAGTAACTCGATCTGAGGCCCAGGAGGCGTATAGGGCGAACCTAAATAAGCTACGCCTCTCGGTGGAACGCTCCGGTACTACGTGGGCTTCACGGGTATATGACATGTCTCTCCATATAACGATATTTGAGACAGCTACAGAGAATCTGGGTGCCGCCAAGCTCGCAGCGGTAACAGCAGCTTTGGTTAACGTTGGCGGCAGTCGGAGTGTTGAAGAGACTGAGCAGTTGGCGAAGACGCTAACTTGGGAGAGGTATACGGTACCCATCTGAGTAGACGGGCGGACTATTTTTGGAGCCTTTCCACACTAGACAGAGCCCAGTGTGTAAACTGCCCGCGCTGCATCGACGTGATTTGAGCGTGGCACGCCGGACCGGTTTACCATCGCCGATCTTTTCCATCGCGCGTTCGCGACGGGCCAGATTGACGCAAGAACCGCTAGACGGACGCTGCCTTCGCGCCGAAGCTCCGCAACGCGGCAATTTCGCTCGTAAACGACTCGAACACCGTGTAGAGCTTCGTTACCTGTAAGAGGTCGTGCACCCTCTTCTGCACGTTGAGCAGTTTGATCTGGGCGCCTTGGTTCGCACCCGTAGCAAAAGCGCCGACCAACTCACCCAGGCCGGAGCTGTCGATATAGCTCACTTCGCCGAGATTCAGCAGGAGATTTTTCTGGCCTTCCTTGAGCAAGTCCTTCACCGTCTCACGTACCACTCCAGAGCCATCACCTAACGTGATGCGGCCACTAAGGTCCACGATCGTCACATCGCCGACCTGCCGGATCGTTGCTTTGCATGGCATTCAGATACCCTCGGTAACCAGTCTACTCGGTTCCGTGGGCCACTGGAGCGCCGCCGCTGCCGCCCTGTGCAGAAAGGCGCGTTTCACGTTGTGCGAAAGCGGGCGTCGATCTCGACCTGATAGCCGCTGGACAGGCGGTTGGTCTCGTTGGCCATTCCGACGACGGCCATCAACTCGGCGAACATGGCATCGGTCATGCCGGCTTTGCGCGCGGAGGCGGTGTGGGAGGCTATGCAGTAAGGGCACTGGTTGGTGGCGCTCACGGCAAGGTAGATCATTTCTTTGGTGACGGCGTCGAGCGCTCCTGGCGCCATGATTTCCTTGATACTGAGCCAAGTGCGGCGCAAGGTGACGGGATCGTGTGCCAGCGCTTTCCAGAAGTTGTTGATCCAATCGGTGCAGCGCGTGGCCATGATGTCGTCGTAGATGGCTCGCACTTCGGCACTCGCGTTTTCGTATTCGATTAATCCCAAAGTCGCCATACGGGCAATCTAACACTGTCTTGGATACAATTTGCGCTATGTGCAGAATGATCGTGGCGGCAGTGGTTCTGGCGGGCATGGCATACGCGGCCGAGCAGAACGACGTGGAGTTCGCGCGGCCCGGCGGATTTTCGCTGACGCTCGACTACCGGATACCGGATGGCGATGGCCCGTTCCCTACGGCGATCATCGTGCATGGCGGGGGCTGGGCACATGGCAACAAGAGAATGTATGTGACACCGCTTTTCGATGTACTTGCCGGCGCGGGCTATAGCTGGTTCACCATCAATTACCGGCTGGCGCCCGCCTACCAGTTCCCGGCCGCAGTGGAAGACGTGGAAAGCGCTGTGCGGTGGGTGAAAGCGAACGCCGCCAAGTATAAGGTGGATACAAGCCGCATCGTGTTGCTGGGAGAATCGGCGGGAGGGTATCTAGTAGCGTATGCCGGCGCGCACCCTAGCAGCAGCGATGCGCGTGTGCGGGCGGTGGTAGATTTCTACGGACCGAACGACCTGCTGATCGAGACGGAAAAACTCCGCAGCGTGCCCTTTGACCCGGCCAAGCCGCGGCCTGGCCTGTTAGACTTCCTGGGATTTCACACCTGGCAGGACGCCGGCGCGGTCCAGAAGCTGCACGATACTTCTCCAGCGAACCTGGTCAACAAGGACATGCCGCCGTTTCTGTTCATTCATGGCACCGCGGACGAGATGGTTCCCTACGAACAGTCACCGAACATGTGCGCGGCGATGAAGAAGGCGGGCGTGCCGTGTGACGTGATCGCCGTGGAAGGCGACCATCACGGGATGGAAAACTGGGAAAAGGACGCGGCGATGACGCACTGGAAGGCGGACATGGTCGCGTGGCTGCGGCGGACACTGGGGGAGTAGGTCAGCGCGGCTCAGAGTGTTACCAAGTGTTAAGTGTTAAGTGTTACAGGATCGTACACTCGGTCTGGTTGAGTTTCAACGCGACGGCGTCGAGCAGAACCTCGTAGTTCGGCCCAGACCCGGAGCGTCCGCTGGGGAGGAGCCCATGAATGCAGGCCGGGGCCCATTCCGGCCGGGGGCCTACGGTGTGAAAACCGCTCATACTGGCGGCAGCGCAGGCGGCCTGAACCAGCAAGCGTGACGCTGGTGTTTCCGGAGCGGCTTCCTCATGGTGATGGGCGATTACATCTACTAATGCAGGGGGAAAGTTCCAGGCGGCGGAAAGACTGTGCCCAATCTGGCAATGATCGGCGTCGCAGAGTTCGCGTTCCGCTTCCAATCTGTCCAGGCCGCCGGTAAGAGTATGGTCCATGGACACCACGTACTGGTGCGGGAACAGCAGCAGCAGCGCGATGCGCCCGATATCATGCAGCATCCCCGCGGTATAGGCGGTGGACGGTTCCAGATCGCAGTATGAGACGAGTCTTTCGCACCAGAGAGCAGTAGCCAAATTGTGCCGCCAGCAACGGAGGAGAAAGGCATTGTCCTCTTCGCCCATGTAATTTTTCATGGCAACTGTAACGGCGATGTCCCGCAGCCGATCCGCCCCTACCACCAACACGGCTTTCAGGATGCTCGCAATCTCGTAGCGGCAGCCAAACAGGGCCGAGTTCGCCACACGAAGCACTTGGCTGGATAAGGCGGCGTCCAGCGCGAATACTTCGGAGACTTCCCGGAAGTGCGCCTTCTCGTTGTTGACGAGCTGAACCAACCGGCACGCAACCGGCGAGAAGGGAGGCAAAGACTGGACTCCGGAGGCCCGTCCGAGATGAATAGGCGGAGGCGATGCGATCAAGCTGACTCCTAGGGATGTGATCGGCCAGCGACGCCAGGAGCTTTACGGCAGACAGCTTTAAAGACTTGGCTCAAACCTGCCGAACAATAGCAAGGACGGCCGGTTTCGGGGGGCACGAAGGGTGCCCGGACAGCGCTTCCCTGCGCTTCGCGGCGGAATGCGGCCAGGTGGTCCGAATTGCGCATGTGGACGACCTTGATCGCGATTCTCGTGGCCGCGCTAGTGGCTCAAGAATCCGTGTTTGTATGGCTTCTGCGACGAGAAAGGGCCAGGGTCAGACTGGCTAAGCGCGAAGCAGCCGAGAGCCGGTCCCAGCTGATCGAGATTCAGCAACTGGCCCGCATCGGCAATTGGGAGTTCGACCTCATCAATGATCAGATAGGTTGGTCGGCCGAGACATTTCATATTTTTGGTCTTCCGCCGGGCTCGGAGGAACCCGAGTTCGCTGACGTGCTGCTGGCGGTCGAGCCGGAAGATCGGTCCCTGTTCGATCAAGCCATTCAGTGTGCGATAGGGGAAGGACAGCCCTATCGGCTGGATTTGCGCATTCGCACTCCGGAGGGAACTCAGAGATTCATCCACGCGCAAGGTTCGGCAGTGTACGGCGAAGCGGGAGTTGTAGTGCGACTGATTGGAACCGTACTGGACATCACGGAGTGAAAAAGAGAGGAGAACCGGCTGGCCCAGCAAGCCAGACATGATCCGTTGACCGGCTTGGCGAACCGTGGATATTTCGCCGCTGAATTGGAGCACGAGATGCGCATGGCGCGGGAAGCTGGCACGCCGTTGTCCGTTTGCATGTGCGACATCGATAAGTTCAAGCAGGTGAACGATCGTTACGGACATGGCGCAGGCGATGAGGTCATTCGGGCTCTCGCTGGCTGCCTCGCGAACGGAATCCGCCGCGGTGACCTCGCGGCGCGCTGGGGTGGGGACGAATTCTGTATCTTGTTCCCGGGCTCACAAAGCCACGAGGCGGAGATCTCGGTGGAACGCATCCGGCAGAAACTGGAATCGCTCGTCTTCACCGCCGAGAACAGGCAACAATATAAGGTCACCGGGACCTTCGGCATAGCCCAACTACGCGCAGGAATGAGCAGCGCCGCCTTCCTGGAGGCGGCCGATCAAGCCCTCTATCGGGCCAAGCGGCAGGGCGCAACCGCCTGGCTCTGGCGGGCTAACCAACCGACCGGCGGCTGAGACATTTTCCTTCCCAGCCGGAAAAACTCGGCCTCCGTCTGTTATCTCTATAGCAGAGCGTCGTAAATGCAAAGAATTTTTGCAGCAGACGGGCTGTCGCTGGAGGCGCCGGAGAGCGTGCTGGAGCTCGAATCCCCGAATGGCTCGTGCGACGCGGAGGCCGATCCCAGGCGGATCGCGGCTTTAATTTTCGACGAGCAGCGCGTGCCCGTTTACCGCTATCTGGTTTCTCTCGGACTTCGCCCGGCGGTGGCGAGTGAGATGGTGCAGGAAGCTTTTCTGCGGCTGTACCGCCACCTGCGTTCGAAGGGCAGGAGTGAGAATCTGCGCGGCTGGGTGTTTCGCGTGGCGCACAATCTGGCGGTCAACGAATTGAAGCGCACAGGGGCCGCCGATGCCAAGCCACCGGAAACGGGAGCAGATCCGGGAGGCGATCCCGAGCAAGCACTGTTGCGCAAGGAGCGGATCCGCCGCATGCAGACCGCGATCCGGGAATTGCCGCGCCGCCAACAGGAATGCTTGCACCTTCGCGCCGAGGGGTTGCGGTACCGCGAGATCGCGGACGTACTGGGAATCGGAGTTTCGAGCGTAGCCGAATCGGTGCAGCGTGCTATGGAAACGCTCGCGAGGTCGTGCCATGAGTAACATCGGCCGCAAATGCGTGCCCAATGGCTTGCTGGTGCGCGCGCTCGACCAGGAGTTGGCGCCCCGGCAGGCTTGGCTGGTGAAACTGCATCTCGATCGCTGTGAATCGTGCCGGGCGCGGATGGAGGAAATGCGGCGTGTGACGTCGCAAGTCGGCGAGCTTCAGCAAGGTGTGTTGCCGCCAGACGACGTTCGTGCGTTCCTGGCGCGGCTGGAGGTGGAAGCCCGGAGGGAGCAACCAGAAGGGTCGCGGACGCGGTGGTTCACGCTGCCACGGACGCTTTGGCAGCAACTTGCCTGGGGCGGGACGCTCGCGCTGCTGATTCTAGTGGGCGTGAAGATATGGGCGCCGCATCCGCACGCTACGGTTTCAATCGCCCGGCCGCCGCAGGTGGCGGTGGCGCCACCCGTTCAGAAGCAACGTGTGGCGAGTGCCCGGCTGGCGAAACCTGTGCGGCGGGCGCACCGGTGGGTAAAGAAGCAGGTTCCGCCAGCAGCGGTGGCGTCCGAAGAAGCGGCGACACCGTTCTTCCCGCTTCCGTTCTCGGACGCAGCGCTGCCTCTGGATCAGGCCTCGGTGATTCGGGTGGAATTGCCGCGCTCGGCGCTGGAGTGGACGGGCCTGCCGGTGGAAGAAAACCGTCGCGAGGAGCGCATTCGAGCAGATCTGGTTTTGGGCGCGGACGGCCTCGCTCGCGCGATTCGTTTTGTTCGATAGACCCTGAGAGAAAGGAAACACAATAACGTGAGCATTCGATTGCACCATAGCCTTGTATCAGTAGCGGCGTTGTGCTCGTGCGCATTTGCGCAGGAAACCGTCAACGTCCAGCAGGTTGGAACGAAGGATGTGCGGTATTTCCACACGGAGATCGGTCCCGGCGACAAAGTCGTCAAGGACGCGCCCTATACGGCGGAGGCTGTCACCGAGACGGTGCAGACGCTCGCCAATGGTAACCGCATCGTGCACAAAACCACGGCGCAATTGGCCCGCGACAGTGAAGGCCGCACGCGCCGCGAGCAGACGATGGACCTGGTGGGTCCATGGGCAACGGGCGGTGAACCGCTGAAGCTGATCACGTTGAACGACCCGGTGGCGGGCATCACTTATCGCCTCGACCCCAAGACCAATACAGCTACCAAATTTCCTTCCGGCAAAGGTGCGGTGCCGCCGCCGTTGGACGCAGGTCCTGCATTTTTCTTTGCATCTTCGGCCGACGGACAGGCAGGCAACGCCGGAGGAGCCAAGATCAGAGCGGAGGCCGTGGCGACAGCAAGCCTCGCCGCCGGAGGGATCACAGCGAGCCCAGGTACGGTCATGAGTCTCAAGATGAAGGATCCGGGCGAAGTGAAGAGCGAGCCTCTCGGACAGCAGACCATTGAGGGTATCCTGGCGACGGGCACGCGTACGACGCGGACGATTGCCGCGGGCGCCATTGGCAATGAGCAGCCAATCGAGGTCACGTCCGAAACCTGGTACTCGCCCGACTTACAGATGGTCGTCATGAGCAAGCACAACGACCCGCAGATCGGCGAGACCACCTACACTCTTACGAACATCCAGCGCGGCGCGCCGCCGCAGTCGCTGTTCGAGGTGCCGGCGAACTACACAATTCGGGAGGAAGAGGGACCGATCTTTTTTGCGGCGCCTTCCAGCAGCACACCTGCCAAATAGTTCCCGGGGCGGGCGGCGCGGACATCCCAGCCCGTGCCACCCGCACCAAGGTTACGACCGCATTCGAATCTTCATTACTTCGTCACGATTGCGTAACTTCCCGCCGGTACACTACCTTCTTCGCGACCAATAAGTCTACAGCCCCCGAAATTGGAGACCTTATGCAGATTCGAACGAAAATACAGGTGTGCCCGGCGGCCGTGTTAGCGCTTGCAATATGGCTAGTGGACGGCCACACGCCGATCGAAGCGCAATCCACTTACGGCACAATCGCTGGAACCGTGACCGATGCCAGCGGAGCCGTCATCTCCGGCGCCAGCGTCGAGGCAGCGGACCAGCTCACGGGCGTCACGCGCAAGGTTTCAGCCGACGCGGGAGGCCACTATGAGTTTCTGAATCTCGATCCGGGTGTCTACACCATTACGGTCTCGGCGCCGAACTTCACCACGAAAAAGAATAAAGACGTGATTCTGAAGGCTCGGGAAGCACCCCTGGTCGATTTCCAATTGCAGGTGGCGGGAGGAAGCGAGCAGGTTTCGGTGGTTGCCGGACAGGAAGTGGTCAGCGAAAACCTCACCCAGTCGACGTCGCATTCCGGTGAGGAGATCAACTCGCTGGCACTGAACTTCCGCGCCACATCCAACCCGAGTCCGATCGAAGTAGCAATCCTCTCACCCGGTGTGCAGGATGATGGCAGCGGCAACCTTACCTTTTCCGGACAGTTGCCGACCGCGACGTCGTTCTCGCTGGATGGAATTTCGACGCAACTGCCGCGCTACGGCGGGCCGACGAGGGATCTGTTTCCCTCCGTCGAAGGGATCTCCGAGTTTCGCGTCAACACCGCCGCCAACAACGCGGAGTATTCGCAGGCTACCGACGTCACCGCCATCAGCCGCAGTGGGACCAACGACTTCCACGGTGGTGGTTTTTGGTACTTCCAACGCAAGAACTTCGACTCCACGGATCCGATCAGCGGCATCATTCCGAACGGAGATGCGGATACCTTTGGGACTTCCATCGGCGGCCCGATTTTGATTCCACACGTTTACAACGGAAAGAACCGCACCTTCTTTTACTTCGATTACGAAGGTGTCCGGCTGAATACGAATTCACTGATCAGCACGAATACGCCGCCTTCGCAGTGGCGCACGGGAGACTTCTCGCAGGCTGGGGGAACGATCCTCGACCCGACCACCGGGCAGCCGTTCCCCGGAAACGTCATTCCGGCCAGCCGCATCAATCCGATTTCAGCCAAGATCATTCCATTGTTCTTCCCGACCCCGACGAATTCCGAGGCCAGTTTGAGTTCCTTAAACCTCGTCGAACCGTATCCCGGCACCTACACCTCGGACGATTTTGACGGGCGGCTTGATCACAGCTTCACGCCAAATCAACGGGTCTGGGGGCGCGTTACGCACAAGGAGATCCCCGTTCTCGGAACGGACGCGGCGTTGGGCGCGGGCGGAGCCGGCGACGCGACGTACAACCCTCTCATGGGACCGTTCACCACCGGTTCCGACCTATGGAACTTCGCCGGATCGTATAACTGGATCATCCGCCCGACGCTGATTAATGAATTGCGAGCTGGCTATTCGCGCGCGAACTTCATCTTCAGTTACCCGCAAGCCGCGCAAGGAAATGCGATCATTTCCAGCCTCGGCATCACGGGTCTGCCGGGACCGCCCAAGAATGGCTTGGGTGGAGTTCCTGTGTTTTACATTGGCGATATCATGGGCGGCCAGACCAACCCGTACGGCCATCCAAGGCACAACCGAAATAGCGTACTGGAAATTGGCGACGCTTTGTCCTGGGTGCTGGGCCGCCACAGTCTGAAGTTCGGCGGCGAGTTCCGGCGACTGACTTATGTCGACAACATCACGTTCGAAGTTGGTGACGAATACGGCGATTACGAGTTCTTTGGCAACTTTACCTCCGGTGCTGGCACTCCCAACGCGGTGCCAACGAATGGCGACGTGAACGGCTTCGCTGACTTCCTGCTGGGGGACGTGTCCGACGCCCAGCAAGCGGCGAACGGACCCGACGGCAGACCTTTTGGCTATCACTACGGCGGCTACGCCCAGGATGAGTGGCGCGTGCGGCCCAATTTCACGATCAACTATGGCCTCCGCTACGAAGTGAACACGCCGTTTGACGATGCCACCAACCAGCTTGGCAACTTCGACCGCCACTACCCCGGGGGCCGGCTCGTGGTGCAGGGGCAGGAGGGATACGCTCTGATCAGCCCGGCATGGCGTGAAGAAGTCGGTGACACGCCGTTCGTCACCAACACTCAGGTCGGTCTGCCGCGCACGCTTCGCTATACTTACATGGAAAACATTCAGCCGCGTTTGGGCCTAGCTTGGAAACCGTTTAACAACGACAATACCGTGATTCGCGCTTCGGCGGGGCTCTATTCGGTTCCAGTGCTCGGCGCGGTCCTTTATTCGCTCCTTGGAGTGGACACCAGTCTCTTTGCCGATTTCCCCTCCACCGCAACCAATACGCGCACATTCCAAGACGTGTTCTCCGGCGTAGGTGGTGTCGGTTCGCACCCCGGCTACCGCCGCGCGAATAACTACAACTTGCAAGACCCACGCGTTGAGCAGTGGAACTTCTCGATCGACCACAACATCGGGTACCAGACCTTGGTCAGAGCCAGTTACACGGGTTCGCACACTTACAATCTGATCTATAGCCCGGATCTGAACCAAGTGCAGCCCAACACGGTCGGCTACGCGGCACTCACGGCGACCGACGCGTTGCGGCAGCAGAACCTGCGCTATCCGAACTTCCGCGAGGTTTTGACTCGGGATAACGGACCGAGTGACAAGTATGAGGCGCTGACGCTGGAACTCAACCGCCGTTTCGCCGCTGACTTCACCTTCCAGACCAACTACACCTGGGCGCACAACGATACCAACGCGCTGGGTGTTTCACCGAGTTCGGCGATCCCGTTGGGCGGCCAAGGCGATAATGGCGACAACGTGAGCAACTACTATGACATCAAGGACGACACGGGGAACGCATACTACAACCCGCGCCACCGGTTCGTGAATACGCTATTCTATAACCTGCCGTTTGGCCGCGGTAAGAAATACTTCGGCAATGTCAGCCACGCCGCCAACGCGTTCGTGGGGGGCTGGACAGTCACTGGCGTCACGCTGTTGCAGACCGGTTTTTGGCTGACGCCGTACTTCCCGAGCGGTTTGTCGGATCCTTCCGGAACCGCTCCCTCCAACCGATCTGTCAAGACCCAGCGTCCAGATTGTGTGGCTGGCCAGACCGGTTATCTTCCCAGCCCAACCATTGCCGATTATTTCAATGTCAAAGCCTACACCGTCCCCGCCAGCGACATCGGCCGCTACGGGAATTGCGGCGTCGGCATCCTGCAAGGCCCCGGCACGGTCACGTTCTCCATGTCGGCCGGTAAGACTTTCCAGTTGAACGAAAGGCTTGGCGTGCGCTACGAAGCCCAGTTCGCCAACCTGTTCAATGTCGAGAACAAAGGCATCCCAGGCCTGAACGTAGCCAGCGGTTCGTTTGGCGTCATTTCGCAGAGCCAATTCTCCCAGCAGGGGGGGCCGCGCACGATTCAGATGATGCTTCGCCTGCAATTCTGATAACGTCGGCCACTCTCATGGAGGGCGGCCGTAACTAATGCCGGTAAACCGCGCGGACATCGCCATCGTTGGCGCAGGCATTCTGGGGCTGGCGCACGCCTATGCGGCGGCACGAAGGGGCCGGTCGGTTGTGGTCTTCGAGCGCAGCCCGAAAGCCGAGGGAGCGTCGGTTCGAAACTTCGGCATGGTCTGGCCCATTGGTCAAGCCGCTGGCGCCACCCACGACATGGCGCTACGCAGCCGCGAGATCTGGCAGGAGGTGCTCCACCGCGCACGGCTGCCGTACTTGGGCACTGGTTCTCTTCACGTAACTTATCGTGAAGATGAGGCGGCCGTCGCGCGTGAGTTCAGCGAGATCGCCCCGGCCCGGGGATACGATTGCAAATGGCTTTCCGCGGACGCCGTGCTATCGCGCAGCCAGGCTGTGCGCGCCGAGGCCCTGTGTGGCGGCTTGTGGAGCCCGCTCGAGCTGACCGCCGATCCCCGCTCCATCCTGGCCAGGCTTCCTGTGTTCCTGGGCGAGCAAATGGGCGTGCAGTTTCGCTTCGGCTGCGCCGTCCATGCCATCGATTTGCCTGGGATCGATGCCGGCGACGAGCGGTGGGAGGTAGATTCCGCCATCGTTTGTAGTGGGCACGATTTCGAGACGCTCTACCCCAGCCTTCTGCGCGATGCCGGCCTCATGCGATGCAAGCTGCAAATGATGCGGACCGGGCCCGAACCCGATGGCTGGCGGCTTGGGCCATCTTTGGCGGCGGGCCTCACGCTGCGCTTCTATCCCGCGTTCGAAATGTGCTCCACGCTTCCTGCACTCAAGCGTCGCATCGCCGCTGAAACTCCCGCCTACGAGCGCTGGGGTATTCATGTCCTCGTGTCGCAAACCGAACCTGGTGAGCTGACACTCGGTGATTCCCACGAGTACGGTCAGGCTGTCGACATCTTCGACAAATCCGAAATCGATCGCCTGATCCTCGACTACGCCCACACTTTCTTGCGCGCGCCGGCCCTCGCCATTTCCCAGCACTGGCATGGCGTATACGCCAAACATCCCACGCAGCCCTTCCTTTCGCTATCGCCGTCCCCCGGAGTCCGTATCGTCACAGCCGCCGGTGGCTCGGGCATGACGTTGTCCTTCGGCCTCGCCGAACAAACCGCATCACAAATGGAAATCTGACGCGCAGCGAAGGAGTAACTATGAGCGGGTTAGCGCAAGTGGAGAAACTTTCTTTCGATGCGAAGCATCTGTGGATTCATTGGGCCGACGATCATCGCAGTATATACGACGCCGTCTGGTTGCGCGATAACTGCCCCGCCGATCGCGACGCCCAAAGCGGGCAGCGTCTGGTGGACATCGCGGATCTCCTGGAAGATCCCTCTATCGGGGCCGTCAGCCACAACTCGGACGCCGCCATTCTGATTACCTGGTGCGGCGAGCCGAAGTCCAGTTGGTTTCCCTTAGCATGGCTGCGCGATCACTGCTATTGCGACTTGCACAGGCTATCTAGAAACCGCGCGCCGGTTCTTTGGCAGGCCGATCGGAACGGCGAATTGCTCTGGATGGATTATGACGAGGTGCTCGGCTCCCGGCAGGCTCGTGCACAATGGCTGCGAGCTCTCGCGGACTACGGAATCGCGTTTCTCCGTGGCGTTCCCTGTCAAGATGGCCAAGTGCTCGAGGTCGCGCGCCTCATCGGCTATGTTCGAGAAACCAACTACGGCAAAGTATTTGATGTGCGCTCCGTAGCCAATCCCAATAATCTCGCTTATTCCGACCTTGGACTCGGACTGCATACCGACAACCCTTATCGCGACCCCGTTCCCGGCCTTCAGATCCTCCACTGCGTCCAGGCGAGTGACGAAGGCGGTGATAGCCTGTTTGCGGATGGGTTCGCGCTGGCCGAGAACCTGAGGGTGCAACGGCCAGAGGCATTCGAAATACTGTCGCGTGTGCCGGCGCCGTTCGTTTTTCGCGACGACTCTGCCCATCTCCGAGCTGAGCGCTGTTTACTGGAACTGAGTGCGTCAGGAGAACTCGCCGCCGTTCATTACAACAACCGGTCCATCGCGCCGTTTTGCCTTCCCCCTGAGGAGTTAGTCGCATTCTACCGGGCGTATCGTGCCTTTGCCCTGTTGTTACGCGCTCCCGAGTTTACGTTTCGGATCAACCTTCAAAATGGTGACCTGGTTGCGTTTAGTAATCGGCGGGTGTTGCATGGCCGCATGGGGTTTGCCGCGGCAGGCCAGCGCTGGCTGCAAGGGTGCTATATAGATTCCGACGGCCTGCTAAGCAACCTTGCTGTCTTGGAAAACAAGCCCGCATTTACCACCTAACACCACTTTGTCGGGCACACATGAAACCAAGTTACTACGAAAGATAGTATTCCTACACTTACTGTTGTTGTTATCAGCGCGAGCTTTTTACGGTAATAATACGCTCTAAATGCCGTTTACAATTCGGAGATCGCACACTATTATTGAGTTGTAAAGTTTTACTGGTTCGCGCGTATTCGGAATTCTGGCGAGCCGGTTCGTGAGTGGTGAGATTATGTCAGCCCTCGCTGAGCAGCCCAATACTTCGAAACTCGTGGCGATTGTTGCTAACAAGCAAGTCGTCGAAGTGTGGCAAATCCTGTGCGACCGCACGGATTATCGCGAGCGCGAAACCGTTGTGCCGGAGGAGGTGATGGGCCACGTGGTCCGGGGACGCCGGGAACGCCAAGTGATCCAGCGGCACCAAGTCTCACGTCAAGAGTGGGGCCATTTCCTCATCCGCAGATTTCACGCCAAGCGCACGCAACCCTGGATGTCTTCTCTCGGTTTAACGACTTTGGTGCCAGGCGCTCTGTTGGCCGCGGGCTCCGCGAACCAGGGCGTGGCAACCGTACCGATCGGCATGCTCGTTCTGCAGGGCGCCATGGTGGCAATGGGCAGTTTGATGGCCCTAACCGCGGCTTGGAGACTGATCGCAAGGCGCTGGCTCTCCGCCACCGGGCAGCCGCTCGAATCACTCGGTGTGTCGGCTCACGCCATGGGCTTCCCCAAAGGCGTGACCGCTTGCGAGTCCGTACCGGCCGGCTACGGGCGAGGCCGTTTCAAAGGTTTCGTGGAAGTCGAGCTTCCATTGGGTGATTGGGAGTTGGTGGAAGACAAGGTCATTGAGACACCAAAGCTGCGCTGGTAGTACTCCGGCATCCCGGTTCGGCCGCTCAACGAATTAACAGCAACCTACGCTTTTTTCGCGGCCGCGGCGCTTCCGCGTCCCATCTTTTCCATCTCGCTGTAATAAACCTTGCGGCCTTCGTCCATCGCCAGATTCGAAAGAATGACCGATACCGAGTCCGCGAGCCCAATCTCCAGATCGGCCAGCGGTCGTTTTCCATCGCGGCAATTCTGGAAGAAGCTCTCAAGCTCCACGTCCACCGGATTGCGCTGCTCTTCCTGAAGCATCACGCCCTTTGAGGTAAGCCATCGACGCGCAAACTTCATCTCGCGATTCAGGAAGCTTTCGTTACCGGTAAATTCCAGGTCGCTGGTCATGATGGGAATGGGCCCGTTCGCGCCGCCTGAGGCCACCATGGTTGCTCCCGCGACAAATGTTTCCTTTTTCTTCTCGTCCGCCTTGGTCACCGTGGTTGTCCGCGGCGGCTCGCGATACCACCACGCGATCGCCGGATGCACGTCCTCGCCGACGGTAATCTCCACAGTCCCATCCGTCCCCATGATGATCTCGCCCATCTCCGGGCGGTTCCCGTTGAAGTACGGCAGAAACTGGTTGGTGCTGATGGCCGAGTAAGTCAGTTTTTGGCCTTGCGGGTATTTGTAGATTAATTGGATGTTGTCGTAGACGTCGCGACCGTCCTTCAGCATGTCCAGGCTTCCCAGCCCCATGACAAACTCCGGCGAGGCACCGAACATCCAGTCAGAAACATCCGCCTGGTGCGACGTCAACTCCGCCGTTAATCCTCCGGACATCGACCGGTAGAGCCGCCAATTCGCAATGTTGGACTCACCTCCCGGTTTCATGGTCCACAAGGAACTTGGCTTGTTGATCATATTGCGATGCCATTGCGCGTGGATGTGGTGTACTTTCCCCAGAATTCCTTTGTCTACCATGCTCTTAACGGTCTGGTAGAAGTAGCTGTAGCGTCGCTGTAGTCCTGTTTGCAGAGTTTGCTTGGGATGTTCACCCACAAGCGCACGCAGGGCGTGCACCTCCTCCGGCTTGAAGACCAGGCATTTTTCGCAGAAAACATGCTTGCCGGCGGTCAACGCGTCGCGGGTGATCGGAAAGTGCACAAACAATGGCACCGTCACGAATACCGCGTCCACGTCCTTCTCCACCAGCAATTCGCGATAGTCCTTGAAGGTTTTCGGATTGTTGCCGATGGTTTGGACCCCATGTTCGAGGTTTTGCTGCTGGATATCGCAGAGCGCCACGCATCGGCCTGTATCGATGCTCTTCAGGTGCTTCAGCAGATAGGAGCCGCGGCTGCCCGTCCCAATCACGCCGAACTGGACCTGATCGTTCGCAGCCTTTACCGTTTGGATAGCGGGGGCACCCTCGAGTTTTCGCGCCGCCGCGATCACCGTTGCCGCGCCTGCCGCCTTCACCACGTCACGCCTGGACAAGTCCTTTTCCTGGGCCATAATGGATTCCTTGTTATTGTGGTTTGAAACTGACTTTCCAGTGTATCCGGTCGGCGGAGGGGCGCACAACGGCGGGCGTGAGTATGGCTGAGCGTTTCGTAAATGACCCACCCGGTCAACCGGCGGTCCGCGGTTTTCTGCATCGGCCAGCGGCTGCGGCCCGCGCGGCGCTGGTTCTTACCCACGGCGCGGGATCGAATTGCGGCACACCCCTGCTCGTAGCTGTGGCCGAAGCCTTCGCCAGCGCTGGAATCACTGCGTTACGCTGCGACCTGCCATTCCGCCAATCGCGTCCCCACGGGCCACCGTTCGGCAACGGCAGCAACGATAGGGCAGGGCTGAGGCGTGCCGTGGAAGCGTTGCGCGAGATTGCTCCCGGGCCCATCTTTCTTGGTGGTCATTCGTACGGCGGCCGCCAGGCAAGCATGCTGGCCGCCGAAGACCCGAACCTCGCCCGCGGACTTCTGCTGCTCTCGTACCCTCTACACCCGCCCGGCAAGCTCACGCAACTCCGCACCGCTCATTTTTCAAAGCTGCACACACCTGCTGTGTTCGTGCACGGATCCCGTGATCCCTTCGGGTCGCTCGAGGAAATGCAAGCCGCGCTCCGTTTGATTCCTGCACCGGCCGAGTTGCTCGCAATGGAATGCGCTGGTCATGATCTCGGTCGCAATCACGAGGCGGTTGCCCAGCGCGCTCTGGCGGCAGTTCTGAAGTTCGTCTGACCTACTCCGCGCTCAGGGATTGATCACCTTCTTTTTGACGTTCCAGCCTTCCACTTCCACGACCGGCGCAGATTTTCCGAGATCCTTCGTGTTGTAGGTCGCGGTCACTTGCCGGGTTTCGCCGGGAAGCAGCGGGAAGTAATTATCCTGCCAGAGGACGGGCAGCACCTCGTCTTCGGGCGCCGACTCCCTTTCCTCATGTCCCCTGGGCGCCGGGTTGACCTTCAGGCGAATCGCGAAGGCAAGGGTGCCGCTCGGATTGTGAACGGTCACTGTGGTCCCACTCTCAGTTTCGCCTCGCCGCGGTTGCGCCTTCACGTCTAGATCAACCTGCGGCAGCGTGTTCAGCGCTGTGTAATCGGCAAAAGTTTTCGTGGGCGTCCAGGTCGAGATCTGGTACTCTCCGGAGGCATCGCGCTCGGATCTATCCCAATCGAGCGTCTCCGGTTTCGTGGAAAGCCAGTAAAAGTTCCGGCTCGCGAGCTTGCCCGAGGATTCGAGCTTCAAATCCACGAAGTAAGTGGAAGTAAGTCCGCTGATCTCTGGGATAGTAAACACACGCGTGCTGCTGTCCGAACCTACGTCGAGCATAGCGTCCTTAGAAAACTTCTCCGTCATGTCGAGGTTATAAACCTTGGCCGTGACCTTGAGCTGCGGGAAGGACCTGTAGTAGGAATTGACGATCACGATCGAGCGGTCATCGTACGAATACTGGACGTGCAGGGGCTCGCACGCGCTCTTGACGCCGAAATAGGACCCGCCGGGCCGGAGATACCAGTCGTACAGGTGCCAGATCATGCCGGGCCACGCGTTGTTCAACATCCACTGGATGATGCCGGTGGAAGTGTACTTATTGCGCCCGTAAGCCTCCATCATCGCGCGGTGGCCCTCGTAAGCCTGCATCTGCGCTTTGCGAGAGTACTCCTCGGCCGACGTAGCTGTGCCGTAGCGCTTGTTGAGAGCCTCGGTGAATATGCTCAGCGTTCGCGACATTCCTCCGGCATGGTACTCCCACCAGGAATCGATGGGCCAGAGGTGATCTTCGGGGAGCATGCGGCGCAGGCTCTCGATCGGCGGAATCGCGGGGCCGGGGCTGGTCTCGGTGTTGAAACCGTGCGCGCCGCCGAGTTTGGTATCGAGATACCAGAATGATGGAGCCACGTATTCGTATGGCCCAGACATTTTCACTCCGCTCGGGCCCGTAATAGTCTGCTTGCCCGAAGCCGAAGACACCGAGGGATTGGGCCACTCGCACTCCTGGAGGATCTGAAGGTACATTCTCTCGATCTTGGGCGGCGGCGGAAAATCGCTGCCGTCGAGCCATGTGAACACCGACGGGTGCCGCTCGAGACGGCGAATCTGATCGCGTAGGGACTCGCCGGCGATCGCCTCACTTTCGTCGTCCCAGATGTCCCACTCCTCCCAAGCATCGCAGCAGCACCAGCCGGGCATGACGAGGATGCCCAACTCGTCCGCGAGTTGGAAGAAGTGGTTGTCTTCCAGCTTGCCTTCGAGGCGGATGGCGTTGAGGTTCAGATCGCGGACATATTTCAGCTCCGCTGCCTGGCGCTCGGGCGACGAGCGCAGGAGCAGATCGAAGCTGTATCCGGCGCCGCGGATCAGTATCCTCTGGCCATTAATGCGGAAGACGCGGTGGCCGCTGGCGTCGACGTCGGAGGTCACTTCGCGAACGCCGAACATGATGCGGCTCATGTCCGAAACCTCGCCGCCGGTTTCAAACTGAAGGTCGAGCGGGTAGAGGTTCTGCTCGCCTACTTGAGCCGGCCACCACAAGCGGGGATTCGCGATCTTGAGCTGCGGGAACTTATCCGGCGTGAAGCGGATAGTCCGCGTCTCGTTCGGCCCGAGGCGCACGGGCATCGAGAACTCGATGTTTTCGATCTTGCCCTTCAGCATGCCCTCAATGGCGTGTCCGGCGGCGTTTTTCAACTCGGCCCTCACAGTGAGCTGGGCATGGTCGACCGAAGGAAGATTGAGCTTCGTGAGGACGACCGGGTAGCGAATCGCTACGGGACCGCTGGCGGTGATGTGGACGTCGCGCCAGATTCCCATCTCCTTATCGGGCGGCATCGGAGCCCAATCGACTAGCGTGATGGCGAGGTCGCGCGGGCGCGGCGGGAACACCTCAACGGCGAGGGCATTGTTCCCCTCAGGCAGCGCTGCGGCGGTGACGTCGAAATCGAATAGACACCAGGCGCCGGCCATTTTTTCTGCGGACGCGATCTTGTGGCCGTTCATCCAGACATTCGCGCGGTAGTTGATGCCGTCAAAGCCGAGCCAGATCGTCTTGCCGCGGTATTCAGCAGGCAGGTTGAATTCGGTGCGGTACCACCAAGAGTGCCGGAACGGGCTATCGGGCGGCATGGGGTATTCGGAGAAGTTGGAGTAGATCGGGTAAGTGGTGCCAGGAATGGTGCGCAGGTTCATGCCAACGTAAGGATCGGGATAGGCATGTTCCTTGACGAGCGCGCTGAACACGGTGGATGGCAGCGTAGCCTCATACCAGTCGCGATCGTTGTAGCGTGTGGTGGAGAGAGTTGCACCCGTGTCGTGGATCTCGGCGGAGGATTGAATTGCCCAATGCTGGCGCAGCAGCATTGGCTGGGCGGCCGGCATGAGAGCGGGCATGCTCAGCGCAACAAAAAGCGCGTAGATCTGCGAGCGATTCATTTGACATTTTCCTTTCGCGGCTGTTCTGTATGATATTAGTCCACCGTGTGCTCTTGCCCGCCACAACGTGTGAACATCATGGCGCTACTGCGGTTGGAAGCAGGCGACATCGTACAGGGAATTCGTGACGGCCTCTGGACCGAGAGTCACATCGCCGCCGAATTGGGGGAAGTCGTCCTCCGCCGAGCGCCCGGCCGCGGTACCGCCGGTGATATCGTCGTATTCAAATCTCTCGGATTGGCCGTGGAGGATATGGCCGCCGCGCAACTCGTATGCGCTCGAGCGCAGGGCAGAGGCCGCCAGATTTCCCTCTAACGCAGACGCCGTGTCTTGAACCACGACCACGGCTTCCTCACCGGTTGGATCATCATCATGTAAAACCGGTAGGCCTTCGATCCCATCATCGCCTGCACCGCCGTCGAAGATTCTTTCTCCCGCTCGTGTAGAAACCGGATCTGCATGTCGCGCCGTACCACCAGCGTGCGCAGCGCGTCCACATCCTCCTGGCTCAGCGTGTGCCCGGTCCGGAACTGCTCCGGAAGCGGCCGCGGCACATAGATCGTTGAGTGCGGAGACGCAACCTCTTCGGCCGGACGCCGCTTGGTGTAGTAGTAAACCGCAATCGATCGCCGCGAAAGATGCTTCTTCTCCGGCGGCAGGCTGATCCGCTTGAATCCGTGCCACGAGATCTCCGACGTCTCAAACACCACGGCACGATTCGCCAGCGGCACAATCGTCTTTAACGGATTCTCTTCCGCCGGCAGCCAGGGATTCACGTGCAATTCCAGTGCACCTCCCCACTCCTCCTGCCATTCCGGATTTAGAAAAATGATCAGGTTCAGCCGCCGGTGCAGATGCGTGGTCGGATGGTAATTGAAGTCCACGTGCGCGTCCAGATCCTGGCCCTCAAGGTTTTCGTGCGTGCCGCCACCCACGTAATCCGGATCGTAGAGCAAATCCGGAATGCCCGTGATCCGCCCAATGAACGAAAGAAATTCGCGGTTCCCGAGCATCTTATCCAGCCGCGCATAAGCCGGGCCCAGCCGCGGCAGGTTCGTGAACACTGCCTTCCCGCCCACTTCGCCCAACTCGTTGCGCGCCTTGCTCGGATCGAAGGCCGGAAACTCTGCCATCAATTGCCAGCACAACTCCGGCGTCAGCAAATCATCAACCACCAAATGGCGAAACGGCGTGGCAGACTGAAACTCGCCGCGCAAAGCGTCGGCGCGTTCACGAACACCAGCAGAAATGAGCTCGAGCACGGTGAATATGTCATTGTACCGAGCACGGGATGGCGTAAACTGGACCATATCTCAGACGGCCGGTGATCAGACATGACGCGTAAAGAATTCTTGCAGCAAGCCGCCATCAGCAGTATTGGCATGGCCGCATCGGCTGGCTCGGCGGAGCCTCCCGGCGTGTACCCCGTTCCGCCTCTTGCGCGGAAGCGCGATGCCCGCCGCTCTCTCGATTTCGTCGAGAACGAGAAAATCCTCCGCCACCTGCAAAAACACGGAATCACCAATGTGGTTTACGGCGGCAATGCGTTCCTCTACCACGTGACTCTCTCCGAGTACCATGAGCTCATCGAGTGGGCCGCCGGTTTCACCAGCGAGTTCTCCATCGTACCAGCGGTCGGACCATCCTACGGCCGCGCCATGGATCAAGCCCCACTCGTTCAAAAGCATCGATTCCCCTCGCTGCTCGTATTGCCCTGTGGCGATCCGCGCGACGCCGCGGGACTCGAAACCGGTCTGTGCGAAATCGCCGAAGCCTGCGGCATCCCGCTCTCCATTTACATCAAGCATGAAGCCGATTTCGGTCCGGACCGCGAAGCGGGCCTCGACGCCGTCGGCCGCCTCGTGGATGCCAAAGTCTGCAGCTCCATCAAGTACGCCGTCGTTCGCAAAGATCCGGCCGACGATGCCTATCTCGCCAGCTTGTTGCGCCGCGTTCCAGCCGACCGTGTCATCAGCGGCATCGGCGAGCGGCCCGCCATCGTGCATATGCGGGACTTCAAGCTCAACGGCTTCACCACCGGCTCCGGCGTCTTAGCTCCGCGCTTGAGTCTTGATCTACTCAATGGCTGCGTGCGAAAAGATTACGCAGCCGCCGAAGAGATCCGCCGCGCCTTTCTCCCCTTCGAAGATCTCCGCGATGCCTGGGGCGCCGCGTCCGTTCTGCACGCCGGCGTCGAAGCCGCCGGCCTAGCCGAAACCGGCCCCGTCCCCCCGTTTGTCTCCCCCGTCCCCGCCGCCCAAGTCGAACACCTTCGTCCGGTCGCCCGCGCCTTACTCTATAGAAACGGATAGGTCCACCTATGCCTGTTGCAGTTTCAGAGCCAGGCAGCATTCTCCAAACAGTCTCATGTCGCCGATGAAGGGCCGATGATGGGCGCGCGGTGGCGCGAGTAGTAGCGGAACAGGGCGCCGGCGATGCCGAGGAACACGGTGCAGCAGATTACCATTTTGCTCTCGAAGATCCAGATAGAGTTGATCTGGTGGGACGGGATGAAGGCCACGATCAGACCGATGATTGTGGCTGTGAGACCGCTGATAGCGGCAAACCATAGCTTTTTTCGGCCGAGGTGGGCGCCCGTGCTTTTACTGCGGCGGACCACGGCGAGCAGAGCGGCGAATAAATAAAGATACGACAACATCTGTAATACGACGGCCATGTCGAGCAGCGTTATGTACGCGTCCTTGACGCCGGCGCCGATGAAGCTCATGGCGATGAGCGTTGTGCAGATGCCGGCCTGAGTGATCAGGGCGACGTGTGGCGTGTGATAGCACGGATGAATCTTGCCAAGTGCGGCGGGGAGATAGCGGTCGAGACCGCTGACGAACATGATGCGGGCGGTGCCGGCGGTCCAGGCGGAAACCGATCCGGCGATGGCAACAGACATCAGGACGGCGAGTGGGGCCAGTATCCAACCGAGGTTCTGCCCGGCGGTCATCTTGTCGACGGCTTGCAGGACGCCCTGCACAACCGCGACGTCGCGCCGGGGGAAGGAGAGCAGCACGGAGAGCGTGGCGCCTACATAGAGCACGCCAGAGAGTAGGCCACCGTAGAGGACGGACTTGGGAACGGTGTGGAGAGGGTCGCGGATCTCATCGCCCATGACGGGGCCAAGCTCGAGGCCCACGAGCCCGAAGCAGATGACGCCGAAGGACGAGATAAGACGGTAGTCGCCACCGAAGGAGAAATCGCTGAGCTTCAATCCAGAGCCGCCGCGCAGCATGACGGAGACGCCGAGCGCGATCAATACGAGAGTGGCGGCCATGGTGCCCATGCCGCCGAGGTTGTTGATCCATTTGCCGACGCCCATGCCGCGGATATTGAGGATGACGGTGAGCCACAGGAGTCCGGTGGTGAGTAGAAAGAAGAAAACGCCGCTGTCAGAGAGGTTGGCGGTGGCTTTGCCGCCGATATAGGCGGGGATGCCGGCGAGATAGAACAGCAGCGTGGGGATGTAGAACATGTTGGTGGTCCAGTAGCACCACCCGCACATGAAGCCGTGAAAATCGCCTAAGGTTCCCTTGGTCCAGATGTAAATGCCGCCTTCAGCGGGGAAGCAATGGGCAAGCTCGATGACGGCGACGCCCTGGGGCCAGAAGAAAAAAGCAAGTGCCAGCAGCCAGAGCCAGGTGGTAACAGGACCGTTGGAGGCGATGACGGGGACGACGTTGAGATTGGTGATGGCCACCACGCAGAGCCACGTGAGATCCCAGGCGCCGAGGACGCGCCGGAGCTGCGGCGCGGCGGTGGTAACGGTGGACGGTGTGCTTCCGGTCGCCATGATGGATTACGCGTGTAGCGGAACGCTCTGGCGCTCGTGCGCCTCGGCAACCTGATCGATGTTGTACCAGTCGCGATAATTGCGAACGGGCTTAGAGTAGAACATGAGCGCTTAGGAAATCAGAACATCAGCTTCATCGCGAGCTGGATCAGACGAGGATCGCGTGCCTGTAAGACTTTACCGAAGGTTCCGCCGGACTGGACGGAACCATCGGAAATGTTGCCGTCGACCTTGGTGAATTGCGCGTGATTGGCGATGTTGAAGAATTCGGCCCGGAATTCGAGCTTAAAGCGTTCGGTGAGCGTGGTGTCCTTCAGCATACTGAAGTCAACATTATTGATACCGGGGCCGCAGCAGACCGAACGGGGAGAGTCTCCGATAATTCCCAACTGCGCAGGCTGCTGGAACGACGCTGGATCGAAGGCCAAGTTGTCTGAGTTGCGCGGGTTGAGGCGCTGGAGCGGTGCGACCTGGTTGGGCTCGCCCGGATAGGTGAACTGATAGCTGTCCGTCAGCTCGAGATCGGAGGATGAAGTGATGGCGACCGGGAAACCGCTCTGGAACGTAATGATGCCCGAAGTTTCCCATCCGTTGAGAAGCTTGTCCGCAAATCCGTGGAGAGCGAACTTGGGCAACTGGTAGAAGTAGCTGAAGACAAATCGTTGGGGGGCGTCGAACAAGGAGAGGGACCGGCTGAGGCGGTAGTTAAGAGGGTTCAGGCTGTTTTCGAAACTCGACGCATCATCAATAGATTTGCTGAAGGTGTAGGCGGCTTGAAATTGGAGACCTTTGGAGAACCGCTTCTCGGCGCTGACCTGAAGCGAGTTGTAGTTGGAATTGCCGATAGTGTCTTCGGCGAAGATGTCGGAGAAGACGGGCACACCGTCGGGCGGACAACCGGCGCCCGTGGTGGGCTGGCAGAGCGGAGACGAATACGGGCGCAGGCCGACGAGGGTGATGGGATGTGGATTGGGGCCAGTCACGGTCTTCACGGAACCATAGGGGAGGTGTATTGTGAAGCCGGTGGGAATTTCGTTGGCGGCGATGGTGAAGGAGGAATCGGCCTGAAAAGGCCCGCAAGCGAGACTGGGATCGTGGGCGAGCGAGGACAGCGCATTGAGGTCGAGGCAGGGCTGGGCCAGGCCGTAGTTGAGGTCGTGGGAGGCGAGAAGACGGTGGCCTTGCGAGCCGACGTAGGCAATTTGCAACAGAGTGTCGGCGGGCAACTCGCGTTGGATCGTGAAATTGTACTGCTCGGCGTATTGGGTGCGTTCGTTACGTTGAAACTCGCCGTAGAGGGTGATGGGCCGGAAGCGCGACCAATCGACGGGCTGGCCCCGCGGGGGATTCAAGATTCCGTTAAACGGGTTAGGATTGACTGTGCCATTTTGCCCGAGGAACGGCGTGTTGAAGAAGACGTTGCTGAACGAAGAGCTGCCGCCGAAAGGAGGCTCGGCGCTGAATTGTTCGAGAACGAGTTGTTCGACTGGATTGTAGAAGATGCCGTAGCCGGTGCGGATGCTGGTTTTCCCGACCGACCCGAACACTTTGTTCCAGAAGCCGGAGTCCGATGTAGGGCTCCAGGCGAGGCCGATGCGCGGCGCGAACGATTTGTAGTAGGTCGGGATGAGCGCGTCGGGGACGCCGGGGTCACCGGGGAAGACTAATCCCAAGGGGTTGACGGCCGCAGCGGGACCGGTTGGGCTGCAATCGTTGCTGCCGAAGGTTTGGACGAGGGGATTGCCGGCACTTAGTTGGCAGGGGTAGATCTGTGTTTCCTGGCCAGGCCGGAAAGTCTGGACGCGCCGGCCAATGTCCTTGAGTGGCGTGGTAAGTTCCCACCGTAGACCATAGTTGAGTGTGAGATCTTTACGTACCTTCCAACTGTCTTGCGCAAACAGGTAAAGCGCCGTGCTTCGCACGTTTTCGGTTTGGGCCGAACCTTGGCTGTAGCTGTTTGGAAGGCCGAGGAGGTAGTTGGGGAAGATATCGTCGCCTCCGACGCCGTTGGTGCCACCGCGGTTGAACATAAACTGTCCGTTCACGTTGTAATAGAGGGTCTGATCGAAACGCATGCGGCGCACATCGGCCCCGAACTTAAAGGTATGGGGGCCGGTGACATTGGTAAAGCTGTCGGACCACTGGAAGCTATTGCCGATCTGAGGCAGCTCGCCCTCGGAGTTGTTGCCGATGGTGAATCCGCCACTTAACTGAATGAAGGGCACACCTTCGTGGTCCGCGCCGAGGCCGGGAGTGATGCCCAACCTCGGGTTGGCGGGGTCGGAGAAGCACTGGCTGGCGGGAACGGTCTTGCAGGAATCCTGGACCAATTCGGTGTTGAGGGGGTGGTTAAAATTGAGCTGGCCCTCGCGGAAGTAAGTGAATCGCGCTTCATTCACGATGCTGGGGGTGACCGTCCAGGCTTCGCTCAAATTGTATTGCTGACTGCGCGTGCTGTAGTTGGAACCGAAACCGGGGACATCAGCACCGGCCGCCTGGAAGCGTGAAAACGGACGACTGTCGGTGGAGTCATCGAAGAAATAGTTGAAGCTGAGCTGGTGCTGATCGTTGATGCGATGGTCGATGCGCGTGGTGGTTTGGACATCTCGACTCGCCTCCACGGGCACGAGCTGGAGCTGGTTCGAGCCGAGGTTGGGCAGAGGAACGTACTGGTTCATCAAGGCGACGGCGGTCGGATCAAAACACTGCGTGGGGATTTTGTTGTTGGGAAAGATGGCGCTCCAAGGCGTGCCGGGGGCGATGTTGGCTCCGCCCTCCTGGGCAACGGCGCCAGCGCAGCCCGGCCTCTGGTTAATAGCGTTGGCGAGGAAGCTATCGGTCAGTGTGCCGCTAAAAGGGCCTTGCGGTCCGTTTGGACCTTGCGAGAAGTCGCCGGCGCGCTCCGCGGCAGTGGGGACGGTGACGAGGTCGGACGGGATGCCCTGACGAATGACGCGATTTTCGGCGGAAAGGAAAAAGAACGTCTGGTTCTTCTTGATGGGTCCCCCAAGAGTACCACCGTACTGATTCTGATTGAACTTGGGCTTGGCGGTGTCAAAGAATCCGCGAGTGTCCAGCGCAGTATTCCGGAAGAATTCGTAGAGGTCTCCATGAAACTCGTTAGTGCCGCCTTTGGTGACGACGTTGACGACCGATCCGGAGTTGCGGCCATACTCGGCGTCGAAGGTATTGGTCAGAACGCGAAACTCTTCGATGGTGTCGGGGGAGGGCTCGACAGCCGGCGTGGCGATGAACAAGTCATTGGCGTCGCCGCCGTTTACGTTGAAGTTGTTCGAGCGGCCTCGGCCGCCGTTTACCGACACCACTCCGGCGTTCTCACTGCCGGCAAAAAGGTCGTAGCCTTGCTGGGACTGCACGCCGGGCTGTAGTTGCAATAGCTGATACGTGTCCCGAGAGTTGAGGGGTAAGTTGACTACGGTCCGGGAATTCATCACGGCGCCGAGTTGAGTGCTGCTGGTCTCCACTAACGCGGCTTTGCCCTGGACCGTGACCGTCTGATCGATCTCGCCGAGTTCCAGCGCGCCGCTTATGTTGATTACGTGGCCGAGCGTTACTTCCACATGCGGCTGCGAAAATTTCTTGAATCCGGTTGCCTCGATCTCAACCGTATACACACCCACGGGCAGAGACGGGAGAACGAACTCGCCCGAAGTGTCAGAGGTCACGGACCGCTTAACGGCGGCACCTTCCAGTTTCGCGGTCACTTTAGCGCCCGGAATCACGGAGTCCGAAGCGTCTTTGACCGTGCCTTGAATAGTTCCCGTGGTTTGCGCAAGCATTACGTGCGCCAAAACAACCAGGAAGCACGCGCAGGCACGAATTGTTTTCCGTTGCATAGCACCTTTCGGAGCGTGCGCAGACACGGTACTCACGCGGATTTCACTTAGCCCCGAACGTTACTCAAGAGAAGCCCTGACGATCAGGAGAGGGTAATAAAAGGTCTACGACCAAGTCAAGCGTGTTGCTACACTCGTTTCCCAGGTGAGGTCATGAACGATTCTTGCCATCGCGACCTGGGAATGCGCTGCCCCATCGGGCGGCGGGATTTCCTGAATGGAATCGCTCTGGTAGTGGAAGCCTCTGTGGGGCCACAACTCGCAGGCGCTTACGCTTACACCGACGGCGCCATCGACCAGGCGTGGCGCGCCGTTCAGGAGCTGACGGGCGCCTCGAAGGGGTAAGTTCAGCCGCCGTGCGGCGAAAGACAGCCGGGGTTATCCTTCACGACGGCTCCCTCGCCGTGGCCGCCCAAATCCACCATCAGTTGCTGGAGCGCGCCATCGTGCAGCACGTTGTTGCTGATAACGCAGTGTTGCAGCTCCTTGTAGACGATGCCGTAAGAGGGCGACCAGACACCGCTATCGTTATCGTCGCGTCCGACTTGCAGGTTGTTGGCGGAACAAGTAACCCCGCGCGTGCCCTCCAGCCGGATCTGGGAGGAATCATAGGTGCCGGGTTTGGCATTCTTCCCGCTGCGCTTGAGAAAATTGCCGGTGATGCTCATCTGCTCGCCGCCCAGCACGGCCAGCCCGCAGGTTCCCGCGCGATCGATGAAGTTTCCGGTGATGTTGTAGCCGTCACCGCCGGCAATCAGAATGCCTTCGCGGTTCCACTCGATGCGATTCCCGGTGAAGGTACAAGAGGCGTTCTCTTCACGCGCGGCAAAGCCGGCACCGTCGTTTCCGGAAAGCCAATTGTCGAGGAAGAATCCGTCCCAACCGCGCAGCGAAATGCCGTCGCCGCCATTGTAGGCGATCATCGAATGACGGATGGAGAAGCACCAGGCGCGTGTGAGGCGCACGCCGTCGCCCGTGAAATTGGCGATCTGGCAGCGCTCGATGCGAAACGTATCTTCCTGCTTGCCATAGTCCGGCTTGTTGAGCCAGACGCCGTGCACGCCCGCGCCAAGTTTGCCTCCATCGAGGGAGAGCCCTTCGATGGTCACGCCAAATGCACCTGTGATGTTGAGCACGCACTTGGCGTGTTCGTCCGCCAGCCGGATCACGGAGCCGAAACCATGCTCGTAATCCCAGGCTGGAATGCCGGTGAGTGAAACGTGTGGGCGCATTTGCAGTTCGGCGCTCCGATAGACGCCAGGTGGCAGGAACACCGCGCCGCCTCGCGCGGCCGCGGCGTCGATCGCACTCTGGATCGATTTGGTGTCGTCGCTTCTTCCATCGCCCTTGGCTCCGAATTGACGAGCGTTCAAAACGGTGTCCGCTTCGCCCTTGGCGGCGGCGCTTATCCCTGGCCGCATGGCCAGCCACACTCCGCCGAGCGCGGCGGCCCGAGCGATCTGCCGTCGCCCGGAAACTGGTTTCACAACGTCTTCCGGCATGTTGATTAAGACCCTCCTGTCAGGTTCACGATAAAGTATATGTCGGATCGTGCCATGTCCATCTCCCGCCGCGAAATGATCCTCGGTGCCGGCGCCGTATTCGGCCATGCTTTCGTGGCCAGTCCGCAAAGCGATCCGCACACGCCTTGGTACCAGACCATGCGGCGTTGCGGGCAGGTGAACTTCAATGAGCGCGATCCCATCGAGCTGAACATCGACGAGTGGCTCGATTACTGGACCAGTCTGAAGATCAACGCGCTCCTGCTCAATGCGGGCGGCATTCTCGCGTTCTACCCCACGCGAATTCCGTATCACCACAAGAGCCAGTATCTCGGCGACCGCGACCTTTTCGGCGACTTCACCAAAGCGGCCAAGAACCGCGGCCTCCGCGTGGTGGCGCGAATGGATTGCAACTACGCGTGGGAAGAGGCGTGGAAGGCGCATCCGGAGTGGTTCGAGCGAAACGCTGACGGCTCGCCGGTGCGTCATGACCAATCCAGCTGGCTCTACAAGACGTGCATGTACTCGACGTATTTTACCGAGCAGATGCCCGTGATCCTTCGCGAGATCAACTCCTTTTATGATGTCGATGGGTTCTTCACTAACGGTTGGCCGGGAGCCGAGGGCCCATCGTCCTGCCACTGTCCGGGGTGTCGCGGCATGGGCGATCCCGCGAGTCCTGAATTTCGCGACCGCCATTTAGCGCGATTGATCGAAATCTGGAAATTGTGGGATGCCACGGCGAAGCAGAAAAAGTGGGACAGCGTTTACGTCGGCAATTTGGGCGGCGGCATTCACGCGTCGACGGATTTGAAACAGATTGCCGGCGTCGCCGGCTGGTTCAACGCCGATCACCAAGGGCGCACGGGCAATACACCGATCTGGGACTGCGCGCAGCAAGGGCGCGTGGCTCAGTGCGTCATGAAAGGCCGCACGATCACTAACGTCACCGGTGCCTATGCTAACAGCCATCCGCTCTGGCGGCACACGGCGAAGGCGCCCGAGGAAGCGACCATGTGGATGGCGCAAACCACGGCGAGCGGCATGGTGCCCTGGTACCACTGGCTGGGCGGTGCGCCAAAAGACTTGCGCTGGCGCGAAACGGGACGGCAGTTCTTTGATTGGATCGCCACGCACGAACAGCACTTCATCAATCGGCGGTCGGTGGCAAACATCGGCGTGGTGTTCTCCGAGCGCGGCAATGCGTTCTACAAACCGCCTGGCGGAAGCGATCCGTCTGAGTTCCTGCAGGGCCTGTATTACGCGCTTCTGAACACGAGGTATCCGTTCGATTTCGTGCATGAGGATGACTTGGCCGCGGAGACGGTCGGAAAATACGCGGTGCTGCTGCTGCCGAACGTGGCGCTGCTGAGTGACACACAGTGCAGGCAATTGGAGCAGTACGCGGCAAGCGGCGGCTCACTGCTCGCAAGTTTCGAGACCAGCCTTTATGACGAGCGGGGCAACGAGCGTCCCGATTTCGGCCTGGCAAAACTGTTTCAGGTGAATAAGACGGCTGCTGTCCAGGGCCTGAAGGGAAACGCTTCGTACGCGCGCATTCTGCGAAGTCATGAAATCCTGCGCGGGTTTGAGAATACTTCCGTGCTGCCGGGAGCCGAGTTTCGTGTGCCGGTTCGCTCTGGCGCCTCCGCTCCGGTCCTTGCCGTGCTGCCGCCCTATCCCGCATTTCCGCCTGAAATGGTTTATCCGCGGTCCGAGCCGGCGTTGGAACCCGCGATAGTGCTCGGCGAGCACGGCCACAGCCGCCTGGCGTACATCCCTGGCGACCTTGATCGCAGCTTTTGGCGCTCCGGCAATCCTGATCTCAGCCGGTTACTAAAGAACACGATCGGTTGGCTAGTGCACGATCAGGTGCCGGTGACGGTAACGGGCGATGGGGTTCTCGAAGTGTTCGCATGGGAGACCGATCCTGGATTTGCTCTGCATCTCCTGAACTACACGAATCCCAACATGCTTCGCGGCTGGTTCACCGCGACGTACCCAGTCAGCCCGCAAACCGTGCGCGCGGAATTGCCGGAAGGAATCGAGGGCGGTCGTGTTGATCTGCTGCGGGCGGGAACGTCCGTTCCTCTGGAGCGCAAAGGCCGGCAGGTCGAGTTCACGGTGCCCGCTGTGCGGGATTACGAAGTGGCCGTGGTCACCCGCTGACTCGGGTGAACCGATGTGATATCGTTGCCTACGATGAGTACCCTACATTCCTTCTCTCGCCGCTCGTTTCTCGCACTGACCGCCGCTGCACCCGCGTTACCGGCCTTGGCTCAGAGCAAGCGCATTCCGATCGGTCTAGAACTGTACTCCGTGCGCGACCAGTTGAAGCAGGATCTCGCGGGCACCGTGCGCGCCGTGGCTAAGCTGGGCTACGAAGACGTTGAGTTCTACGCACCCTACTTCCAATGGACCGACGCGCAGGCCAAGGACGTGAGAAAGCTGCTGGACGATCTCGGGATTCGCTGCCTCTCCACACACAACGGGCCGCAGTCCTTCGAAGCGGCTGGCATTTCGAAGGCGATCGAACTCAATCAAATCATCGGCAGCAAGTTTGTTGTGCTGGCCAGCGCCGGAAGAGTTAACGGCCTCGATGGCTGGAAAGCGGTTGCCGAGCGGCTCAACCAGGCCTCCGAGAAATTGCTGCCGCTGGGACTGCGCACCGGTTACCACAACCATCAGGCGGAGTTCAAACCCGTCGATGGGAAGCGGCCAATCGAAATCCTCGCCGCCAACACCAATAAGGATGTCATGCTCCAGCTCGACGTCGGCACGTGCATTGAAGCCGGTTCCGATCCCGTGGCCTGGATCAATCAGAACCCCGGCCGCATTCGTTCCCTCCACTGCAAGGATTGGTCGCCGGACGCCGGGAAAGGCTACAAAGTTCTGTTCGCCGAAGGCGTGGCGCCGTGGAAGCAGATCTTCGAGGCGGCCGAAAAAACCGGCGGCGTTGAGTACTACCTCATCGAGCAGGAAGGCAGCGAGTATCCGCCGCTTGAAACGGCGGAGCGCTGCCTGGCGACGTTCCGGAAGATGCAGGGCTGATAGATCGCGCCGAATGGCGCCTGCCATAGATTGTTAAACAGGAGATCAGACTGGTGAGAATTTCGCTCGCTTTCTTTCTACTTTCTCTTGCACCGGCCGCTTGCGTTTTCGCATTCGAAGAGAATCCACCCACACTCGCAACGGGAGCTTCCGCCCCGGATTTCGCTCTCCCCGGCATTGACGGGAAAACGTACCACTTGGCCGACTTTGCCGGCAGCAAGGTTCTGGCCATCGTCTTTACCTGCGATCACTGCCCCACGGCTCAACTCTATGAAGACCGCATCAAGAAACTCGCGGCGGATTATCGCGATCGCGGCGTCGCCGTGGTGGCCATCCAACCGAATGACCCGAAATCCGTTCGTCTCGACGAAATGGGGTACACGGATCTTTCCGATTCCTTCGAAGAAATGAAGATCCGTGCGAAGCAGAGCCATTTCAACTTTCCTTATTTATACGATGGCGAGACGCAAGCCACGGCCCGCAAGTATGGCCCGACCGCGACTCCTCACGTCTTCATTTTCGATAGCGAGCGCAAGCTGCGTTACCAGGGACGCGTGGACGATAGCTCGCGCGAAGCGCTAGTCAAACGGCACGATGCGCGAGATGCGATCGATGCGCTGTTGGCCGGCAAGGCCGTGTCGGAACCGAAAGCGCCTACGTTCGGTTGTTCCATCAAATGGGCGTCGAAAGAAGAGGGCCGCGAGGCCGAGATGGCCGAGATTGAGCGGGAACCTGTAAAAGTGGACTTGGTGGATGCCGCCGGATTGAAGGCTCTGCGCAAGAACGCCGCGGGCAAGGTGCTGCTCGTGGATTTCTGGGCCACCTGGTGCGGCCCGTGCGTGAAGCAGTTTCCGGAGTTTCAAACCATGTTCCGCATGTACCGGCATCGGCCCTTCGAAATGGCCACAGTAGCCACCAATTACCCAGACGAGAAGAAAGGCGTCATTGCGGAGCTCCAGCGGCAGCACGCCTCCAGCAAGAATCTGCTCTTTGGCACCACGGACAACTACGGCTTGATGGCCGCATTCGATCCCACTTGGAATGCTGGCGTCCCGTACACCGTCCTCATTCGTCCCGACGGCACGGTGGCATTTAAGCACCAGGGGCCGATCGATCCCATCGAGCTGCGCCGCGTGATCCTGGCCAATTTGCCCGACGACGATTACATCGGGATCAAGGCCCACTGGAGCAAGCCATAGCGGGGCGAGCTTATGACATCCCAACCGCATCTCTTCTCGCCGCTCGCCATTCGCGGTGTCACGTTCCGCAATCGTATCGCCGTCTCTCCCATGTGCCAGTATTCGAGCGATGACGGCTTCGCGAACGATTGGCATCTGGTACACCTTGGCAGCCGTGCCGCCGGCGGTGCGGCACTCATCATCACCGAAGCCAGCGCGGTCGAAGCGCGCGGGCGTATCAGTCCGAAGGACCTGGGCATTTGGAAGGATGAGCACATTGAAAATCTCGCCCGCATCGCCCGGTTTGTGAAGGCGCAGGGTGCGGTTCCAGGCATTCAGATCGCTCACGCGGGCCGCAAGGGTAGTACGCGCGTGCCCTGGGAAGGTGACGCGGTGGTCTCCCGCGAGCAAGGTGGTTGGCAGACGGTGGCCCCCAGTCCAGTTCCGCTCCGCCCTGGTGAGCCGGTGCCCGCGGAGTTGAGCCATGCGGACATTCGCGCGATCGTGGACGCTTTCGCCGCCGCTGCCCAGCGAGCGCATGCGGCGGGCTTCGAGGTGGTCGAGATCCACGGCGCGCACGGTTATCTGATCAACGAGTTTCTCTCGCCGCTGTCAAACCACCGAACCGATGAGTACGGGGGGCCGTTCGAGAACCGGGCGCGCTTTGCCTTAGAAATCGTCACCGCCGTGCGTGCGGTGTGGCCCGAGAACTTGCCGCTGTTCCTGCGCATTTCGGTAAGCGAGTGGGTGGACGGCGGGTGGAGTGTGGACGATTCGGTGGCGCTCGCCACGAAGGTTCGCAATCTCGGCGTGGATCTGCTGGATTGTTCCTCTGGCGGCAATTCACCAGATGCCCGGATTCAGCTCGGCCCCGGTTACCAGGTGCCATTCGCCGAACGAATCCGCCGTGCAGCGGGAGTACTCACCGGCGCCGTCGGAATGATTACCGAGGCCCGCCAGGCCGACGAAATCATCCGCGCTGGCCGCGCGGACCTTGTACTGATGGCGCGCGAATTCCTGCGCGATCCCTATTGGCCCCTGCACGCAGCCCCGGTTCTCCAAACCGAAGCCGCGGTTCCCCTGCAGTATCTCCGCGCGTTTCCAAAACCCCAAAGCGGCAGCTAGCGCACCTCGTTCAACTTGCCCGTGGCCACATCGTAAATGTAGCCGTGGACCGGAATACCTTTGGGCACCAATGGATGCGATTGGATGCGGTGCACGTCGTCGCGCACGCTTTGTTCCTGGTTCTTGATGGTGAGCCACTCGATGTATTCGCCAGCCCGCGATCCGGGACCTTTGCCCACGTCCTTCCAGGCTCCATTCTCGAGTGCGGCCGTATCCAAGCTGTGAGCCAGCAGGTCGCGAATAATCTCGTTCGTGAAAAACTCCATGCCGCAGTTGGTGTGGTGGATGACGAACCACTCGTTGGTTCCCAGCAGCTTGTGCGAGATCACCAAAGAGCGAATCACGTCGTCACTCGCGCGGCCGCCTGCGTTGCGGATCACGTGCGCGTCGCCTTCCGCCAAGCCTGCGTATTTGGCGGGGTCCAAACGCGCGTCCATGCATGTCAGGATCGCAAAGTGCCGCGCGGGCGGCATCGCAAGTTTGCCCTTATCCCCAAACTGGGCGGTATACTTCTGATTCGCAGCAAGAACTTCGTCTACGATTCGACTCATATGTTCTCCTCTGAGATTCTAGGCTATCATACCAATCCCTATCGAGATTGTTACAATTGTTGCGGAGCGACCTCATGACTTCCAGACGTAGTTTTCTATTCGCCGCGGCTTTAGCGCCCCTGGCGAAATCCGCCCCCAAAGTTACTTCGAAGGAACGCGTGGACCGTGCGCTGCAAGGTGACAAGCCGCTCGACCGGCCGCCCTTCAGTTATTGGCACCACTTCGGTTTGCAAAACCAACCGCCGGAAAATCACGCCCGCGCCACGCTCGCCTTCCATCGCGAGTTTCACACCGACCTCGTCAAAGTCATGAGCGACTTCCCGTATCCCAAGCCGAACGGGAAATGGTATGAGCTCACCGTGCTGGACAATCCCTTTCCCGCTGAACTGCGCGCGTTGGAACTGATTCGCGACGGGCTGGGCGGCGAGGCTTACTTTGTCGAGACGATCTTCAACCCGTGGAATGTGGCGGAGAAACTCTCGTCACCCGCGGACGTACAACAGTTGAAGCGCGAAAATCCCAAGGCGCTCGCCGATGCGTTGGAGGCGATCGCGCGCTCCGAGGCGAATCATGCCCGAAAAGCCATCGCCACCGGCGCCGCGGGAATCTTCCTCGCCATTGCCAACGCCCAGCCGGAGTTCCTCAGCCAGGAAGAGTACGCGAAGTGGAGTGAGCCCTACGATCGCGTCGTCCTGGATGCCGTGAAGGACGCGCACCTCAACATCCTCCATCTGCATGGCGATCACGTTTACTTGAATCACTTCACCAAACCGTGGCCCGCGCATGCCGTCAACTACTCGGTGCATGGCACGGGCGTGCCTTTCCAAGAGTTCCGGAAGAGCTACCAGGGGATGCTAATGGGTGGCTTAGACGAGAAAAACTTCCGCTCGCTCGATGAAAAAGAGCTGAAAACCGAATGGCAGCGCGCCCAGGAGCAGGCAGGCACACGTTTCATCTTAGCGCCGGGCTGTTCGGTGCCGAACGATTCCACCGACGCCGAACTCAATCGATTAGTCACCGTAATCGGCGCGTGAACTTACTCCGTGCGCAGCGCCTGCATCGGCTCGATGCTGGCAGCACGGCGGGCAGGCACCAAACCCGCGAGCAACGCGCACGCCGCAAGCAGCACTACCGCGCCACCAAGCACCACGGGATCGTAGCTCTTCACGCCGTAGAGCTGACTGGCCAGTAAGCGGCTCACCGACAACTCCAGCGGGATGCCGATCGCCAATCCGACGCCGATCAGCAAGAGGGCACTGCGCAGCACCATGGCCACCACCTGGCCACGCGCGGCGCCAAGTGCGATGCGGATGCCGATTTCGCCCGTCCGTCGAGCCACCGAATAAGCCGTGACGCCGTAGAGCCCGATACAAGCAAGCAGCAGCGCCAGAATGCCGAAGGCAGACGTCAACCGCGCCATCAGCCGCTCCTTGTTGAAGTTCAAGCTGACCAGTTCATCGAAGGTGAGGATGTCGATCACTGTGAGATTGGAATCAACCTGCGCAATGGCGTTTCGCACGGGAGGTGCGAGGCTTGCCAGGTTCCCGGCGGTGTGCAGTTCGATGGAGCTGATGTAATTCGAGCGCGCCTTGTCCGGCCATTGCTGGGCCGATACCTGCATTAACGGCAGGAAAAACATGGGCCCCGCCGGTTCGTAAGGGTCCTCCCACTTCGCATCTTGGACAACACCAACAATCTCGTAATCGAGACTGTGTTTGGCGTCGCCCTGGCCGAAGTGCCGGCCCAGCGGGTTCTCATTCTTGAAGTATTTCCGGGCAAAGGTCTCACTGACGACCGCGATGTGGCGAGAAGCTGGCGTGTCGCGCTCGTCAATCAATCGCCCGCGTACTAGGCGTGTGCCGATGGTCTCAAAGTAGTGCGGGCTCACGCGGACCCAGGATGAATAATCCCGGTCTTCTTGCCGGGCAGGAACCGGGCGGCCTTCGAAAGCGATATTGCCCTCCCAGTTGTCTCCCGCCATTGGCGCATATTGCGCAAGGCTTGCACTTCGAACTCCAGGTATCTGTTCCAGCCGTTCGCGAAGCTGGCGGTAAATGGCAGCGATTCTCTCTTGCCCGTACCCCGTAAAAGCCGGGTCCACCTCCACGATCAACCGGTCCTTCGTTTCAAATCCGAAGCGCTGATGTTGGAGGTTCCACAAGCTTTGTGATAACAGGCCTGCGCCGGCCAGCAAAACCAATGAAAGCGTGGCTTGCAGCACCACCAGGGACCTCTGCGGGAAAGTCGCTCGTGCTCCGGTGGTCCGGTTGCCACCGCGCAGAGCCTCAACGGGATCGGCATGGGAAGAGACCCACGCGGGCAGAGTACCGAAGACAATGCCCGTCACAAGCGAAAGCAGAAAGGTGAAGCCAAGTACGGGCAAAGAAGGGGCCGCTTCAATCGGCACATACTTGGCGCCGTGGAACGCAAGCAGTAAGAAGGCGCGCGTTCCCGCGAACGCCACAGCCAGCCCGGCCACTCCGCCAATGAGTGCCAGCAGTACGCTCTGGGTCAGGCTTTGATAGATGAGCCGCCGGCGCGGCGCGCCGAGGGCCACGCGTACGGCGTTCTGAACGCGGCTGGCGCTTCTACGCGCGAGCAGCATGGTGGCAAGATTGGCGCAAGCGATGAGCAGCACCAGGCCGGACGCCAACAGGAGCACCTTGATGCTATCGCCCGCCTGCCGCTGCATGCTGGCGATGCCTCTGCCGCCGGGTGCCAAACGAACGCGCTGCCTGGCAATGGCTTTCGTATCCTCCGCGCTCGGTTGCGACCCCGCCTGCGCCATCAACCATTGCTTTAGCTCCACATTGAGCTCGGATTCCACCGTGGCCGGCCGCGCACCAGGCTTCAGCCGGCCGATGATATAGAGCCAATGGTCACCAGCATTCTTCAATAGCGAGTTCTCGCCGCGCATCAATGGCTCGACGGCAAGCGGGATCCAGAAATCCGGCGGATCCTCGCGCAGCGTGTCTCCGAAGAACCCCGGCGGCGCGATGCCGACAACCGTGATCGGCGTCCCGTCGATTACAAAGACAGAGCCGATGACCGCTGGGTCCAAAGCGTGGTGCTGCTGCCACGCGCGGTAGCTCATGACCGCGACTGGCGGCGCGCCTGCCGCATCGTCGGTGGGCTTGATCGCGCGGCCCGCGTACGCCGCGACTCCGAACATCGTGAAATAGTTGCCAGATACGAATTGGCCCACGAAAGGTTGCGCAGCCGCAGAGACACCGCCCTGGCGAACGCTCATCGTGTCAGCGCTCGCCTGGAACGCCGCCATCTCGGCGAATTCGGGCGTGTGATCCCGGAGGTGTTGGTACAAGGAGTAAGAAAAAATGCTGTGGCTCCCCTGATACCCACCGATCACGCAGCAGCGATTGCCATCGCCCACCCTGTACAGCGCCTTCGGATCCGTCACCGGCAGCGACTTCAGCATCACCGCGTGCACCAGCGTGAAAACCGCCGTGTTCGCCCCAATGCCCAGCGCCAACGTCAGCACGCAAACCAGCGTGAATGCCTTGTTCTTGCGCAACTGCCGCGAGGCATAGCGCAGATCCTGCCAAAGGTGGTCCAGCCACATCCAACGGCCTGCTTCATAGAAGCGCTCTTCAATGTTCATGACGTTCCCCACGTTGCGATGCGCCATCATCCGTGCGTCTTCCATGCTGAATCCGTGCTCGCGCAGCCGGTCCGTCTCCAGTTCCAAATGCGCTCGCAGTTCTTCGGAGAAGTCGCCCTGATTCCGCTTGCTGCGCCAGAACATATTCAGCCCTCCATGGTTTCGGGCCCCAGCACCCGTCCGATGGCCGTGGCCAGTTTGCGCCACTGGCTGGTCTCGTGCGCCAGTTGCTTGCGTCCGTCTTTAGTCAGCGAGTAAAACCTCGCCTTGCGATTATTCGAGGAAATCCCCCACTTCGCCGAGATCCATCGCTTCGTCTCGAGGCGCTGCAGTGCCGGGTAAAGCGCCCCATGATCCACCAGCAGAACGTCCTCAGACTGTTCCTGGATGGCCCGCGCAATGCCTTGCCCGTGCTGCGGCCCAAAAACCAGCGTGCGCAGAATGAGCAGGTCCAGTGTGCCCTGGAGCAGGGCGATGCGGTCTTTTTCCTCTCGGGTTAGCATTCCACCCGAGTATGCACGTCTTCGGGTTACCTGTCAACCCATAGAAATCTATTACTAGCGGCTGATCTGGAACTTCACCACCGCCCGCCCAAGCTGAATCTCGTCTCCCGGCTCGAGCTTCACGCCGCGCGCGTTGCGGTGTACTTCCTGGCTGAGCCCGTCGCGGATGATCCACAGCCCGCAATCGCCCTCTTTGTTCCCATGCTGGTACCAGCGGTCGTTATATAGCCTGTACTCCCCCGTCTTCTTCGAGTACACGATGTGCGCGTGCTCTCGCGAAACCGTGCTGTTCTCTTCCGTAAACGCCAGATCGTTGCGCCGCGACGGTCCCTTCTCGCGATAAACCTCCACCGTCCGCCCAATGTTGGTCCGCTCTTTATTTAAAAGAATCTCCGGCGCGTCGGCCGTCCCCCTCACCACCACCAGCCGCGCCGCGCGCCGCGCTGTCCCACTTGTCACCTCTTTTTTCGGAACCGACTCCGTCTCCACTCTCAACCATTCCTCCGGCGCACCCGGCAGTTCCGTCGTCGCCTCAAACGCCACTTCCAGATCCTCGGGGAACCGGTAATTCACTCGCGCCAGCCGCTCGCGGATCTCCTGCTCAAAGTAGCCTTTCAGAAAATCGCTCTTGAGAAACGCCGCCTCTTCCTCACTCACCCCGCGCACAAAAATGCGCACTAGGTTAAACGGAAACACTGTCCTCCCGCCGACGTGCTGGCCCTTCTTCACGATCTCCTCCAGCACAGCCAGCCGAATCTCGGCGAGTTCCGGCGCGTCCTTCGGCGCAAGCGCCGCGTCAAACGGCGCTTCGAAAATCGTCTTGCCCAGTCTCTCGATCAGGTCGGTAAGGCTCATGGCTCCCTCTGCGGTGGTGTTGGCGTGGGAATGATCCCCAAGTCCGCCGCTGCCTCCGCGATCTCCCTCGCGATCGGCGCCGCTAGCGATCCGCCGTACCCCCCGTGCTCCACCATCACCACGAACGCGATGCGTTTCGCCGCGTCTCCACCGTACGGCGCGAAGCCCGCAAACCAGGAGTGCGGCTGCCCCTCGCCCAGTTGCGCCGTCCCGGTCTTCCCCGCGATGCTCACCTTCGCTCCCTTCATCGCCCTCCGTGCCGTGCCATCCGTCACCACACTCCGCATGGAATCCGCCAGGAATCCCGCCACGTCCGGCGGCACCACAGTCACCGGCGCGCCCGCTTGATCCACTATCCACCGTGCAGCAGGCGCGACGCCGCCATTGGCAATCGCCGCGCTCACCCGCGCCATCTTAAACGGAGTCGCCAAAATCGGCCCTTGCCCGTATGCCGCGAACGGCAGCATCGCTTGCAATTCGGCGGGGTCCGCGTCCGGCAATCCCAGCAATCCGAGCGTGCTCCGCAGAGCCGCTGCACCCACACTAAACACGCCGAGCTGCGCAAAGTAAGCGTTGCAGGAAACGGTAATGGCTCGCCGCATGTCCAGCGTGCCGTGTGCCGCATCGCCCACGTCATCCTTAATAATGCGTCGCCATCCCGGAATCAGCGTGCCGCCACGCCCGCCCGCAACAGGTCTGCACGTAAATGTCTTGCTGGCCAGTTTCGGATCGATGCGCAGCGCCGCGATCGCGGTGACGAGCTTGAAAGTCGATCCTGGCGGATATTCCCCGTACCGCGCGCGATCCAGCAGTTCGTCGGCCGATGCGTGACCACCGCCCTCGGGCGCCGGAAGACTCACCAGCGCCAGCACGTCTCCCGTCCGCGCGTCCATCACAACCACCGCGCCCTTCTCTCGCTTGGCCAGCCGCAAGCGCCGCTCGAGAATCTCCGTAGCACGCACTTGCAGGCGAATGTCGATCGACGTCCGCACGTTCCTGTCCCGGCTGCGCAATTGCGCCATGTCTGCGTTCCATGGGTGGTGCCGGTAGCGCACCAGCGGAATCAGCTCGCTGTAGTCGCGATACCCTTGCAGCTTCTCATTGGCATCGTGTTCCACCAGCGATGCATTCGTCGCGTGAAAATTCTCGCCCGTACGCCAGTCTCCCAAAAAATGCGCCGCCAGTTCGTGAAACGGATAGTGCCGGTTGTCCAGCCGCGAACACACATCATCCAGCGAGATTCCCATCTGGTCGTATTGGCCTCGATAGCGCTCCAGTTCTTTCCAATCGCTTGTGGCCAGCAACACGCCGTTGCGATCGTAAATGTTCCCTCGCGGGATCTCGCGCGCCATCGACGTGAGCCGCGGATTGTGCTGCGCCCGCTTCACGCCGTCACTTGCAAAGATCCTGACGTCTCGCGCCAGGAAATCCTGATCGCGCACCACCTGGATATACCCCGCCCGCACCACCAGCACGAGCGCACACACTCCAAGAGCCACCGCCACTACATGCAACGGCCGCGCAAACGGGTCAGCAATCTCCGACCGGCTGGGTTCATTCGAAATAGAGAGAATCACCGCGAACAGAAAAAAATTCGCCAGCATCGCCGTGTTGCCGTAGCTGAGGAACGGCGAGACCACCCCCGATAGCGGAACCGCGCCCAGCACGCCGCCCGAGATCAGCAGCATCTCCAGAGCAAACAGGCTGGCCAGGCCCAGCACCAGGAACATCGCGTATTCCGATGCCGCCCGGCGCGCAATCCGGAACGACCTTCTCACTAGAAACGCAAACAACAGCCCAATAATCGCGACACCCGCGAAGCCCCACTCTTCTCCAATCGCCGGCAAAACCAGATCCGTGTGGCCGGCAGGGATCAGCGCCGGGTCGCCCCAGCCCGGCCCCGAGCCCCACAGCCCGCCCGTCGATAGCGCCCAAATAGAATGCGCCAGTTGATCGCCGCCCGAAACATCGTTGTCCCACGGGGAAAGCCACATCGAGACACGCGCCACCACTGTCGCCGGCTGGCCAAAATGGTAGCCGACGGCAACGCCTATCACCAGAATCACGATGCCCATGATCGCGAGCCCTGACTTTCCCCGCGCCACAGCGAACATCACCATGAACAGAAAGCCCGTCACCAGTGCCGGCCCCAGGTCCTTCAAAAAGAAAAATAGAACCAGCGCGCAGCCCGAGCCGCACATCACAGGCAAGGCCTCGGAGAAGCGCGGCAGATGCAGCCACGCGATCGGCCCCGGCGCCAATCGCTTCTCTCGCAGCTCGCGCAAGTGTTCCCACTTGCTCGCGAAATATCCCGCCATGAACAGCACCAGCAGCAGCTTGATCACTTCCACCGGCTGAAATGGTCCCAGGTTCACCTTCGAATCGCTTCCCGTCGGGCCCGACCCCAGCGTCAGCAGGAGAACGAACAGCAGAAAACTGGCCAGCAGCGGCGTGTAGATCCACTTCGCGAACCGTTTGTAATCGAAAAAGCGGAATAGCGGCAGCAGCAACGTTGCGCAACCCAGTGCCACACCCCAGGCGAACCTGCTGAACTCCAGCGTGTCGCGCAACGGGTCGCGCAGGCTGACGGCCAGGATCAGCCCTAGCCCGCTGAGCAGGTGAGTCGCGGGCAAGATCCCCGGATCGCCGCGAAACCCTCTCCACCGCCACAAGAAATGGACGGCCCAAAAGCTCACGAGATAAAGCGCCACCCACCCCGCAAACGCGAAAAGGAATTCGCGCGGCGTGCGCACCGCCAGCGCCGGCTTGAGCTTCGCCACCGGCACAAGCGCCACTCGCATCTCGCCTTTACGCGGCTTCTGCTGCTGCGCGGCCGCCTGCTGCTGAAGCTGATCCCGCAGCAAGTGCCACCGCGGCTCGCCTTCAATTTCCCGCCGCCCCACGCGCAACCGTGCCAGCGCTCCTACGTTCGGCAGCGGCCCGTGCGTCCGAATGTAGCTGGCGATTCTCTCCGCCACGAGTTCCCGCTCGGTGGGATCAGAAAACATCTGGAGAAACGGCAGCAATTGCTCTGGTTTCGTGACCGCGTTGAGATTCAAGATCTCACCGCGATCCAGCCGCGCCGATAAGTCCGAAAAGTTCGCCATCTTGGCGAACAGAACCAGTCCCAGCCCCGCGCACACTACCACCGACGCGGCCACCAGCCACGGCAACTCGCGCCGCCTCTCCGGGGGCGCCGTCTTTTCCCACGGCCCCACCTGGACGACGACCCGTTGCTCCCAACTCTTGGTCACCGCCACGCGTGCAACCTCCGGTTGGGTTTCCGTGGAGTGCTGGCCTTCTCGTTTCTCGCTTGCAGCAACTGGAGCTGCGTCCGGTCGTTGTAGAGCCGCTCCAGGTTCGCGCCAACGTTGGAGAATCCCTCGATCGGTTCGTATAGGGTCACCGCTCGGTGCAAATCACCTTGCGCCCTCGCAACATACTTCTTCGCGTCCTCTGATGACGGTTTCGCCTTCTGCGCCTGCTGCAATGCGTATTCCGCGCGATACAGATATCCGTCCGCCTGCTGCTCGAATTCGCGCGGACCCGCTTTGAACCCCAGCCGCTCGGCAACCGACAGCTCCGCTACCGCGCGCCCCACATTGTGGAAGTTGTACACATAGATGCGCGCCAGGCCCAGGTGCGGGTCCGGCGAGCGCCCGAGATCAGCGACGGCTTCTTCGAAACTCGCTTTTGCGCGCGCCGCTGCCTGGCTGTTTTGCGGGCTCGGCACGAGCGCAATGTATCCGTCACAGAGCGCCAGCTTGCCCTTCGCTGTCGTGCCTGCCCCATCCAATTCCACTGCGTGTTGCAGGCAGACACGCGCTTTCTGCCAATCGAAATCGCCGATCGATGGATCAGAACTGTTCCGGTATCGTTCAATCACGTCATCCGCCGCCGCCAAAAAACCGGCGCGCAAAGGCTCGCGTAACCACACCACCGGAGAATAGCGGCCCAGGGGAAGGTTGCGCTCGTTCAGTTGCTTGTAGAGGTTCCAGTCGGCGTTGATCTCCGCGACGCTGCTCTCTGTGTAGTCGCGATGCCCCCGAAGCGGCCGGCTGTCCCTCCAGAACCGGTACGCGTAGGCGGACTCGATATACGCCAGCGCGCCGATTACGAGACCAACGGCAATCGCGGCCGCGGGAATCCACACCTTCTTGAGGCGCGGCCAAATCGCGTGGAACTGCGCCGCAATGTCGGACGCCTTCTTTGACGGCGCCCGCGGCGAACTGCGGTCCTTCTCCACCGTCGGATTCACTTCCCACGCCCGCTGCTTCTCGGTTTCCGCATGCGTCGGACGATTGCCGAGAAACAACCGCAGATCCTGTTCCAGCTCCGCCGCCGTGGGATAACGATTCTCAATTTCACCCGCGAGTGTTTTGCGAATGACGGCCTTCAACGGAGCCGGACAATCCTCCGGCAGTGCGCGCGGCGGCCGTTTCGACCGGATCAGCTCTTCCAGCTTCTGCGCGCTTTGCGCCTGATACGGCGGGAAGCCCGCCACCATCTCGTACAGCGTCGCGCCCAGCGCCCAAAGGTCGGAATGTGGATCCACCTGCGCCCGCCGCAGCCGTTCCGGCGAACAATAGCTGGGACTTCCCAGGTTGTGGTACGTCAGGTGGTGCGTGAAGGTGATGGCCTTCGCGATGCCGAAATCCAAAAGGCGGACTTCGCTCGACGGGCAAATCTGGATATTCGACGGCTTGATGTCGCCATGCACTACCGCGCGCTTGCGCCCCTCGATCTCGATCTGAAATGAGTGCAGCTTGTCGAGCTGGTTCGAAACTTCTGCGGCGTACTCGGCAGCCCGCGCCGGATTGATCCGCTTTTCGCTTTGCAGGATCTCCGCCAGGCTCTTGCCTTCCACGTACTGCATCGCCACGAAGTAGCAGCCGTTCAGATCGCCCGAGTCGTAAACTTCCAGGAAGCGCGGGTCCACTTCATGAAGCTGCTTTTGGATGACAGATCCCCGCCGCTCCGCTTCGAGCACGATCTGCGTCCAGGGGTCCGGCGACTGCTCAACGATCTTGAGCACTACGCGGTGATCAGCGGCCGGGTCGAGCGCGAGATAGACATCCGTCATGCCCCTGCCCAACTTGGACAGGATCTCGTATCTGCCGAATTGCTTGAAGTGCAGCATTCGAGCCGTTGAGAACTACTACGCGATCAGCGCTCGGAAGTTTCGCCCGGAACTGACGGATTGAGCGGATTTAATGGCCCGAGCGGTCCAGTAGATAACCCACACGGTTAATCAACCTGCGCCACCAACTCTTGACCTCGCGAACCTGCGTGATTGAGTTCCGCATCCTTGCCTCGGTCATCACCTCGCATTGGTCCCCAAGAAACTCCGGGCCAGCCACGAAGACGACACTGATATTGTCCTTTCCTCCCATACGGTTGGCGGCATCGACGAGTTCCCGCGCCACTACCGCTGGATCGCCCGAATATCGTTGGACAACATCGTTGATTTCGGCCGACGTCAGCATGTCGCTCAGTCCGTCGGTGCACAACAACAGGGCAACCCCAGGCCGGAACGGAAACGACCGGATCTCGATGAACTCCTCTTCGTCTGCCACCCGCGGCCGCGATCCGACGTCGCGAAATACTTCATTGCGTTTGGGATGTGCGATGGCCTCGGCTTCAGTCAGTTCGCCCTGGTCTTCCAGTTCGCCCACCAGCGAATGGTCCGCAGTAACCTTGCGCAGAGTACCGTTCCAGATCAGGTACAGCCGCGAGTCGCCCACATGCCCGACTGTAATTCGGTCCTCGTGTGCTACCGCCAGCGTGAGAACGCAGGCCATCCCGTGCCATTCGTCGCGCTCCTGCGCGCGGCGATAGATTTCATTGTTCGCTGCCGTGATCGCCCCCGCCACGTCCCCTTTGTTCTCTTTTAAATATTGCGGAATCACTTCGATTGCGGTTTGCGCCGCCATCTCACCCGCAGCTCTTCCACCCATGCCGTCTACCACCAGGAATATTCCCGCCGTTTCGTCGGTATATACCCGGTCTTCGTTGTTGTCCCGCAGAAGGCCTGGATCGCTGGCGACACCCGTTCGCCAGCCGAGAGATAGGTTCACGGGCGCGTTTGGAAGGAAAGCGTGAGCACTTGCGCGACCCCAATCGTCGCCCGGTCGGGCACCACTTCCTCCGCCCCTTTCTTTAACCTCTTTCCTTCCAACCAGGTACCGTTGACGCTCTTGTCCAGAATGTAGAAACGGCGAGTCGCGGGATCGCGCCGCAGCACGAAATGCTCGCGCGATACCTCGTCATTTGTATAGAGAGCCAGGTCCATCGGCAGATCGTCTCCGCCCCGCCCCACCCGAACTTCATTCTGCGCAATGAGATAGAGCTGCGGCCCGGAATCGTCTTCATACCGGATCTCGGCGTAAACCGTTTCGGATGTGCGGCGCGTAACCGCCGCCGGGCGCGGACTCGTCACCGACGGTTCGCGGCCCATTAGTGTGGTTTTGGTACCACGAAATCCGGGCTGGGCGGTTTCATTCAACTCAGAGTGAATCTCCACGTCTCCGATCGGCACAGTTCCCTCGGTGTCTGGAAGAAACTCCAGAATCCAGTCTCTGCCGGCGATTTTGAACTCCTTGGTCTGCCGGCCCGGCCGCTTGACGCCGAGAATTTTGGGTTTGTTGTTCAACTGCGCCACGCGGGCGACGAGAGCGCGTTTTGCGTCCTCGACGATGAGGTCGAATACACCGGCGAGGCGTGCGTGGTCGTCGGGATGAAGGTAAAGGCTGAAAACACAGGGCAAAAGAACGCTGTAGCCCATCTCGAACTGGCCCAATTCCATGTTACGAATGAGCTCGTTGATGATGGCTTGGCCGCTTAGTTTGCCCGCAAGTGGCATGACATCTCTCTGGGCCATTGAGTTCCCCAGAGCTTCGACGTATTGTAACAGGGCCGGTTTCTAGTTACTTAGGATTCGGGTTTTCTACATAAGCGGCAACAACGAGAGGATCGCTCAGGCGGTAGATTTCCGCCTTGTAGTAGCGCGAACCGACCTCCTCAAAGTAGCGGGCGCAGAACTTCTTGGCGCCATCCAGCGTGCCGTAGTACGGGAGGGGGTCGCGAATCTCTCTATGTCCTGTTCTGTCAACGAAGTAGATATCATGCCTTTCAAATTCTTCCATCAGCTCCCCATCGTCTTGTTCTGTATTCAGAACAATTGTTCATGGACAACAGGTTCAAGTCAACACTATAAATCTATTATTTTCAGTGCTGTGTTCTGATTTCAGAACAGAAATGCCCTTCAGAAAACTCCGACACTTTCCCCGCGTGATTGTGTTTGTGGTAAGGTGCTACGGAAACAAACTGCCACCGCTTTGGCCGCCCTGGTTTGGATGGCCCGCCCGGATTTCGCCCAAATTACTGGACCGGCATTACTTACCGATCACGCCGCCGCGCGTTTTCTGGATCAGGCCACGTTTGGGCCAACACCAGCCTCGATCGCGCAGCTCCAGCAGATGGGAATCAGCAGTTGGCTGGCGGCCCAGTTTGCTTTGAACACGTCGGATCTGCCAGATCAGCCGATTTTCGCCTCCGATGGAAAGTTCAATACGAACCTGGGTCCGGTGCAGGCGGCATTCTTTCAGAATGCCGTCACTGGCCAGGATCAGCTTCGCCAACGTATCGCGTTTGCGTTGAGCGAGATCTGGGTGGTGTCGGCGCAATCGGGAGTGCGGCCGGCGTACGCGTTTCCTCCTTATTGGAGGGTCCTGCGCGACAACGCGTTCGGCAACTACCGGGACATCATCGAAGCCGTGACCCTCAACCCTGCCATGGGGCGTTATCTCAACATGGCGAACAACAACAAGGCGAACCCGGCCAAGGGAACGGCGGCGAATGAGAACTACGCTCGGGAAATGATGCAGTTGTTCACGCTGGGCCTGGTTCAACTTAACGCCGACGGCAGCACGGCTGGGGTTCCGACTTTCAATCAATCGGTTGTGACCAACATGGCGAGGGTCCTTACGGGATGGACGTATCCCACGGCGCCCGGCGTGGCGGCTAAGGGCGACAACCCGGAATATTTCTTCGGCCAGATGTACGCGGTGGAGCACAATCACGACACGAGTGCGAAGACCATTTTCGGCAATATCACGATTCCCGGCGGACAGACCGCGGAGCAGGATCTGGAATCGCTGCTGGATGCGCTGATGCAGCAACCGACCATGGCGCCTTTTGTGAGCCAGCAGTTGATCCAGCACCTGGTAACCAGCAATCCGAGCCCGGGCTATGTGCAGCGCGTCTCGAATGTGTTTCTCAATGACGGAACCGGCGTCACGGGCAACATGCAGGCAGTGATCACAGCGATCCTCACCGATACGGAAGCGCGGGCGAACGATGATCCGAGTGCGACCGTCAACCCCAGTTTCGGCCACATGCGCGAGCCGGTTCTGTTTCTGGCGAATATCCTACGCGGGCTGAACGCCACGCTCGGCGCTGGCAACAACGTCAACAATTACGCGAGCGAACTGGGGCAGAACCTATTCAATGCGCCCAGCGTGTTCAGCTACTTTTCCCCGCAATACCGGACCGAGGGAGGATTGCTTGGGCCGGAGTTTCAGATCTACTCGACCGCGACGGCCGCCGATCGCACCGATGTCGTGACTGCGGCGCTCTACGGGACTCTGGACAAAAGCACCACGATCGACCTGAGCTCGTTCTTGCAGCCGGCGAGCAGCGTGGCGCAGATGCTGGACTACATCAGCTACGTGTTTCTGCACCACACGATGTCGGCTAACCTTGCGCAGGCGGCAACATCTGCGGCCAACGCGGCGCAGGCACCGCAGACGCAGGTGCAGGCGGCACTATACACGGTGCTGACCTCGGGCGAGTACCAGATTATTCAATAAGGAAACGAAACATGTTCACACGTCGCGGATTCATTCGCATTGGGGCAGCAACTGTCGGGTCGCTGGCTCTCCGGCCGTTCGGTCTGCTGCCGGCTATGGCGCAGAACGGTCCGGATTATCGTGCGCTGGTGTGTGTTTTCCTGTTCGGGGGCAACGACTCGAACAACTCGGTGATTCCCATGGACGACGCCAGTTACCAGGCGTATCAATCACTGCGCGCGGGACTGGCACTCGGGAGCAGCGACCTGACGCAGACCGTGATCAGCGCCGCCGGGGCGCCGTATGCGTTCCACGCGAAGCTGGCGGAGGTGGCGAGCCTGTTCGCGAGCCATGAACTATCGGTTGTGGCGAACGTGGGGTCGCTCGTGCAGCCGCTGACGCGGGATCAGTACCAGCAGGCGCAAGCGCCTATCCCGTCGAACCTGTTTTCCCATCCCGATCAACAGTCGCAGTGGCAGACTTCGGTGGCGCAAGGGAACGCATCTACGGGCTGGGCGGGGCGCGCCGCAGATTACATTTCGTCGCAGAACATCAACGCACCGGGACTGCCCACGTTCGTTTCTTTGGCCGGGAACATTCTGTTGGGGACTGGCACGGAAACGCAGCCAGTGGCGATCACGCCGGGGCAGTCGTTAGAGTTGAAAGGCTTCAACCAGAGCGCACCGTCGCAGGCGCGCTGGAATGCGCTGAACAGCTTGCTTACGCTGGACAGCGGAGTTTCACTGGTGCAAGCGGCCAATGACACACTCGCGAACAGCATCAGCGACGCGGCCGCGCTGACCGCTGCACTGGCGCAGGCCACTCCGCTCAAGACGCAGTTTCCGAAAACCAGCCTGGGGGCGCAATTGCAGCAGGCTGCGCAGATTATTCAAGTGCAGGCCGACTTGGGAATGCGGCGGCAGATTTTCTTTTGCTCGCTCGGCGGCTTCGACACGCATACCAACGAGCTCAACACGCACAACCTCCTGTATCCGCAGTTGAGTCCGGCGCTCGCAGCGTTCTATGACGCGACGCAGGAACTGGGCATGGCGCAGAATGTTACGACGTTTACGGAATCGGATTTCAGCCGGACGTTCCAGCCGACATCGGGCGGCGGCAGCGATCACGCTTGGGGCAGCCACCACTTCGTGCTGGGCGGCGCGGTGCAGGGCGGCCAGATTTTCGGCACGTTCCCGACGTTCGAACTGGGTGGGCCGAGTGACGCGGATGTGCGCGGGCGATGGATTCCCACGACGTCGATTGACCAGTACGGGGCGACGCTGAGCTCGTGGTTCGGCATTCCGGATAGCGCGCTGGCTACGGTGTTTCCTAACTTTGCGAATTTTGGGTCGCAGAAGCTGGGGTTTCTGGGATAGGGGCCGCGAATGAACGCGAATTCACACGAATGAGAGACGCGCGAAGAACGCTTGGGAAGTGGGTTAGTTTCCGATGTGCCGACGCATTATGAGGCTGCGGCCGCAAAGGTATGCCACAAACACGGTGAAGAGGATTCCCGTAACCCACCATCCATCCCAAATGAATATTTCTCGTGGAAGATACCGCACTTTCCATTCACCTGGCCATACCTGACGAAAGGGGCGTGGAAACACAAGGTAGAGGTATAGAGGCAGGGAGAACAAGCAGGCTACCAAAGCGTTTATCGCGGCAGCTCGAGGGTATTTGAAAGAGAGTATCAGCGCCAGTATAAACAAGAAACTCGCGACAACTTGGTTGCCTGCGAGCGAACCGCTTCCGAATTCAGTCCCTTCGAACGTCAAAAAACTCCTCCAGCACACAACCGCACACACGAGACAGGGTGCGCGACATGGAAGTGGCAGATCAGGCCGTGCGCGCCTCCCAGTAGTCTTCAAATTTGCCGCTGATGCAACAGCAACGGAGGGCGATGATCGCGTTGGCACCGCCCACAGTCCAAAACATTC